>JGI24158J21664_10010111_pt1 | contig 12595 bp, 6 predicted proteins | sample Ectturendosymbi3_FD_21664 | JGI IMG/M metagenome (IMG submission 21664) | reverse complement strand
GGTTTGAACACCTCTGTAGCTAAAGCGGCTGGCGAGTTATAACAAAAAAACTTTGAGCCACTTTAGTGGCTCGCGCGGTCGTTAAAGGGTTTTAAACGCATGTTTGCTCATTAATAATCACGAACCGTTTTGTCAAACGAAGATATTAATCACATTTCTTATGAACTACAGAAAAATACAGCCAAGTGTCAAAAAATCCGGTTTGAGGCTTTCTGCAGCACATTGCATTATATGGAAATGTACTCAGACTCCTGGTTTCTGGTCTGTGTAACAAATGTTCGACTTTCACCTCATGAGAATAGCAGACTTCGTCGCAGCACACTCGTTCGCAGCATTGATTGCCGAGTAATTTGCTGCACTGAGNTCGCTATGCTGAGGGTNAGTCCCACGAGACCTTCCACAGCTAAAAATATTTCCATGCCGAAAACCAACTACATGAAAATAGAAATTGTTATTCTTTGTTTTACATTTTAAATTTTTTATAAGAAGAGATGCTAAGTGCAATGATGGAGATATTAAGCGAGAATAAAAATAGCATCTTCACGTACTCTACCTTGACTGACCACTGGCTAAAGTGAGTTTAGCATTTGCAAAAAATGATATATTTGAAAGAGATTTAGGAAATAAGGAAGATGCAATAAGGTTGATCTTCATAAAGCAACTCATAAAATCTTAAATTGTTTGAGTTTGGTCATTTTTATCAATGTTTCTCCATTCTACATAATTCAAACTGTAGTTACTTTTTCTCAACATTCATCTTTTCTACGCAACCAAGATTTGTATGTCAAATCAAATTTTAAAAAATGTTTTCTGGCAGCAGATTAAGAAACAAAATGAAAATGAATCTAGTGGCTTGAAACATGTGAACTTATTCGAACATAAGTGGTTACCCCGTCAAATCCGTAAGAGATTGAGAAAAATATTAACATTCCCAAAAGAGCTGCGGAAAAAATTGCTCCAATAATAGAAAATCCAAGATGAGTTTTCAACTGAAATCAAGGAACGTTCGTTAAAATGTAAATTTTCATTGCCATGTACATGTGAACTGACACTGCATTTGATACCATGCACGTGCTTAATGGAGCCGATCGACTGCCAGATATTCCAGTTGCTCCTCCGATTATGATCTGAGGTTAAAAAGATAGACACGTAAACTTACTGATACTACGATTGAGGAAATTAATTTTGTTTTTATCTGTAGCTAATGTTTTAACGCTATTGCGAGAACACAAAAGTATCTTTCAATTTATGCTTAAATTTTAATCATGGAAAGAGCAACTTTTATAGATAAAAGAAAGTGATTTAGAACCTATGCTTTACTTGCACAAATTCCACAACATATGCCTTCTCCAATATTTCAGTATTGGTGATAGTAGTAACAACAACTGTAGTTGAAGTAACAGCAGGAGTATTCGTCATGACATCCATAGACGTAGGCAAGTATGATAGAGCTGACTACTACAGATAGAGATCCAACAACGACTTCAGTTATCTGAAAAAAACAGTTGTATTACAATATTTATGATACATATTGATAGGGAAACTTAAATAGATATGCTGAAAAGAGCATTCTGAAACTTGTGGCGAGCGAGTTACTTGAAAAAATAGATGCGTTTAATGATGTTGGATGAACTACTTTGCACAGTTTTAAGATAATGATTTGGTTTGTCATTAGTCAATGAAAGTTTGGCTTTGTTTATTTTTTCTAAATTTTCCGAGTGGTTGAAAGTGGGTTTAGTTTCCCTTGTGGAATTATAACATTGAATTTGTGATCGGAAATGTGCAACATTGATACTTAAACAGTATTCAAGTAGATAAAATGACCAACGAAATTGTTACAAGCACAACCAAAACATTCGGAGAAAAACCAAACACTAAACGAGCTATTGCAAGAAGCTTATGTCCATGCTTACGCCCAAGCCAGNCAAGTTTTTCTTTATCTCTTCCATTCTGTTGGAAGAGCGTTNAGGGGGACAATCAATTACGTGCGAGTAAAATGACGCCATTGCCAGTTCAGTCCTTGAGTATCAATATGAAGGTAGAGTATGTTCTNTATTTCTTTTCACAGTAAATATTGTCTGAAATAAGCATGACAGCGTTTNTTTTGAAAGGCCTTCATCTTCCAAAGCTCTTATTCATTGCTTTGGTGTTTGAANCAACCAAACATTTGAACGAGGTTAATTTTAAAGCTCAAAGCTATAAACCTAAGATAAATTCAAGTGAACCCTACCAAGCGTATTGTAGCATCATTCATCAGAGGAGGAAAACTTTTCGCCCTTTATCAACAAATTGGGTAATCATCATTATGATCAAAACGAAAGTATATTCGAGCGCTATATATGCGCAGAAAAATGTTTCTTTAGAAAATTTAAATTTCACTCCGCATCGTTTTCAGATAAAGGGTGGGTATATCCATTAACGTTTGCTGCATAAGTTATCTTTTCCGCATCCACGTCACCCGAAGTTAACTTGGTTTGCTCTTAGGCAAAGCAAGATTTTGGAATCCCATTTAGTTAAAGAGGAGCTGTACAAAAATTCTGATGCATTCAACGCTCAAACTCATGAATGTGCTTTTCAAAATTTATGGAAGTATGTTGAAAGTTTGAATGAAATTGAACAACTTGCCGAAAGATTTGACATTTGTTGTGATAACGTCAGTGATGGGGAAGCGCTACAGACATTGACCCCTACGCAAAAATAAACTTCACGCTTAAAGCATGAACGTAGATTTCGTCCAAAAAACAGGGAAAAAAACTGTAGTCATGTCATTCAGGTATGCACTGAAAATCCCTCAGTTTAGCACTCCACTTGTGCTTTGTATTCCGTGATTAATGTGTTTAGCACCTGCTGCCAATTTCCCACCCAATTGCATTTTGATTTATATTAATCAAAGCCAGTGTGCAAAATTATGTGTGCCCTAGAAGATGGTAGTAGTTCAACTGAATTAATCTTTAGGTTTGAACAGTAAATATTTTGTTGCATGTGCCAACGTATTAAACCCCATGATATGTAAAGAGACGTCAAGGGTACATGCGTATCTTTCCTTGCAGTAACTGTTTTTAGACTCAGTGTTCCTTACTAAACAACGCGATTAATTTCCATTTCTCGAACTTGAGTATTTTTGAAAATCGTTGTGTGCAGCAATTGTAACGATTGATAAGTCTATGTTTCACCAGTGTTTCTGTGAACAACTTTAGTGTGTTACATATTTCCGGAGGTTTGCAAAAAATAAATTTTTACTTTGTTTTCATTCAATTTATTGCGGTCAAGCATGAGCATTCGACAGAAGGAATCTGAAAGTTATATAGATATCTGCTAAGCAAAATGGCTGGATTCTTTCTTGTGTTTGATTCCAGCTGTGGTTGCTGCAGATGTGTGGTATGAATCTCCTGCTGCAGTAGAAGTATTGAACAGCGGTACTGGCATAAAAATTATTTGAGCTATTGGCATTCAAGTTCTTCAAATTGTGTAAATGAGCAAGAGTAGAAAGTAAATGGAAATTGAACTCTAAACTTCAGCATTGCATTACTACCAGGAAATCTAACTAGGATTGGTGATTTCACAATGTGATTCATTGTTTTTGCAAGATTACTAAGCAACAGTCAGAAATTCTGGATACAATATCATGTCCTAATTCCAAGAAAAAGTGGGAATCTTTGTTAAAATAGTTGTTTCTGCGACACTCTAATTGTTCAATGAACAACTTTTGCAGGGATTGTTCAGATTTCCGTTTTTTGTCGAAGGTTTTGGTTGTAGTATGATTTCTCCAGTTGAGGTTGCCATTTGGTAACTAGACTATAGCTTGCATCTAGGACTTTGAATCAAGTTTACTATGGTGGGTCTCTCAATCGTTTTTACTTCCGTTCACATAAGATGGATGATTTGTTTTTGCTGCTCTCAAACAATTTTGACGTTGCTTTTCCTTGCTATTACAGTATACGTTGTCTGGAAAATACTTGTCTTCCCAATTTATGGTTGACATTTTTGTTTATCAGTAAACGTTACTTCAGACTGCAATAATCAAGAGAGGAAATATCTTTTGATCTTCGTATTCGTTTAGACAGGTTTACCACAAGAAAGTAGAGAAACAAGTTGGAGCATTCGCGTAATATGACCCACAGGCAAAACCCAAATGAACTGATTTACTCTTCTCCTGTTAAAGCTGTTTTTCCAACCTTATGAACAGCAGCGCTGCTACCACTACACGGAAGGAGAATCACTCTTTGCATTCCATTATGCCATTCATTTGCTTTGACTTGTTTTGAAAATATTACTTTTTTGGCTTTTTGCCTCTCATGCTGTTTCATTTGATGCTGATGTTACAGACCGCATTTTGGAATTTTGCAAGCTTCACAGTTCAGTGCAACACTAACCTGCATTTCACGTGAAATTTGTCTGACATCAACCTAACTTAATTACAATTCCACAGTCAAAATGTCACAATCCCAATGTCATTCTCGTCTCATGCAGTACAAGCTTGTGTGAGAGTTGATCGTGCCAAGACTAATATTGGCATTATTCGCTAGGTAGAACATGACTGGAATTAAAATTTAACGCGTTTTACGATAATTTTCAAGTGATAATTCCATGAGTTCATAAGAATCACTACGAATCACTGGCGGATGTCATCAGGTCCACTGGCACATGTCATTAGCAGAATCAATAGTTGGGCAGTGTTACCCAGACTAGTAACTAGTTTCCACAAAGGAGATAAAGTCAAAATTAGCAGAAAATTATTTACCAAGTCAAGATTTTCACCTTTTGACCTCACGTCGTAAACATTCTCTTTCCTCTTGCACAGTCGTTAGTCATTAAAATAACTATGTTATCTTTGGCAGCACGCTAATTCACCTTTCATTCTCTGATACAAAGCAATGCAATGCCTACTCAATATACCAAATATAGATTTTTATCTGAAATCAATATTTATGTCGATCAAAAGAATTTTTATGTCCATAAGGCATCCTGTAACTGTTTGTCGTATTGCTCTGCACAGATCCAGTCGTTCAGCGCAACTGCTGAAAGCAATTTGAGCAAATGCTCACAGTGACCCAGTCGTAAACGACGTGCGAGTTGTTTGCTTCGCGTTTACAACAATGTTTCACCTTGCTCACTGAAAGCATGTGACTTTTAAGAGCGCGTTGGCCTTTTTGTGTTTGCCTTGAAACATCATCGAATTCAAGCAGAAAAATTACTAACAGTCACAAACCAAACTTTTTGCTTTCGTGATGGTGATGATTGCCCTTGATTGCATGTAGTGTCACAGAAAGCGTTGATGAAAGCCAAAACAGTGTTTTTTTAAAAAAAATCAGCAAGTATTGCTTGCACACTATCAAACGTTGCTTTAAAGTTCAAATCAGAGTAAAAAATCCTGCCTTTTTTGGAAAACAGTTTTTAATTTTTAATATTTAGATCAATCCAATGAAAAAGATAAAGCAGGCGTTGCCACAGTGATCTGTGTTTGCTTATATGTTGTTCTTAAGGCGTACAAAACCTGGAAGCAGCTGCGTCACTGGCAACATTTTCTACGTTATGTCTCGTTTCCGTAGATGGATCGATGCCATACTTTAGGTGCGTAATTCCTTTTCGAAAAAAAAGTTCCGCCTAGTAAAATGAAGCTTTTAAGCTTCAGTCTGCACCTGTTTTTCAAGACTTCACACATTGACAATACGATTAGCTTAGTTTGTAGCTGGGACAAAAGGTGAACCTTAATTGAAGTGAAGAAACATTCAGCGCCTCATTATTTTTCGTGATTGATTTGCTGATTTCAACTCGCATNGTGATTGCTTAAGACATTGCCTACAAGGCCGATCANATTTTCAAATATAACCTTATTATTCACTTGTNATCCCCGCTTGGATAACAAACAATTCAATTGGCAAGTTGAGAGGAAAGCGTCTCATTTTGACCGTGCCTTCAAACTCACAGTGAACATTCGACCAAGTTGCAACATTCACAAATGATTAACACTGGAAATGTGCAAAAAGCGTCAACATATCCATCTTTTGGTTTATTTTGTACGATTTCATTAGAATTTCAGAGAAAAGTGCAGAGGAAAACACTTTTGATTCTCGATGCACAAAACATGAAGAATTGTTCTCTGGTGCAGGTGGTACATAACATTAGCGTTCACTTAGACAAATATCCTAATAAGAACAGCCTTCTGTGAGGTGCAATGTGTTTCTGGTAATTTGCTATCTATAAAATGTTTTAAGTCAACATAGTTCATGAGCCCAAACAAGGGCAAAAGCAAATTATTGCAAAGACCTTGATAACATAGTATAGGCAAATGATGCTTTGTCAGACATCCCGAAAGTACAGACAGTGACAAACAGGCGCTGTTGTTTGCTGTTGTAGACTGATACTATCAGGTTTTTAACTCTTGAAGGCAACGTCCAATTAAGCGAAATCCAAAAGAACAAATGATAAAAAAGAAAAAAAAAACTTGAATCCTCTTGATTGCGTTCTGATAAAACTCTGGGTTTGCAAGGCGGGACTGTCTTCACGTTTGCAGCTTGGGCTGTAGGCTCGTCGTGTTTAGAAATCAATGCAGTGTGCAACAGATCATTTCACAAGAGCCATAACGATCGAATAGCCTTACTGGCTAATAATGCAATTCTGTAACAGGTGCATTTCCGAGACGTTCTCTGACAGCTGTGTTTCCGACACGTGTTGCAACCATGTCAACTTGGCCTGTTTAAATTTCATTGATCTGGGTGGTAATGTGCCAAACATGTAGAAAGCAACAAAACGTTTTGTCAATCTCCAACCACAGATTTATATCACAATTGATATTACAATATTGAGAAGGTTTTTAGTCAATCTTGATTTCCAAGCAGATAATGTGGAATTCTTGGCCTCTTGAGCAACTTTCGGTGTAACCCAAAAAAACTTGAAATATACTGTACCTCGCTAGACAAGTATTCGTCCGGTGTTACAGTGACGAAGTTTAAGAATTCTGTAACTTCGTTTTGTGATGCTCGTACAACTTAATGTGAAACTGATGAATAACAGCATGAATTCAGATTCTTTTCTTTTACATGTTTTCAAAATTTTGCATGTTTCAGATGAGCTAAAGGAGTCGATCGTATCGCTATACTTAGAAATACATGGAGAATTACAAAATACATTATGTCGTGCTAATGTGAGAATAAAAAGCATAAAATTATTATTAGTTGCTTTTGCAGCTGGTAACCAGGAACTACAGTCTGTGAACATTTCTTGAAACTGTAAAAATCCTGACGATGCTGTAGTCATTTTAAAGTCATAATTTGTAAGGTTTACGTCCAGTAGAGCTTTTTTGTGTAGACAGGATTTCCAAACACGCAGATATGCAAAGGAACAAGAAGTGAGTTATCCATCTCCTATATGCGGATGCTAGACNATCTCACGGGNTTTTAACAAAAAAATGCATTTCTTCACTTTTATCGTTTTGAAGAAGAACATCTCGATNAATGTAGATGTATGAAATGCTCTCTTTTCCAACAAGGAACATTTAATGTANNTCTGAGTGAACTTTGGGATTTTTATTTGAGTTTTTCTATATTTTCAATTATTTTGCATATAGAATTAAGTCGCAGCGAGTGTTCAACTGTTTGATAACTTTGTCGTTAATTAAACATTTACCACATAAAGTGTTTTACGTTTTTCAAGAAAAAGAACAAGTATTTTATGTCGTTACCCACAAATTCTCGTTATATGTGCTAAACTTGCAAAATATGATAATCGACACAATGTCAAGCAGAAAAAATCGTTTCCTTGTTTCCTTTTCGGTTGAAGTTTGCATTTGTTGCAAGTTGTATAGCAAAACAATGTAGAAACCACTAGGATTTTTCTGCTTTCATCTAGCGAAACTGCAATGTTTGCAACAATGTTACATCATTTGCGCTATTTTCGTCTTTTCGTAGCAACACCTATGTATAATAGAGCAAGACTTAGGCCCCTAAAAACTGAATGTTTTGAAATGCACTGTCTTTTGGGTCCTGCTATATGAGAGCCCGTTTGAGCTATGTAGAAAGTTGTTACTCGGTAATTCAGAGTAATATTTGAAATATTTTTTTTCACCAATTATGATGTCACTTNAAAAAGTTGTTTCAAATAATATTTTTCATTAAAAATTGTTCAAGAAAAAAAATACCCAAACAATATTTTTTAATGATTTGTCCAGTTACACCTGCTAGGCCTACTCCACCAATGAAGTATTCAAATATTTCAGTTGAAATTTGAGAACAAACCATGTTTAAATTTATTTGCTCCCGTATTCGTTTCTCAGTGGAGTCTTTGTATTTGATAAATCATCACGAACCTGGTTTCCTCTGCGGCATGTAGCTTTGCATTTTTTAATGGACGTTGGGTGTGTTGTTTTTTTATATTTTTTATAGGAGTCGGATTTTAAATTTATTTGTGATGTTATGATAACGATAAATTGAATATTGCATGCCAGATATTGAAAAATTCCGTAAGGAGGATTTGTATTTCCCACCTGGCAGTAAGATAATAGTCCAAGTAAGATGGATAAATGCCCAAGGTGTAACGTGGAATACTCGGCACCACGCACTAAAAAAGACCATTACGCGCGGATACAATAACGCTGGCAGAAAACCTTGTTTTGTAGTTCCATAGGCCTCTACCTTGCAGCAGAATGGTAGTTGTTCTTAGAAATTATTAGGCCAAATGTGGGCGTTGCAGCACTGGACAATCCTAGCTTGAGCAAAGGAGGAAGTAGTATTTTTGCTATAGTTGATATGTTGGGTTCAAGATAGAGGTTATTATGCCTAAGGTTAAGCTTACTACAATTTTTTGCAAGCAAGCCAGTGCAAATACATGCATTTTGGGTAATACTGCAAGTCTCAAGTTGCGCCTTGGCCTATGTCCAGGCAACTACATTTCGAAGAGTTGTAGATTATTTCTGAGGTGGGAGCTCAATGAAAGTCTTGTTGAAAAGAAAATCTAAAACAAGTTTCATATTCTTTAGTTAATGCTCAGTTGTTTACGTACTCTGGTTTGAAAGCAACTGCGTATAAAAAAAAACAAGCGACATACAAATTTGCAAAAAGGATTATTCGTACATTCCTGTGGAAAACACTTGGTAGGTGGAGTTTCGTCGTCGCTGACGGAGGTGAGTTTAGTAATGAAAAACATTCCTGATAAAAAGATTCATTGGAGATTGGAAACAAAGGAAAATGGCTTAGTTCTTCGAGAATTTGTCCTGAGAAAAAGTATTTTCAAACTGAAATAATTTTTTGGAGAAAAATCAAAAATAAAAATATTCAAAGCAAAAATTTTACAAAGCAATTACGGGCCACAAGACTGCTGCAAATGATAATAGATCCCAGATCATTTTCCTGGACCTTCGACTTGGCAAAAACTTCTTTACACTCCCAAGTATCGTTTTCTTTGTCTGGTTACAACAAAATCACTTCGGTATATTCGTATTTTTATTTTTGTTCTCAAACTTTGCAGTAGGTCAACTGCTGTTAAGCGTATCATGTTCAGCGATAAATATTTTTGAAATGATGCATGGGCAACAAATTCAGTGGATCGTCCTGAGTGTAAGAGTGTGGTTGTTCTTCTGCAGTGAAAGAGAAACAAATTGAAGAATTTGAAATTTTGTTTGCAATATTGCAATATTGACGAAATCAAACGATATATAATATAGTCCACATTTGAACACAAGCCGTTGCCAAACACAGGATTTCTTGGCCANAGACTTATGAAGTTCTGGGAAGGTCAACCTAAAGTTGCAATTTGATTGCCCATTGTAATAGCCACAATNCTTGTGTGTTTGTTTCTGTGCTTGTTTTCAAATGTCACTTTTTCGCCAGTAAGGCTTCTCTTACGGTGTTACAGGACTGCAAATGTGTTTGGAAACGCGTAACTAGTTTCCTTGTGAAACAAACTGTGATCAATTTATTCACGTCATTTTTGTGGCTTACAACTATGGAAAACAGTTACGTGCAAGTTATAATCATCGCAGAACTTTGGAAGCAGAAAGAAGCAAGCAGATAGCCCATAAGCCTGCCACCAGGCTAAAATGTGTTTTGAACACAAGTGACATATTCCAACAGATTCACGAACACCATATTTCAAACAGTATTTGATATTATGTTTTAACAATTAATTTTTAAACTCCAATCTTCTATGCTTGAACTAAATTTGTTTCATGGTTTACTCGGCATATGTCAGATTTGAACCATACTGATTACGCAGCGAGTTTTGAGCGAAAAAAACGCTTTCGATCAAAACCACGCATCATTGACGGATCAGTGCATGTGTTTTGTGTGCATTCTTCATAGGTTTGAGAACAAAACCTCCAAAAACATGTGATTTGAAGAAAGTGTTAAGTGCGCTCATCTTATTGCGGACTTGTGTAATACTTGCTTGATATTCAGACAATCTGTTTTTATTTTCCCAATCTGTACCACTGTCGAAACGTTTCTTTTTCACACGAATGAGATTCATGAAAGTACGTAATGTACCGAGATTTTGAAGGTCGCCAGTGCCTTGCTTTCTGAAGGTTTTGTCAAGAGGTCTGGATCAGGTTTCAAAGCCACATATCCAGAAATATGAGTTGTAAATGTTTTATTTTCAATTTTCAAAAGAACAAAAATGGCTTGTTTGATTCCATTGCAGTTATACGAAGACTTCACCAATTAATTCATCAAAAATTTGTAGATTTGAAAAAAATGAAAATAATTTTTTGGGTGATTAGTTTTCCATTTCCATTCAGTATTTATTGTGTTAACCAACAACAATTGTCCTTAGCTGTCCTTAGTTAAGCAGGTCTGATGTTTTTTGCGGGGATATCTTGGAAAAGTGCCTCACGACTCTTTATTTTTCTCAATGAATTTACGTCAGATCTTGCGCAAAGTTTCATGTTTGTATCAGTTTAGAAATAAAAGTGGTATATTGCTTTTTGAAAAACACAATGATTGCCACAGCGAGGAATAAACGATGGTAACTTCACGACGAAATTTATTAGTCAATTCAGGGTTAGTGCTTTCTGGGTAATCGAAGGAAAAGCAAATATCAACGATCAACTATCAACGAATTCAACCGATCTTCCTTGGTAGGTCGCTAGGAACATGGTCACGTTTTTATGACATCATGCAAGTACATGAAAATACAATAGGGTTAGGGTTACTCAAAGTGATATTAGTCAGCGGAATTTAAAATTCTGAAAGGTACTTTCATGAACTTACCTTTATGCATAAAAATAATTATGAAGCGGTATTGGACGAGAACAGCATGCCAAAGCGAAATCGTGTCTATTAGTTCATTCTTTTTTCAAATTCATAAATCGTCTCGCTGTCATCACCAAACATGGCAAAAGACAAAGGTTTTCAGCATTTAGGTAAGTTGCAACAATCACTTTGCTTACGCATGACAAGGGATGCTGACCGTAATTGCTCAGTATTGCAGACTCGCCCCTGTTTAACGTTGGAATAGGATTGTCTGCGCCCTTGCCGTGAGCACCTGCATATATGTGTCTTGCCATTAAGGTGAGCTTGTCTTTCTTCTCAGTGCATTGGTAGAACATACACTGACATCAAGGAAAGATTAAGAGTTTCAAATAGCACGCATGGTTCAACTGCTTAGCCCGTGTGTAAACCACAACATGAAACATGACTACAAAAGTGTCTCTTATGAAATAGGTGCGAGCGACTACCTTACCCTTTGAGTAGCATTTGGTAAATTTTTGATTTGCTGTTTTCGCCCTCAGCGTAATGGTTCTGATACCGCGCCGAGGAATGCCATGTAAATTAATTAAAACAACCATGGCTTTTTTGTATTAAGGTTTTTATAGTGTTTGTATTGCTTTTTTACTGTAATTGGTCTTGCCGTTCAGAACGTTTTTACTTTCTTGCAAACACAAAAATAAACTTGTACCATGCAAGGTATTTATGAAATCAACACCACGTTGAGATCTGATTAGTAAATGTACGCGTATCAACAAAGCAGTGATTTATATGCGCACGAACGGTGTTTATCCACGATTTGGGCCACGGCATACTTTTACGACGGAAAAATCTTGCGGCACAACATCAGCCAAAACTGCCATATAGTGACACTGCGTAGCCTAATTCGGTGATAAGCATTGTAATTTGTCATTTTCGTTAAACTCACCGTGTAACATGGGTCTGTTGGACTGCACGCAAAGGGGCATCCCACCAGAAGTGGACAAAGCACTTTTCCAACAACCCTCACATTTCTGGTTGCAGTTAGAGGTGAAAACCTCAACTCACACAAAAATATTGTAGAAAATTGGTGAAACGTCAAGAAGGCTTTTTTTGGACAGAACAGGAAGTCCTTGGCAGCAGTCAAACAAAAATTATCTGAGGAAAATTTTGCAGATTTTCGTTTGCCACCACGATCTTGTTCCCATTGGGTTCTCCAGCTAACTCTTCTAAAATCATTTCTTTCCAATGTAGAGGCTACTTTGCAAACAGCGTCTTTCCCTCTACGTGAACTGTAGAAAATCATTCCGAAATCAAACTTGTCGTGCACTCGCCTGCGAATTCTACTAAACACTATCTGCAGAAAGCCAGGCTTCAATTCACTAAGGACACCGCTCAATCATGGAGCTGAACAAGCG
>JGI24158J21664_10010108_pt1 | contig 12595 bp, 8 predicted proteins | sample Ectturendosymbi3_FD_21664 | JGI IMG/M metagenome (IMG submission 21664) | reverse complement strand
CCCCCCATTTGTTCAACGTGAGAGCGAAATCATTGCACGCTTGATGCAGAACCATCATCGGGTGAACGACGTCACCAGCAAAACTGGCTCCAGTTCGGTGACGTCAGTCCTAGCGTGGTGACGTCAGACAGGAACGATTCTCCTGTGTTTTGGGGCAGCTCGCCGCATATTGTGAGGTCACATCCGTTCGGTGGGGGTGGATCGTCGGAAAGATTTGGCTTGATTGACAGCCAGCCTCATGACGTCATGTGTGAGTTAGGGATGAGTCCCGTGTTGCTGTCGTGAAACAGTTGAACTGGTGTGGACTGCATTGTAGAACAGCCTGCTTTACTAACTCTTTTTTTCTTAGGACTGACTATTGTGGCAAGTTTTTCTAATTTTTTCTTAGGACTGACTATTGTGGCAAGTTTTTCTAATTTTTATATTGTTTAACTTGCAGAATGGCACAGTTATTTCTGTTGTGTGCATTTGAGTTGGGTTTTCTGTAATGTTTAATGGCAGATATCAGATCTACAGTAGGGTAGTGCAGTCGCATTGTTACCCTTTCACAACACTGAGTATATTCAAACAGCCACTGCAAACATTCAAACACTTAGGAAGAGCAGAAAGGATGTAAGGAAGACATCTTTAGATTTCCGGGAGGTTTTGATGCTTGCTGGAGGCAATATGAGCAAGTACAGAGCGAAGCAGCTACTGGAAGCTGGTGGAGGTGAAGAAACCGCAGAAAAACAGCTCCTTACTCAAGAAAATAAGAAGAAAAGATTAGACTGGGCAAACGCAGTAAAATACAGAAAAAAGCGTTGTTTTCAAACAAAAAATATTTTTTTCAGGGAAACAAAGTAGACTTGTCGCGATCAGTGAGGGGTGGGCGGCGAAATTGTGCCCGTGTCAGTGATGAAGCAAAACAAAAAAGGTGTTCTGGGTCAGTTTTAGTTCTTCTGTAGTAGGATCGCTTGTACCATTTGAGTGCATTATGAATTAGAGCAGGGGTCACCAACCTTTTTGAAACTGTGAGCTACTTCTTGTGTACCGATTGATGCGAAGGGCTATTAGTTTGATTCACACTTCTGAAATAAAAATTTCGCTCTATTTACCTTCAATTATTTTGGTATTGATATTCGTTGATGTGAAGACATTGATCATGCTAATGTTATTTTTAGAACAGGCCCGTGGGCGACCTACATAATCCTTGCGGGCACCACGTTGGTGACCCCTGAATTAGACAAACATGTTGACGTAATTGACGGAAAAGTTGTCCCAGGCATGAGATGACATCTGACCATGGACCAACATCCCATAATGTGCTCGTTCAGTGGTATGCAGAGGTCTGGTGATGCCCGGGTCGACTGCTTGATTGGCTGCCCCCCTACCAAATTCTAGTATTGAGCAGTGGCGTATGGTGGTCATTGTTACTGGATATACGCTGTTTGTGACGTCACAATATGACGCCATATTCACGTTTCCAAGCCAACGTTTTGGCGAAGTTTCTTGACACAACAACATGCATATTTAGCGACGCTGGAGAAGCGTCAGGGCAGGGGGGGGGGCAGTAAAACAGTTGAGGGCAATGGAAAGTTATAAAAAACAAAAAGAATCGTTATCAATTATGTTTGCTTCTGCTCATCCACAATGTTGACTTCAAAAATAGCAACAGGAATTTGTAAACTGCATAACAATTGAGAATGCGCATAAAGTACGCAAGAAAATACTCGTATTTTTGGGACTGTTATATGTACAACTACTGGGGTCTGAACAGATACATGCTTTTGTGAGCCGTTTTGATCAACCCGCCTGAACTGCCAATTAATGACGAAGCTTGAAACAAAGCACATATTGCAAGCACAGGTGTGCGACGATATTAGCACAAAAAACGAACACAGGAAACTAGTGGTACATCATAAAATGAGCTAAATCAAGCAAGTTGAAATAGGGCAGTTTTGAAATTTGACTCAGAAAATCAATTGAAGGTTCATAATTATCTTCAGGGTTGACGTAATTGAACCCAACCAAAAAAAACACTTGGGTGTTTTTAAAAAAGCCCACATAACACAAACCAATAAACCCACCAAAAATCCCACTCTTTTCTTTTCCTTTGAAAAATGTACTATGCAGTTAAAAGTAAAATAAGCAGCACACTTGTACAGTTAACTCTACATTTTTTTATTGAAACAAAACGAACAGCAACAAAATTTGAAGGACTTGAAAAAAAGAGAAGAATAACAAACACTTGGGAGTAAGTTCTACTGGTTATCTTCTTCAGCCCTATAAAATCGGTATATTTTAACCAATTTTTCTGCCTTCTCTGCGTCCACACTGTTTCTGATGATGGGCCATACCAAACCATATGTTACAAAAATTCACTATATAGATATTGAACTAGCAGGGCATGTAGGCTACGTAAACTTGACGTGAAACTGCAGAATTTGTGTGGGAGTGACTTTTCTCTGTCTGCCGTGTGCATGCTTGCCAAGCCTTGCCACTTTGGAGTGAATTGACCAACAACACTTTGCGAAGACAAAGATGGGGTAAATTTCTTTGCCCTCAAATTTGAATGCCATAATAGGTACAAAAAGTTATTATTGCGTTATTCTGAAAATGGTGATACTGCATGATGCAATATAAACAATTCAAAATAGGTTTTTGTGTTTTTTTCTAAAAAAAAAAAACAAAAACCTGTTTCTTTTAAAAAAAAAACGGATTTGAAAAAAAAAACAAAACAGGTGAATTGTTTTTTTAAACCCGTTTTTTTTCAACCCTGGTTATCTTTCAATCCTTTTTGTGATTTTCCTTTGATCGCACGATCTGGACCAAATCACGTCACTATCAGTTTGATTGTGTGTGCCCCACACCTAAAATATAGGTCCCTGGTATTGAAGAAGCTGAGAATTACTCGCATTTGAATACGTAAAAATTAGTATTGACAAAAAAACAAGTTTCGTAAAATTAAATCCATAGAGCATGTATTAGTAGACTTACAATAAGAAAAATTATGTAGTTACAGAATTTCACTTTTTGTAATTTCACTCTTTGGATTCCCGGGTCCGGCGACCCTTTGCCCCCCCCCCTTCTGCACGCCACTGTGCTTGTTCAGTGTCTTTCGTCCAAAATAAAGGTGAAGACGATTTTCAGCAAACACAATTTAATGTTTTTAGACACCCGCCAAATATGAAAGCTCACTGAGAAACTCTGCTCTGTAACACAATCTCGCCAAGAAACATCGGACCATGGCCTAACCATGACCAAGCTGATAAAGTCAATCATTCAAATAGGGCTTAGGAGCAATAAAATATAAGTAAAAACGGCTAAAAACTGGCAGAATATGTGCGAAAACGAGTAAAGGGAGTGTTAAAAGTGAAGTAGTTCACACAAATGTTTTGCATTTGGGTGTATTTTGCTTATGTAGTCTCTTAATTTGCGCAAGAAGGATTCCAAAGTGAAGGCGCAATTGCAAAGTGGTGTCATGTAAGTGCCAGACTTGTCAATGGATGTCCTGTCCTAAGACATCCCGTGGTGTCCTGTGCTGTGGTCAGATAACACTGGTATTCGACTTCAGGAATTCCTGCAGTATGACGTTCGCGATGGTACTTGCAATTAATTCCAAGTTCATTGTTCATTGAAATCCCATAGGATCCCCACAGACAAGCCTGATAAATGCTCCTCCCTGAAGATTTCAAATGATGATCACAAACCAGACCTAAGATTAAGTATCGTTCGGTTTCGACAAATATCCACAGATAGGTGGGTATTTCGATATAACTGGAGTGATTCGCCAACTGATCAAATGCGCACTTCCAACGTATTTTTTTTTACCTGATAAGTACTTGCAAGCCCCCCCAACCCCATTGCTATATTTAAAAGCGTGTGTTAGATTACAGAGCACTAAGGCGCTTCGCCGAGTAACACGGTAGTGCACATATAACACGGTCAGTGGCGTACGCAGGAAATTTTAATGGGGGGGTTCATTGAGTGGGGCATGGTGGTCATTTGTGTTTGGAGTGCGCTGTTTGTGACGTCGCATTCATGTTTCCAAACCAACGTTTCAACGAAGTTTGTGGACATAATATGCATATTCTTCTACACGTACTCCCCTTACTTTATGTGTCATTGCACTGAATATAAACTATTAGCGCTCCAACTTGGGATATCAGAGGAAAAGACACTCAACGCTACGACACAGCAGTTCATACTTGCAAAAATATCAGGCTATGCATTAAAACAGGGGAGTAAAACAAACACATCACTACGTCAGAGCAATTTACAACTGCAAAATGAGGCTGCGCTAATGTCTTGTCGAATACGAGCAGTCGAGCAGAGAAAGTGTGCGGCTGGACTGGCTGGCGCACACCCCGGTTTGCAAGATTGAATTTTGCTAAATTACACAGGAATTGAGAATGCGCATAAAGTACGCAAGAAAACTTTCAATTTTTTGTTATATACAGAAGTCCAGCGAACTTTTAGTTTTCCTTTTTCCCTGCTGAGACATTATCAAATGCCTGAAAGCTTCTGTGTTAAAAACTGTTGTTTTTGAGCTCGTGCAACAGTTCTATCATGCTACAGAAATTGTAGCCAATGCGGTCAGCGCTTGCGCTGATCAACCATAGCAGACAAAATAAAGGCAATTGTTTCAGATACAGTGAACTATCGCGGAACACAATCTTAAACATGCGTAGTGGACGAAAGGTTTGAAAAAAGTGGTGAGATGGTTTCTAGACGCAGACGATTACCCAGACTCCCACCAAAACTAATTATTACTTTGTGGTCCATTTACAATGTTCCTTGAAATTTGCATGCAAATTTATTTCGTGGTATTTGCATTAAGTCGACAAATTAACAAGCAAAAATATGCGAAAACAATTAATCTCATTTGCAAAGGTAATAAACTGTTTGTAAAATATCAAGCTCAGGGGGGGGGTTAACCCCAACCCCTCTTGCGTACGCCCTTGGTTCTATCACGTCACATTAACGTAGACAATGCGGTCACGATCGGCGCATGCGCTGATCAACCATAGCAGACAAAATAAAGACAATTGTTTTGGATCAAATGAACTATCGCGGAACATAATCTTAAACATGCCTAGTGGACCAAAGGTCTGCAAAAATGGGGAGATGGTTCCTGGACGCAGACGATAACCCAGGTTCCCATCAAAACCTAATTATTACTTTTTGGCCCATTTACAATGTTCCTTGAAAATTTCATACAACTTCATTCCATGGTATTTGCATAAAGGCGACAAATTAACAAGCGAAAAGTATGCGAAAATAATCTCCTTTGTGCAGGTAATACAATTTTTGTAATATATCTAACTCAAGGGGGTTAAACCCAACCCCCCCTTGCGTACGCCCTTGGGACGAAAGGTCTGCAAAGAATGGTGGGAGGGTTTCTGGACGCAGACGATAACCTAGATTCCCACCAAAACCTAATTATTACTTTTTAGACCACTTGCAAGGTTCCTTGAAATTTGCATGCAACATCATTCCGTAGTACTTGCATTGAGTCGAAAAATTAACAAGCAAAAAGTTTGCCAAAACAATTAATCTCCTTTGCGCAGGTGATAAAGTATTGGCAAAATATCAAGCTCAAGGGGGGTTAACCCCAACCCCCCCCTTGCGTACGCCCTTGAACACGGTAGTGCACACATTAGTACACATATAACACGGCAGTGTACACATGGTAGTGCACATATAGCACACGCCTAGTGGAGGCACCCGGTAGGGGGTCATCATACCAGAGGAAAAAACAGTTGGAAACCTCCCCAGGTTTTAAATTTCACTCCGATTCAAAAGTTTGGCTTTTTTCGAGTTCAGCGCGCCAGTACTCACACCCTGCAATGTTTTGAAATACTGGTTTTGTTAAACGTCACTATCAGCCGTTTCCAATCAAACTCTAGATTTGGGGGCGACGGTAACTCAGTGGTGCTGTGTTCGCCTCCCAATTGGAAGGTTGGGTATTCGATCCACGACCACTGAGGGAATCTCCGTAGCGCTTCTTGGAAATGAGCGTTCACCCCAACCACCCCGGTAAGAAGCAAATTTCAGGCTTCGGCCTGCCGTCAATTGTCGTCACCGTGACATACAAATACAGTAAAACCTAATTCACAGAGAGATCCAAAGCAACCTGGGACAGAGGTGTACAGGGTTGGTCAAAACTGGATTTTTGAGATCCTCATACTTTTCAGGCAAATGCACGCCCGTAACCAGAGAGGGTGGACCTGCAAAAAATGTGTTGGACATAGTTTAAAACTATTGAACATAGTTTAAAAAATTAGGGCCCCTCTCAGAAAACTCTTCACACCACCTGGTGTCCCACGCTGATTACGGGCCTGGGCAAATGTCAACTACTGCTTTGAAAGAATCATAAAACATAAATAACTGTAGATTGGCGAATAAATCGTTGAATTCTAATCTAATTTCAGAAATCTTTCACTGAACTTAGTGCAACATTCCTACCTATGTGGGTGGCAACTATGTGCTTTCTTCCGTGATTGTCACTTATTGATGCGTGTGTCGAGAAAACGATAAAAATTCTTAGAATTTCATTAAAAAAAGTGTTGCTGAAAAACTTCACATTTGGATTTATTAGCTTTTCAGATGACTTTCGAAATTGAAAATGCTCATTTCAAAGCAGCGCTTTTGTTTTGAATGAAACTAAAGACGTCGCTTTTCGATGCGAAGGTGTTGCCGTGTGGACCCTTAATACCCTGTAGCCACAACCCCATGGCATGGGGTGACAGAACCATGCTCCACCAGGTATTGCTTGCTGGGTGCGTGGTTTTGCCGCTTTCCATCGTACAGTGCTGGACACGAGCGTTGACACTGGCGCACGTATTAACCGGCGTCTGTCTTAAGCCCGAAGTGAGATGCATGAAGCTAAATAACAGGTAGAGGTGGTGCGGGAGGCAGGAAGTCGCCAGGCTTGGCGTCGAATTACCGCTCATTGATCGCCACTTCCCGCTTTTTTTTCTTCTAAGCTTCTATTAAACAGGCGGTTAAGCCAGAAAGCGACATGAGGTTGTTGTAGAGTGCCTGGCGCCTTGTCAGTGCTGCTGTTGCTGCAACGAGGCAGGTTGGAGCGGTGGCATCGTATAACCGTGCGTCTGTAGTCAAAGTTAAGCTTCAGAAATGATTGATTCGTGCAGGCTTAAAAGGCTTTGCTGACAAGTACGTGAAAGTGAACAGTTATTCAACCGTTAGACGTCGTCAGTGTTAAGACAAGCAGTGTTTCACCTTTTTTCGGAAAAATTGTGGGGGCTGTGAAAAATACTTGTTGTCTACATGAAAGGATGAAGTCAGGCAGTAGCGCCTCTGTTGAGGGTTAATGAGTCTGCTCTTGGATGTGAAGGATTATACATGTTCATTTCTGGTTGAAATTGTCGCTTTGTTTCTGATTTCCTCTATCAAGGTAACAAGCATGACTGATTAAAAATTTCCGCTTCCTGTCGTTTGTTTGCACAGAGGATAAATGCATGGTTTTGTGACGTGACAGCTTGAAACTGTGCGACGCAACTTGTTTTGTTTTCGTTTGTATGACCGGCGTGGCTCTAGTTTTGTTGACAACATAAATCAAAGTATCAAATCATAGCGTTTACTGTTTTGCGTTCAGCTATGACTAGTCGCTGAAGTGCTGAGCACAGTTAGTTCGTTAATGCACAGCCCCAACTGTTAGAGGTGTTATTCGCGCTTAATCAGCACGTGCGACCAGCAGGGCAGAGTTATTTCTCAAAAATCCGCACCCGAGCTTCGCAGCTGCAGCGCGGTGTCTTTCTGGCAGCAGCGTTTCCTGCTGTGTCACTGCACTGAGCTTCAGTGAGCTGGCAAGCAAGCGATGCGTGTGTCGATTTCACCACCACAGACCTGCCTCCCTCCTTCCTGTCTGTTTCAGCAATCCCTGACTCAAAACACGCCTCTACCACCGCGCCATTTTGTTTCCAACCACGTGACCGCTAAGACCGCGCCTCAGCCGCGATTTTCCGCTGTCATTCATGACTCACAAATCATTTTGGTGTCGCTGTATTTGTTTGCTGTTAATTGTTAGCAATCAACAACAATTGTTAATCTGCGATTCCATCGTCTGTCTGAAGTCATCATCGGTGACGTGGACTGTTGCGTCACTCGCTGAGTTAGTGGTTTTTTCGCTTTCAGGGTCGTCTGCGGTGACGTCATCGAAGTGGGCCGGTGACGCGTTGAAAGAAGATTGGGTCCACGTGACGTCATCATCCGTGTACCACTCGGTAAATGTGATCCGTTTTACATCCTGTTGCTGCTTGGTCTTTCACGTGTGCGTGTGTGTGTGTGGGGGATAGCTTCCAGCCCATCCATGGCTGCTGACAGTTATATGAAGATGTAAGCTATTCGTGAAGCGTTCCCATTATCGCTGCTGCGGAGAATAGCTTGTCACTTCATATGCGTGTAAGCAGCTCCTGACTGCCGGAAGGTGCAGGTTTCAGAAACAAGATCTTGGTTTTTTTGAGGGATACAAAGTCTTAACAACTTACAATATAATTTCTCGCATTCTGGTGCAAAGTAGCGGTGCATTCTGGTGCAAAGTAGCGGTGCATTCTGGTGCAAAGTAGCGGTGCATTCTGGTGCAAAGTAGCGGTGCATTCTGGTCACCACAACCAGACGAAACTTCAGGTGGTGGTTCGTCTCCATGGAAACACTCTGGTGTTCCGTCATTGGTTGTTTTCGACCATTCTGAAACTATTGTTACTGCTGCACAACAAAAAGGTCAAATTCGTACGCTCTCGTGTGTCGTCACAATCGCCGATTTTGCTGCGTTGAAGGCGAAGCGATCAGTAGAGAAAGCAAAGTGTGATTTCTTAAAGTACAGATTTTTCAACTTCAATTTTTTGCTTGTTGATGTCATAAACGTTTGTTTTTTTGCCCCAGAAAAGGTAACGCCACCAGACACGTTCCACCTACGACCCGTTCTCCAATAGCTGTGGAATCTTGTCAGCGGATTTAAAAACACAAATATTTTTTTTTCAGCAAAGTTTTCAGGTTCAGAGTTATTCCCCCTCCAGGCCAATGCAATTCTCGCCTCCATCCCGACAATTGCACTCGTCTGTACCGCCACCTGGTGTCGGCGGACCACGATGGCAATGTCCCGGATGGTGGCGCCTGTCGACCTTGGCGTTTCAGCTGCGTGCCACGACACAGGCCTGCGTTCCAAGCTACGATTGTGACGTCACTTGAAACCCAGGACCTGTTGTCGTGACAACGCCGTTTCAGCGACACAGAAACCAGCATCAATGGAAAGTCAAGGGTGTGGATCAGAAAAAAAGATCCTTTGTCAGTGAAATGTCACCAACTTTCACAATGTACAGAGGATGTCATTCGTTGTTTGTTTGGTTTTTTTTAACTTAAAAACTAGTTTCAAATTCTGCGCGAATTTCGCCGAATAAAATGTCCGCGCGCGATCCATACTCGATAATCAAGTAATGGTCGAATCTCTTGGTGTCTTGAGATGTGAATAAAAGTTGTTTTCAGGGCCTGCGGCAATGGTCCGGCATACGGGCCGGCGGCCATCCCGACCCCCCTGATGTTGCCCGGGCCATGATCAAGAGGGAGGAGTACCTTCTCGAACCCGAGGGTTACGCAGTCCCTCCTCCAGACCCTGACGACCCTTGGAACCCTGACAACTTCTCGCAAGGGGAAGGGGGCGATTGGGATTCCCCTCAGGCGTGCTGGGCCAACCCCAACGAAGACTGGAAAACCCCGGCGAGCCAAAGCAAACCGCAGCCTTCCTGTTTTGTGAGTTGTTCTACTTTCTTGAGTTTGCAGTCGCCTGGAGTTGACCCTGTCTTTGGTTCACAAACCAGCTCGGACACAATTTAAGTAACTTTTAAGGTATTGTGACATAACTTAAGACGTTATTATCGTGAAGCGGACGCACGCCTCCCCAACTGCACCTTCAGTGAATTGTGGTCCTAGTCACAGGAGACATTGTGGCCAATCCAAACAGGTGACCTGTCAGCACTTACCTCCGGTCGCAGGTTTACGAAATTCATGAAGGTTTTCTGGGCAGTTAATCCGAAGTTATTTTGTAGAAACGACACTCAAATTTACGCCAATTTGAAGTCCCATTTTTAGTTTAACAGTTCGCCTGAAGGTCTCGATGTTCCGCTGTTTCAATTATGCCAGACGTTCAAGCGATTTGGAGGAAACTCCCCATCCCAGCATTTTCTGTTTCTCGAATATGAGTGAATAGATTGGACATAAAATGGCTGCGACGCATTTTCCTGTAAGACGAAGTAGGGTTTGAACACAATGTGCTTCCGTCGCACTGTGCTGCGAGACAATCCCCATTGTCCCGGTTCGGCCCAGAAGGCCCAAATTTGGAAGCTCCTTTCGCGATGGAAGCTTCATCTGTTTATTCTTTAACAACGGACTCATTGTTTAGTCTTTTGTCTCTTTTTTTGGTGATTTTCTTTCGATTCTTCTTCCTCCCGACCCCAATTGCTCCTTCCAGCAAATACCGCTTGTGCTGGACTGTCGTCACAACCTGCATTGTGTCGTAACAGGAAGGATCGAGTGACGACGAGAAGCTTAGTGACTCATTAGCGCCTCAATTGTCCATCGCCGTCCAAAGCTCCCCCCAACAAGCAGTGGTGGGGGCGGGGCCAGAACTAATGTCGGCAACCAATCAGAACGCGAGTAAGAAGCAACGAAGGCGTCGTCGCAAGAAAGTTGTGCAAGTAAGTTTGGTTTGTCAGTGAAAATTAATTGCGAAAATCATGTGGTTGCTAATATAATTCTTCCTTTTCTGTGCAAGTATTTTTTAACCTTTTTTTCCGTGTTTTTTTGCTGAAAATCTTAAAAGCTTCGTATTTTAGACTTGATGCATGTTACGATGAAAATTCAAACTTTTAACAAAACTTATCCCCCAATCTGCATCTTCCATCTCTCCAAGCGTCGTCAACAATAACGTAATATTTTGTCATCAGGTTCCTGAAAGTGACGTCACAGTGAAAGTTGAAGAAGAACGAATGGAAGAAGAGGAAGATGCAAAGGTTCATCTAAAAAAATTAAATAGCGACGTAATTTTCACGAAAGAAAGTCATATTGCAGTGGTAGTTTTCATAGGCGTAGCTAGGGGAGACATGGCCCCCCTAAATTTCCGGCATATCTTGTCGTTTTGTGCTTTGACAGGCGGTGTTCCAAGCATAACACTTTTGCTCGCCCCAAAAAATATTTGGGGCTGGCTACGCTAATTGTAGTTTTGAAGGAGTTGGAAACTGTTCTGTTTTTCGCTGAAACATTTCGGACATTTGTCTCACAGTTATGTTAAAACTCGCCATAACAGTGTCCATTAACCTATATTTTCAGACATTCCGACCGTATTGACTTAATTTTTTTTGGTCATTTCAAAATCATTTCGGTCTACGACCGAAAAATAACAGGTTGGAAAGTATCTGTCTGTGGAACATTCACCCGCAACGTACCCACCTCCCCCTTAACATGGATTCTGTTGTTTTCCAGAAACGTGTCGACGACTTTCCGGTTGAAGAAGCAGCGAATGCGATGGAAGGTGGGTCCGTTGCTGTGGTCACTGATGGGGGTTCGGGAAGTTGTCAGGGTGTGTTGTGGTTACCTGGGTGATTAAAGGGGTTTAAATCTGCTTTGTGCTGAATACGTAGATTATGAGGAAAACTTATTAAATGGCCAATGAAACTATTTTGCTTTGATCACATCATGACATTTCACTTCATTTTTTCTTTTTAATAAAGTGTTGGCATTTTCTACAATAACCCCAAACATCCGCTGATGTGATAACAGGCGAAAGCAGTTACGTGGCCCTTGGGGTTGTTGGGTGACTACATTTCGCGAACTTGGCTTTTGGGGGTTAATTCTTTTCTAGAAGTTTCTAAACTGTGGATTAAAGCTTTCGATCTGGGACTGGCCTTCGACAATGAATGTTCTTCGCACTTTTGTCTTTTAATAATAAATACATCCGCCATGTTGCAGACTGGTCCAAAGCCGGTAAGAAGAAGAGGTCACGTGCCCGGAAGGACGACTAATTGCACCAATCAGAAGCCTTGACGCCCATAACTGAGCTAGTTCATTATATCAACAACGCCAGAAGCTTATTTTTTTAACCTGCTCTTATTCTCTTGCACATTTTATTGTTACGTCATTAGACTACGCTTATGCCGCTACCAATCTTGGCTTACTTCGTCACAATGAGCAAGTCATTGACTAGGGAATTTGCCTGACGCATGTTTACGCAATAAACTGACCGGTTGAAAATATACTATGATGACGTCGTTCATCGGTTTCAAGCGGGTGTGACGTCACAGCCGCTAAAGAACAAAAACATGGAGCAGTGACGTAATGACGCAGTTAAAAGTGACGTTGACATGTTCAAAATATTGTTTACTGTCGTCACTTGGGTGACCGTTTTCGGCTGCAAATTCGAGCCTGAATTTTTGTCTTGCCGGGGGGCATATTTACAAAATGTAACTTTATTCGCTGAATAAGAGGTTTTCAGCCAATCACAGTGCGGATAACGTTCCAGATCATTGATGAAGCCTGTCTAGCCACGCCCACCTAGCAACGAGTTACTTGTGTGAAGCAGCAGCGGCCATTTGAGAAGGGC
>JGI24158J21664_10010104_pt1 | contig 12600 bp, 7 predicted proteins | sample Ectturendosymbi3_FD_21664 | JGI IMG/M metagenome (IMG submission 21664) | reverse complement strand
TTTTACTTTGATTTTTCAAGGAAATGAAATTTATCATATTGCAGAATAAGTCATCAATGTGTGCAGGAAAATTATTAACTTTTAGCTGAACTGTTACATTTTACATGTTTAAAAAATGTGCAATGATTAGGCATGCACATTTAAGACGAACAGTGATTTAGCCTCTACTCGTCATTGTTCTTATAAAATCCCGCTGTGAAGTAGGTGGAAACGTCGTTTTTTAAATAAACCAGTTGAGCTGATTGTTATGACTTTCAAACTTTTTCATGTTTCAATGCACCAACGTTTCGGAAAAGTAGCATTAGCGTTGCTTTCTAGCCTTGTTCAGCCAATCTTTCTTTCGCCATACCCTTATGTCATTGAAGGGTCTACACATCAAAAACTGGGAGCACTGATACGGAGTGTTTGTGAGACGTTTGCTGTTGAAATAAATCCGCGTTCAAAGCTTTTTCAATGGTTGTTCAAAACCTCGCCACGATGTTTTTGGAAGCGAATCTCTGTTTACTCGAGGAAGAGATAAGACAATTTTGTGCCTTGAGCGATACTGAATTTCGTCACGATCTACCCGACGAGCAGTCAGGAGACTGAAAAAGTTGCCTACGTTTCGGACTGAGCTTAAGATTGGTGATGATAAGGAGCTGAAATTCCTAAACACGATATAGTGTTGGGAACGAAGCTAACCTTATCATTCGACCGCTTGACTGCGAATTTCTTCAAGAGTCTTACTTCGAGAAAAACAAACGCTTTATTTAAAGAGTTTAATTGGGAAGCTGATTGTGCAGTTCGTTAAAACAGAAATATTATGACGCCCGCGTTGAAAGATATTAAGCTGACACCAACGTAATGATGTAAGTTATTGTAGGTATTTAAGTGACACCTATGCATACATTAATATAACTGTTCAGGTGAGAACTACAAAGAAACTGTAATGAAAAGGCACGACTGAGCGTGTCTGAGGTTAGAAACAAGAAAATTTTGAAAAAGATTCAACTTCAAAATTTTTACGATTGTGCACAGTGTGCATATTTAGCGAATATGCGTTTTTTTAATGACATAGGTAAAATATTCGCATAGGTATTTCGAATTCAAAAATCAATTCTTACTTTATCCATATTAATCACTCTTGCATGAATATACATTTTCATCAATGAAAACCTCTTCAAAACTTAAGAAATGTAATAAAAACTTATTTAAAACTGAATTTAATATTTAAGTGTTTTATGGCAAGCATAGTGTACACAATAAGTTTATTATAGAGAGTTTGTTGCGTAAAACACTTGTCAACAAGACTACTTTCAGGCATAGAGAGTTTAATACCTGTTGATGCAGATGAAGATTCCAGCTTATTTCATAATTAGAAAATACTTACCATCAAAACTCTTTGCCAACGAACTATTTTTGTCTTTTTTGTACATCGTGCTGCAATTCATCTTTTCAAGCAGCAAAATCTTCAAAGTTATGTTACTTGGCTAAAAAAGATTGAATGTTCCTTTCGTGTTCGTATGGTATTTGTTTTTCATGACGATCCAAGCAGACAGTCCCAGCCTTACAGCAGTTTCAAGTGAGCTTGGCTGAAAGGCAGATCTGTTCCTTGATAAAAACTTCCATAAGCAATCCCACGTGATACATGCGAAATCAGCACAGAAAAAAAGTATTTGTTGTTATATTAGGTGAGTTCATAATTATGTGTTGCAGTTTGTCTCTTGCTAACACAGATATTTTGCAGAAAAGTGATTTTCTACGAAACCTTGAATAAGCGTTTCCTTAAAATAGTTGGAAATGTACTATACATGCTCCGTTCCCTATGGAAGTGGCACAAGGACAAATAACTTTACTAAAAATTCAACGCAACACGACGCCAAAAAATGGGATGTCAACTGTCTGTTACACAATCGACGACCTGGTACTACCTTCATGGTGATGCAGACCTTCTTGGTGATTGTTTCTACCTATTTGTTTGTGTCAGTGACACTTTACTTTATTTGGAGGTTAGCGTTCTTTCTTATTGCAATTTTTCTTGGACCCTGAAACTTTCACGATAGAAATTTAGAATAAAACATATTAAATCATTCCTGCTGATACTTGTATAGCGTCTTATTTTGAAAGTACGCAGTAAAAGCTAAAAACAAAAAGTTCTGGGTGTGATGATAGCAAAATACATTGATATCAGCCTCCTAGCGGAACATCACTTGGAAGTTTTTGGCCTTGTTTTTCGCAAGTTAACCTTCAATCTTCATATATGCATTAAAGGTGTTTGTTGCCAAGATCGCTCCGATTTCCGGTTTGGATGCAGTTGTTTGGTTTTGGTGTTGTTTGCTTATTTATCGCAGAGAAATGAAGATCAAAATATTAAAAATTGATTATGACAAGCCCAAGGTCTGTTTATGTCTTCCAGGTGACTTTCAAGTTAGAGTGGGGATCACAAATCGGACCATGCCTTACCTGGAAATAAAAGCCTCATAAATCTTATGAAATATTTTTGAACGGAGGCATGACTGGTGCATCCATTAAAGAGATTGTAAAGAGACAAAAAAGCTTGCAATATCGGTAGCCTTGATTCACAATCTGAACCAAAGCAATGAAATGTGGCAGAAATGCTCCATGTGATGGCACGATATCTCATTATTTCAGATTCTCCTGCTTTTGTGATCGAATATATTTAAAGAGGCTTTTCAAGACAAATACTAAAATAGGTTCATCACAATAGGCACTTTGTTTGACTGCTTGTTAAGTACTGAACCCAAAGTTGTTTCAGCAATACAGCATACAATTTTTTTATTGTTTGCGTGAAGCAAAAGAATTGAAGAAATTTTCAAGTGTCTGGTAGCAGATTCTCAAATAATTTGTTAACAACAGCTGTAAACTGAAGACGAAATGCAAATTACAGTATGTTAGAAACAACAAAAAGGCTCAGGGGTTTCATACCGAAAACCGCAACGAGATCGAAAAATTGAACGTTTCTGTTGGTTCAATTGGCAACTCGTTTGTAACTAGCACAACCCAAGGTTTTATTCTTGCAGATGTGACAGGATACAAGCTCCGCCGAGCCAGCGTTCCACGCGACGAACGAAGCTTCTCCTTCGGAGCTGCCATATGTGCCATATCGTGATAGGAGTGGCAAAAGTTGTGACAACATTGATTTCGATGCTCGACGAAAATTGGCTGAACGACAATGTCAAGACCACTATTACAGCCGAGATGCTACACCTGCCAGGTTCATCAGTGCTATTTATAAATTTATAACGGAGTCCGATTCAACATTTTGAAAGCAAACATTGCTGGATTCAGGAAATTTTTCATTAATACGATTTAACAAAGGGGTGTTGTGGAAAATAAGTGAGGTTAAATTCAAAATAATCAAAACAAGATTTGAGTTGCATTTGTTTGATGATAACGAAACTGACTCTATTTTTAGGTTTATTTTTCCTGTACATGTTTCAGTGGATCAGGCAGCATGGTTTGTACCAGAAACCTCTGCTTCAAATGCATGCTACCGCTTGCACAAAAAGGTAGGTTGGCGTCGAAATCAGAAGCTATCAAAAGACCGTTTTTGAAAAGCTAAAAAGCTAAAGCGAAAATTAGCTAAAAATTTCTGCTAAAAAGTTCTGAAAAGATAAAAATTTCTGAAAATATATGTGCAAATAAATATCTTGAGTGTCTGATGGATCATTAGAAAATAGCTTGAAGTTGTCAAGAAGTCCACAATTTTTGTGTAAGTTAGACGAACGTTTCAGGTTTGATATTGACAAAACTTTTGATCTGAAGTGAAATGGACTTGAAATTACTTTTGTTAGTTAATATGTACCTTGTGTTGAAAGCTGTGATTCTCAAACCTCTTAGAAAGATAACCGCTTGTCGTTTGAGTTTTTTGTGGAGGCTACAGCTGCACTTTGAAAACCATTGGTTCAAATGCTGATTTGAGGAACTCCAGGATATTTTTGTGCAGCTTGGATACTTTAAATTTTGACTTGAAGCCAAACGTTATCCGTCAACGTGTTCCTTCTGTCAATAACCTACGAATTTGATCACCATTTGCATTCACCATTGGTGCATCTGTTGCGGTTTAAATGATTTAATTTTAGGCTTGTCAGTGTATTGCACTGCAATTTTATGTTTAAATGTTTCCTTTCTTTAAACGCAGGTTAAGCTGGATTCTTTTGACGATCATAATTGCGGGAACCGTGGCTGGAATAATAGCAATGGGTGTCACGGTCAATGAATGCAAGCAGGAACTAAACACAACGATTTGTGGTTATCATCAAATACCTTCCTCTAACAGGATCGTTGTGACCATCGGATTTCCTGTAGTTATCCTTACGCAAGGTTACTGTATATATGTTACATACAGTATGAACTTATTGGACTTCGAAATAAGTTTCAGGTTGGATCTGATACAGTATAGTGTCGCTGTGCATTTTTGCCGCATGTTTTCCTGAGGATGTAGATTTTTCGTTTCCAAAGCTGCAAATTGTAATAAAATACCTGTAATGTATGGTGTGGCTGCAAGTACCTTTAAATTAATTTATCTACGCANANTCTAAAATGCGCTTTCAGGCAATCAGTGCACTGAGCTCACGTTTCAGTGCAATACAGTAAAGTCATTGATTTCATTCGGTTANCGTATATTCACGCAGTCACAGCTTTCTTCTTTGCAGGCTTGCTCTTTTTCCTCTTCGTTCGACTCTTAAAACGTTATCTGCACGATGTGGAGAGTTGCCAACGTGCAGCGGGAGGGGGCAGCAGGATTCGCATTCGCAAGCTGACTCGGAATTGCTGCATCGCCGCGGGCTTAAACATGACAGCCGACATCACGATAGGGATTTTCAACATGCTCACGGTGGATAGTATCTTCATTCACAGTGTAAGCATTCTGTCGTTGTAGATTTGCCACAGCACCGTGACTATCAAGTGTGCGTTGGCGGAAAGATAGAGATTCTGCGAACATTTGCAGCGAAACGTTCATGGCTACGTTGTTGGTGGTATATAGTTGGCAACATTTCTACACGTGGCCATCACATTCAAGGAGAGTCTAACGAAGTCATGCTTGATCAATTACTGTGAGTTTCCTTCCGTTGTCAAGCGAAATTTCTGACCTCTGCGAAATTTCTGACCTTTTAATGTTTTTCAGTTACTTTGCTTCTCAGAATAAGGAAATAAAGGCTGTGAATTAATTTGTTGGTATGTGTTGAATAAATTAAAACATTTTGGTTAGATGTCAGGGACCCACAACAAGCTATAGCCGGGAATAACTTTAACCATTGAAACTTTTCGGACTTAGTCGTTGACCTCAATTATTTTTCTTTTTCTCATCCCTAACTCAAACCCTGACCCGACATACTTGCCTAAACACGTATGTAGAATATTACTCTGTGCATGCGTACATGGTGTGAAGTCAGAAATTTCGCAAGTCAGAAATTTCGCTTGACACCGGTTTCCAGTGAGCCAGTTGTTTACCACGCACGTTTGGCAAATGTGATATTAGTGTAACAATTTTAAAACTTTGGTTATTCTTGTAAAAGCGGCTTTCCCCCTGTTTCAGGATAAGAAATGTTAAACAACTTTGCGGTTTGTACATTATACTTGGATTGTTTCATTGTTGAAACATTTTAGTTACTGGCGTTCTAATGTGTCGGTGCATACCCGAATTTGAACAGGAGAGATATTCTTCTTTTGGCGGGTGGAGTCTCACGTTGCTTTTTATCTGTTGTGCATGTGTGTGCTGTCACATGCTTTTTACATCGGATTGCAGTCGCATGCAAGGTGCAACAAGTACTTATAGAAAAGTTGAAGTAATCCGAGTGGCAAATTTACTTTTTTGTTCTTAGAAAAACATAAAAATAAACACAAGACTGATGAAAAAAGCATTGTTGGCTGGTGATCATTATCTTTCAATTTTTGATTGCAGGAGATTCATGCAGTGTGGGATTTGGATTACGTCATAAACATGTTATGCAATTGTCTTTGTTTTGAAAGTTGGATAGAGATGCTGTGGCCATGGAAACGACTTTGTTTGAACAACCCGGAGCACTCCTACCGTTTTGGTCGAAACGACTCTTCAAAAACTGACAAACTCTGAATCGCTGATGCTTTCGCTGAGTGCCAATGTGGATCTTTTTACGGAAAAGATCCTTTAGTTACTGTTGAACACGTGAAATTGGCGCGTTAGACATGAATCTACGATCATGACAAACCGAAAAGCGCCAACAAAGTTTGTGTTTCTTCACTCTTAGCCTTTTCCAACATAACCATGTCAGTAACTATAATTCATGGCAAAAGAGTAGATGCCAACACTTTTTTGAAAACAACTTTAATTCCTCAATCGCTCAACCGTTTATTGTGTATTTTTGCTTTCGAAATTTCAACAACACCCTCATTGAAATCTTTCGTTGTTTCGTCCATTTGAAAATTGTTCACGCTACTTCTTTTTGTTTTATTTGCACTTGATTCAACTGTGCCTTGCATTTAAATTTTCAATTAAAAAACTGAAAACCTTCGGTGCTGTTATCAGTTATGAACGGGTTTCTCTTCTCCATATTTCTCTGTAAACAACTGTCATAACAATGATATTGGTTGATCAATATCATCTGATTTTTCTAAAGTAGTCGCAATAAGTTTTTTAACAGGTATCTTGAATTGTTTTCAAGGACAGCAAGAAATCTTTTGAAACATTCCGGTGAAACAGGTAAGTTTATTAAAACAGACATGTCAGTCTTGTTTATCAAATATATGGATATGTCCATGCAACTGACAGTAAAGTAATTGAAAACCACTGCAATGGTGCTTGCATGTTCATGGGTTGGCAGTATTAGAAAATCCCTAACAAGCAGATACTATTTATATTTTGGGAAGTAAAATTATCTCAGCTTTTACTTCATGATGAAAATGTGACATGGTTGACGTAACAAGAAAAGCAAATGAAACATTGTAACATCTTTAACTTTCAAATATATAACATTCAATCTTTACAGTGTGATTTAAAGAGGAGATAAAACACACGCATATACAGATTAAGACAAAAGTTTTACCGTGCGAAAAAAATGTAAAAATGTTTCCAATGTGAAAAAATTACGAGACAACTAATGCAGAAAACAAATTGTGCGCAATTGCAAAATTCTACCATCAGGAAAATTATTCCAACGAAACATTATTTTTATGTTTTGTTCTGAAATATGTTGTTTTTGTTGTAAGCAAACAATATTTTTAGTATTTCAACAAAGCACATGTTCATGAACTTTGTGTAGTATTTCCGCTTCTGTCTTGCTCCGAAGTGCGAAATCGTGACGTTTTGAGTCTCCAAGGAAATACTATTTTCTTCCAATTGGTGAAACAAACCAGCATGCACAGGAGATTGATAAACATATCAATGTCCCACAGTGCATTAGAAATCTGAGAAAAACATTTGCAAGCTGACAAACTTTGCTTTCTTTCAAATTATGTTTTTGAGAATTTCAGACTGGTTGAAAGAAATTTCAAGCATGAGCGACCATGTTTCGCAAAACCATTTGTTTAACGATTCCGCAAAAAGAGGCGTGGTCTAATTTTGAAACAAATGTTTGCTGTGAAAAACACAGGTACTCTCAATCTGCAGATGTGCCCAGTTTTGTGTTATTTTATGCGCTATACAGAAATTATTGTTGTTATTAAAGATCTCATAATCGTTACTTCACGCCTTTGAAAGCTGCATTTTAAAATCAATGTGCTTCCTTTATAGAAGCTGATGAAACGCACGAGGTTGACACTTTCAAAATTTTTTCTAATTACTCATATCAACAAGCAACGCTATGATGACATGCCGTGAAATGTTGAAAACAATTCCGGCATTCATCTGTACACAATTTTTAATAATAAGGTAAAACTGCAAATTTTGTGAAACTGAAACCTTCATTAAAAGTTCGAAAAGGTTTGGTTCGCAAGACTTTTACATTTTTTTTAAGTGCACAAGATTTGAAGTTTGCTAGTGGCAGGTTGCTCTCCGGCGGTTGCCCCAAACAATACATATTGTGATGCAGAGAAGGAACAAACAAACACTTGCACAAAATACCCATAACCAACCAAATTTTTACCATAAGAGACAAATAGTTTCTTAAGACGTTGTCGAGCACAAGAACCACGATATCACTTGCTGCCGCAACTGCGTTGGCTGCCAGAAAAACCCGCAGCAAATGCTCCAAGCGCTGTCGTTTTCTTCCTGATGCTTGGTGAGCTTCCGTGTTTTGATTTATCGACTGCATGCGCAACTGGTGACGGCGAAGAATGTAAACAAATATGAAGAGGAGGGAAGCTGCACGCAATGAAATGGCAATCTATCAGCATGAAAAAAATCTGCACTGGAGTTGTTCCTAATATTGATACATCATTACCAGGAAAAAATGTGATTAGACACTTGACACTGAAATGCAAATTCTTTGATATTTACATTTAGGCTGTTTACATACCAACTTCATTTTTTTGCTTCTTTTGTTGTTTGACGTCAGTGTAAAAACCAGGCCCTCAACTGAGGGGAGCAACTGGAAAATTGCCCACACCACGAATGTTTCCAAATCAATTTCAAATCGCCAAAAACGTTTTTAGTTGTTAGGTAAACGAGCAAGTTGCACGCATTTGCCCCCGATTGAAAATATCAGCTGGTTCCGGTCCTCGTACAAATAATAGCGGCTTGTTGCTCAACTTTGCTCAGTATTTTCTACGTATTACCACGGTGGGTTGTGAACCAGACACAACGTGTCAAAATTAATCTCTAGACTTCTATTCACCTTCCTCGCATACGGGACGTTGGTATATGTCAGAAGCAAAACTAAAGGGACGATATCTAAGCAGACCTTCACCAATTACGCCCTCGAACCCGAAACATATCAATCAGGACTTTGTCCAGTCATTGCAAACAAGAATATAAAACCTTTTTTATCACTTTTAGCGTTGGTAATCAATCCTTCCGACATTTTTTGTATCATAATTACTTTTAGCCCAGGACTTCTTCTTATTATAAGCTTTTGCGTATGTTGTCTAGCTTTAGATGCATTTACCTTAATTCGTTGAGACTGCGATCATTAAAGTTCTGCAACTACACAAAATCGTTCAAGGCGGTGTCCTGAATCATTTGATGGAGGGTTTGAATCGACATCGATTTGTTTGATCTATAATATAAGCTTTTTGACGCAGAACGTAAACGAAAAGATGCTTTGTTTTGCACGCAATAAAAGCGCTTTGAATATAAACCGTACAAAATGTTGAAAGTTAGCACTACAACAGTCTCGGAAAAAAACATTTGTTTAGAATGCAACACGGAAATTCAGTTTCCATAGTGACTTTGAAATCAGCATCATCCTGTTATTACATCAATCTATTTCCTAGTCATGTGTGATGAAAGGTATTCTCCTGATACAGTAAGATTACTTTGCAAAAATACAGACTTGTGTTTTTTGCGTTACCTTGCACAACAAATCCAAGGAAAAATGCAGGATACACAACAAAATCATTTGGTTCCAATGTGGTTTTGAAGTTATAGAAACAAGTTGCGTTCTTCCATATGAAGTCGTTGTTGTCCACCGACACGAACACAGCGGCACATGCAGTCAGCCCAAAACATACGATGACCCCGAAAATAAAGGAGCTGAATCTGAGTAACGGAGAGCGAGTCAAAGCTATACACATCACTTAAAAGAGCATAAAATAGTGGTTTATTGAATTTAGCATAAAAAGCATGATATACAATTTATTAAATATTGTTGAATATAAAAAACAATCTCTAATGAAGCTTTCAGCTACCTTTTCAAATGCTTGTTTGCGTATGTGCGAAGGAGCTTGTTTCTCAAAAGAATGTGTTGTCGTAGCCATAAATAGACGGTGAGGATCGTGAAGCCTGAGTCAGAAACATACGTCTTGGATATTTTTGAAATAAATCATGAAACAAAAACTGTGAAGACTTTAATAGCTTCAGAGAACTTTTGTTTGATCTCAAGATGCTGAAACCTGCTAAAACCACTTGTTTTGGATTTAAGAAAAGCGGACTTGTGAACACTTTGTGTTTAGGTCCTAGATGAAAGNTCATACTTTGCATCGCTCTAAGAGCAATAGTTCCAAACATTTTGTAAGCCACTGCGGGTTTGTTTCAGCGTTAGAAGCTTGAAAATNTAGGGCCTTATTTCTAGCAATTCGAAAAGGGTTGAATTCATCGTAAGATTTCTTATGAGTTTCTGAATCTCTATTTATATTGGCTTGAGGTGTCCCTCTGCTTTCCTGAGGTATCCCTCTGCTTTCCTGAGGTATCCCTCTGCTTTCCTGATGGAAACCGGCGGAACATTTTGATGCCATGGCAACTCAGATCGAGAAATATTGTTATAAAATGTTTCGTAACGTACGTCACGATATGAGTAAGTTGTTGTCCAATCAAACAAATAGCCACAGTATACTTTGTGAAGTATTTCTACCAACATGTGCATCGTAAAAATTTAAATTGTGATCGGTTACCGATTAAACATATAAATCATAAAATCGCACCATGTGGGTTCCTGTATCCACATGGCATCGAGCGCTTCGGCGGTGTAAACCTTCGATGGGCTTTTTTGCTGATGTGCTATTTTGTTGCGCTATAAGGTGCTATGTTAATGTTGTATTTCACTGTGACATCTTGCTATCAGCACCTGTCGTGTGGAGGAATTGATGAGATTGCGCGAATCGTTTGCACAGCTCCAGTGAAGGCATTTTTTCCTGGTAGACAAACAATAAAATAGCTAGCAACCATATTCCCATCATCACGGTCTCGTAGAAAGTGAACAATGCCATAAAGTTTGTTCCTGGTAATTGTTTAACTGGACCGCTAGATCTCGACTGAAAATTTCTGAAAACAAAACGGGCAAACCATTGAATTGTCTTCAGAAATAAACAATTTCTTTTTGATAAAATTTTCTCTATGTTCTTCATGCATTTATTTCATTCAAGCCATGAAGCGTTTTTGAACGCAGTCGTAAATTTGAAATAAATTGGAATTTTCGTCTAACATAAGCTTGGTGCACACTTTTCACCAGTTCTCTTTGATTTGTGCGTAGCGTTTATTAATATTCCCGATGTTGACTTTTGTGTAAATTAAAAAACACGCAGTTGTTGTCTTAAACGTCATGTACCAGGTCCGCAACCAGGGGAACAACCCGACAATTCCACGCTAGAATTTTTCAAAAACATTTTGAAAGCGCCAAAGCTCTTTCAGTTCTTAAGTAAAACAACAAATTGCAATTATTTTCACCCATCCGCAAAAAGACCACCGATCCCACAAGTGCAATAGCTCTTTCTTTCGATCGCTTGCTTTATTAGTAAAAGATACGTATTTGTTTCACAAAACAGGCGTTTAGCTAGTCTTACCTTCCGACATGCAGAAACAAGCATATGAGCATGTAGACAGTCGCAATTAGACATGTCGTTCCAACAAAGAGACAAACTATTTCCCAATGGTAAGTTGCATCGACTGTCATTATTTTGATCCAATTCGATAAGTCATTGTAGTAGAAAATAATGCACTTGGTAAACTATTGCTCAAATTATTTCGAAACAAATCTTGAGCTGAACCAAAACCGCTCACTATAAAATCTATCAAAATATCTCCAATGGTATTCAACACACTTTGCTACTGCTGCAATTAGCTCGATTCAAAGGCACCTTTCCAATTGAAACAAATATATTTTTTCTAAGCATTCTTCAGTTGTTTATCTTTATCAGTACAACAATTCCAAACAAGGTATTTTTCACGCGTTTGGTTAATAAAAAGCAAGAAAAACAGGTTAAGAACTGCAAACTACCTTTAAGATAAAAAATACATCAAAACCTCAAACACCACAAACTGCGCATTTTAAGAAACTGTCTTAACAGAAAAAATTTCCTGCAAAATCGATGAGCTGTCAAATACCAAGATTAGTGGAAAAAGCAGGACATTCCTTTAATGGTATTGCTGCAACTTCTCCANTGGTGTTGCGTTGATTGTATGATTCACCACGAACGGGATGTGCGTGAAGAATANCACCATNATATGTGTAGCGCGAGCAAGCAANAGTAAGAGAGATTGCNAGCATNATCTCTATTGTTGCTTGCTGCCACGGTGCGAAGCTTTGCGCGCATGCCGCTCGGGATTTCCGATCGCAACAAAATGGTGCTGTGACCAGGATGTGAAGGTCTTACAGAGTTCAGCTTTCACACAAAGAACGTGCGATCGGTGTAGTTCGTTGTAAAAAGGAGGGGATGTTGTTGCAACCTCTCCGGTGGTATTGCGTTGAATGTGTGATTCACCACGAACGGGATGTGCGTGAAGAATAACACCATCATATGTGTAGGGCGAGCAAGCAACAGTAAGAGAGATTGCGAGCAAGCAACAGTAAGAGAGATTGCGAGCAAGCAATAGTAAGAGAGATTGCGAGCATTATCTCTATTGTTGCTTGTTGCCACGGTGCGAAGTTTTGTGCACATGCCGCTCGGGATTTCCGATCGCAACAGTATTCAATACGTAACTGTGTTATCAGTGCTAGGCTTAAAATGTAGATCACCAAACATAACAAAACTTTTGTTGCAATGAACATTTACGTTTGTGATATAGTATTGGGAACGAAATGACAAACC
>JGI24158J21664_10010103_pt1 | contig 12601 bp, 8 predicted proteins | sample Ectturendosymbi3_FD_21664 | JGI IMG/M metagenome (IMG submission 21664) | reverse complement strand
TAATGTGTGGTTGTAATTTGAAATAAATAGCTTTTTAATCAAAGTCACAATTGAAATTTTCATGGGTACACATCTTTTTGGGTCACCCTGTAGATGTCTCTTTGGGTAAAAAGTCTTCGTGTTTTATATCGTTAAATTTCAGTTGACTTGCGGAGTATACTTTCTGTCCAGTGGCGTAACTAGAGGTTTGAGCCAGAGGGAAAAGCCTAGCTGAAGGGGGCCACTGGCCAACACTCAGAAAAAAAGTTAAGAAATGACAGTTAATCCGGATGCCGTGGATGTCTCTACTAGCTAAAAAAACGGAAACACCCCGAAAAACGAAAAAGAACAAGTTACTGAAAATATCGAAATGTCAACTAAATGGACCCAGTTTTTACATTTAGCTTGGCAGGGGGGACGGTTCGCCCCCCCTGCCCGCCCGTCAGTTACGCCACTGCTTATGTCTGCGTTGCTCATGAACGTAACAAACATACTTCTGACAAATCGTGCTTTTGTGTTGCGTCACTTTAAGGCCTGTCAATGACGTCACAATGACGATGTTTCGCTCAGGCGCATTCGGATCTCGGCAACGTTCAAACAGGACTTCGACCTGCAGCGTAGACGCACTCCTCGCCAACCCGGCGACACCCCCCAGCTCCCCCCTATCTGCGTCCCCCGAAGGACGGGGGTCAAACAAGGGCAGCTGCAGCGAGCTTGTCCACATCAGAGCCTTCCTCGTTGATGGGAAGAGCCCGGTGTACTCACCGGTGTATGACAGGGTCAACAGGAGAGTGGATATCGATTTCAACGCATTGGATTGCAAAGTGGGTTGAGCCGTTGCACGGGAAGCTTCCGCGAGTTTAACAACGTAGTACCTGATTTGCAGCACTGAGCCCTTTGCAAATCATCACGTTAATCAGTCAATCTGTCTTTATTTGAGTGTTGACAACAGGCATGATGCACTGCTCACATTTTCGAGCTAGGATCAAGAGAGAATGTTTTATAGACTTAACTAAAGTGTCGTGCAGTGAGACATTTGAATGAACGGTCATACTTCGTGAGCTTGTTTATGGGTCAATTTGTTTTTGTTTTTTTTGTTTTTGGGCCAAAGCGGTCATACTTCGTGAGCTTGTTTTTGGGCCAAGCCACAAACCTGCTTCTGATGAATACCGGCCACAGCTTTGCCAGTTGTTAACTTTTACAGTGCTTGCCTTTGTGACGTAGCGATTGCATTGGGAAAGCTGACCCTTGAAGGGCGTATAAAAGGTTCCGGCCTCCTCTGCTTGTCGCTGAGGGAGGTTCACCACAAACCTGGATTGATGAAGTTTGTTGCAGTGACACACTGCAAGCTGCCAAGCCCGTGTTAAGCAGCAAAGTTGTAGTGAAACTTCTGTAAAATATATTCAGATTTTTACGCTTCTGATCAAAAACGTCAAGTTTTCCTAAATTGTTGAACAAAGAAATTACATGTGTAGAATTAAAACCAAAATGTCTGGAAAGCAACACTTTCGGCAAGATGCAAATTCAAAACAAAGTATACAAAGCATCACAGTGTGTCTGACATAGGAGTAGGAGCAAGGATATTTTTGGGGGTGCAAAGGATTTTTGCCCAAAAAGTTTTCGTGCGACTTTTGCCGACCATTTTTGTGGTGTGGCCTCGGAAAAAATGGTCTTCGCTTGTTTTTCTGCAAATCTTGGGCGCCATTTTTCGAAGTCAAACAGCGTTGGGCGTCATTTTTGCCCAGATTTTCAGGGATTTTGCCCAAATTTTCAGGGATTTTGCCTGGATTTTCAACAAATGAAAACTTTTGGGGGTGGGCCTGCACCTCAGCTCCTGCACCACTGGTGTCTGACGAGCCACAATCATTTGTCTAAATGAAGCCTCGTGCCTGAGCAGTGTTTTGAATATCCTGGTGGTATAGTGACAGATGTTTGTTAAAAAGTAGTAAATTTTCTGACTATTTTTCTATACTGTGATTGCTGTAACTGGGCTTCATCTAACCTAAGCAAGGCCTTAACGAAAACGAAAAGCTGGTGCACGTGACCAGGTGTTCCTCAAGGTTTGGATTTGGGATCGCTGAGAAACTTTGAGAGGCCTAACCCTAAATGTAAACCCGTGTCTGCAATTGCTTTGTGTAAATATCTAAAAATAATCGTAATTGTATGAACAAAATGTTTATTATTAATAGTGCAGAATTTGCAAAACAAACTTTACAGTTTCAGTCTTATGCAACGATACAGGCCCCATCGTTCATCAAAATAGCACTGAAAACCGTAAATGCATAAAAATTGGAAAACATCTTCGTACCAACGTTCGCGTAAGTAATCTCGATGAGAGTCTAGGCCAGGGTCGGCCAACCCGCGACTCGTGACCCGCATGCGGCTCTTTGTCCGGTTTCAAACGGCTTTTACGTAAATACCAGAAGTCACACTAAACAACATGCACAACAATAAATGGCTTGTAAAGTTCTGTCATTGTCATCTTGGTGCGTGATATTTACAGTAAATTTAGCTGAGCAAAGGCATATGTGTGAGCGAGGACGAGATGGGGTGATGTTCATGTGTATGATGTGGCTCTTTGCGGTAACATAGTAAGAAATGTGGCTCTTATTGGTCTCTGACTGGTTGACCACCCCTGGTCTGGTTCCTGAACTTGCTTCTCCGTGACAGCTAGAACTACGAACCAAACAAAGCAGTGTGATATGTTGTGCTGCATCCTATCATGAATCAACAATGTCTCGTGAAAGTAATCACAACTGGAAGGTAGCATTACGTAACAAACGGGATTATGCGTTACAAGCGCTGGTAGTGAATGGAAAATTGCATAGTTGTTGTGTTGCGTTGAAAACTTGTTCATGGGTGTTAATGCAGTCGCTTTCTGAGATCAAAATCATCTTGCCCATACCGTGGCCGCAATTCTGAATAGCGAGGTGTCCACTTTATCGAGACTCCTCATAATATATAAACAGTGGTGGGTTTGGTTCGATACTGACAAAAAGTACCGAATGAGAAACCGTTGGAGAAATTTGAAGACCGTTCCTCTTCCTCAAAAGACCTCAGAAAACAATGCACGTGATTCATGCCTGATAACAAAAAATTAGTATCTGATAATTTCCCAATTAGGACTTGCCTGTAGAAATTTGCCAGCAGTCGAGAGTACGTTGTTCAGAAAGTTTTACACCTGAAGGAGAAGCTTTTGAAATGGCTTGGAAATGATGTTCGTGAGCAAAAAATAGTTTGTGAAATATGGTCTTGTTGGGTTGCCTAATTGGCAACTTGTGAAGTAGATTTGAAGCTCGATTTAACCTCACACTCCACAAGACTTGCAGGACCTATCCAAGTGATTAAATGGCCTGCGAGGCCTGCACCCGACGCTATTTCGTAGCATCCCACACGTCATTCAAGTCCTAGGATTGTATGGGATGTTCCAGCTCTACTCTTAGGCCTTGAGGTATTTCGGAAGATTATTCCCTCATTCAGTTACTTGCAAGTTGCAAAAGATATGTTCTGTGTTGGGGAGTAGGGAGTAATTGCATTTTGGTCGAATTAAGGTCATTTTATTGAAAATACTCCCAGCCTGCCATGAAGAAGCCATTAGAAATTTTCAAACAAGATTTGTGTTACGGAACAGGAGGCATGGTACTCATGGCTGGAAGTGCAACTGTAACGTGAAGTAGATCCCCAATTAGTTTGCTTGGGAAAAGTTACACAGATTTTCACCTGGACATGGCTGCAAGCCTCAAGTTGTAGTTTGTCTCGCTGGAGTATTTTCGTCCCTGGCCAAGCTCTGCAGCGCCTCGGGTGGCAATCACTGGCGCAGAAAATTCACCCCAAGCAGTGTGAATGTAAGCAGCGGCGTGCAGCAAGAGTTCCACTGCTCGGCCATTGAATGTCCCGTAATGGACAAACGCTGAACAATTCACCGCCTTTGCAACAAATCAACTCACGTCCGTTTTGGAAAATTAGTGGCCGTACGTCAGATGTGACGCATACATGCAGTTGTGATGTGTGTTTGACTGTTGCCCATATTTGGCAGATTAACATACAAACCTGGGTTGTTCTGCTCGATTTCTTCGGTATTGGTACTTCCCCTAAAAAGAAATATCGACTCGACAAAGCTACTGAGGAAACCTTCTCCTGGGACCAGAGATTCGATGTTAGGTTAGAAGTTTACAGATTTTTATTCCATATGCGTTGGGTGGCAAGAGATCGAAATGCAGTATACGTATGTGACTTCGCTGGGCAGCAGGTAAGTTTGTGTGTTGCTTCTGCACTTGTACACTGCTCGGGAGGCTGCTCTGCTGTATTTCTGGTACTGCAACGGTTCGGACAAAACCGGAAATGTTCGCTGCAAAATTTCAAAACAGCGCTGCCAGTCAGCACGTACGTCACAACCGATTGCAAACACACGTGACTGTAGCGGGCGTCATTATGTAATAAAGCGGGACAGTGCGACATGCGCTGTCCATCACTGAAAGTTTGCTGTCGTAGACAAACGAGCATGTTGTCGTTGTTGAAATGTCCACTGATAAACGAGGGTCTTGTAAATTGACGCTAAATCTTCCGAATCGAACTTGTTCGCTGCACTTAAGTCTTCATCTCGACGGATCCGAATTAATTGTTTTTCATCTGGGCTTAGCAGATGCGTCTATTGTGTCGACATATTCAGCAAGGTTAACCACCTTGGGACTGGCTTGCCCTATTTGCGTCTACTGCACTCGTATAAAGTGCACAGACTTTCAAAGATTTTAGACACTTCGCTTGTTGTCATTGTTTCGATGTTGTGATATTTAGAACCTGACAAGTTGACTTACAGAAAACCTGTATCTGAACAAATGCATCATAGATAATTTGTCAAGCGTCGTATTTGCATTGTCAGCAATCGTTTATTAAAATAAGTTTTTTTATTGGGACTTGATTTATTTTCCTATCAACTTTGTTTTCAGTGCAGGTTGTACGCGGTTGTATGTCACTGTGTATACACTGGCAGTGAATGAATACCATCGTTTTGCAAATCCATTGTTTCACGTGCGTTTAAACTTGCAGGTCATTTTATGAAAACCAACCTGACCAAATGATAAACTCGGAGATTAACTTTGTAGTGAAGAGGTTCAGTGTGCTCTTCAGCAAGCAGGAGTACCACCTTCTCCGTGCAGACATCACGAGCGTGGGGTCTCATGTCCAGCTGCGAGGTAACTGGCTGTTCAGGGTGACTGGTTGGCATATTTCACTTAACTGCATATGCATTTGATATAACTGGTTGAACCGGAACAGTATTGCTTCTGTTCAGTCTAAACCAGCGTTTCTTAAGCATTTGTGGGTCACATACCCCCAGTACATCCTAATAAAGTATGGACTCCTCAAGAAAAAAGAAACGTTGCAGTAAACATTTGAAATTAGGTCTTAATCATCGTAGTACTAATCGAAATGTCTGCAAAGTCTATCAACCCTTTCGAAATGTCAGAGTAAAGTCTATTAAGGCCTTGAATCACATTCACGGACCCCAGGCTGAGGACCAGTGGTACAAACACTCTCGCACAGCAGCCGTTGTGTTGCAACTCAGCTCGTTGTGTTGCAACTCAGCTCGTTGTGTTGCAACTCAGCTCGTTGTGTTGCAACTCAGCTCGTTGTGTTGCAACTCAGCTCGTTGATCAACATATTTTAACATCATCAGATTGTGTTCCTCTCTAAACCCAACAAGCTTTCACCCCTCCCTATAGTTCCTGCGCCCACCAAAATGCAGTGTGGATAGCTGCTGCACATGAAGTTGGCAGAACTTGCTGCTTGTTTTTGATTGAATGCCAACTGCGGGGTGTGTCGAGGGTGTGTGCTGCGACCCGCAAGTCCTGTGGACGCTACGCTCTGTCGCCGTCTTTTGTGAACATTCGTTCGAGAGAGAAACTGTGAGAACAAATTAATGACAAAAGCATTCGTTGCATCTGCTGTTTACTGAAACGATGTGCACTCATTGTTGATATAATCTCGGAATCCGCCGGTAGTGGCACGGATTTGTCCGGTTTGTCCTGTCACAGTGTAGTGCTGTGTACACACACAAGCTGCACGAGGTCCTGGTGCTCAAGAATGCCAGTGTTCCGCACATGCCACTCATCACGTTGTGCACGTAACAATCGACATCTATCTCGTCACATTTAAACGTTAACCTGTTGATGCCGCAGACGCAACACTGAGATTGTCTGGACAGCTTGGCGGTCTCTCGGTTTCCGATCTCAGCCCAAATGGCTCCATCTACCGGGAACGTTTCATATTTACCGGAAGCAAAGCTCTTGATTTCGACATCAAAAAGTACGCTTTGTGGTGGTTGCCGTATGAACTGACATGAAGTTGACTGAACCATTTTTCAAGAACATCAACAACCAGCATTTTAAGATTGCTTTTTTCCCTGTGCAAATATCCTTAAAATTTTTAATAATAACTTCATTATAATTTTGTTTTCGATTTGTTTGTGACCAGTTAAAGTTGACTGAAAAAACTTCACTGACATTGTTGAAAACCTGGTGTCGAAAATAAAGTGCTTGGTGTAAAAGAATACTGCGCAAAATAAATTAGTTGTGAAGGTATAGACCAGGGTTCGGCAACCTACGACACGAGTGCCACGCTTGGCACGCAGAAGCTCCATGTTTTACATATCGATTTTGTTATGATTCACACAGAAGGTATATTGACCTTGACTTGTATAAAAATACATATGTTGTTGGCACACTGAATGATTTGAAACCTTTAATTCAGCGCACAGTTGGCAAAAGGTTGCTTGATGTGTTTGAATGTGCTGCAATTATTACGTGAACAATTGCAAGATAGTCACACTTGCATTATGTAAAACAAACACGCTTTCGCAGCGGGCACGCGCGAGATCTTCTGATACGATTCCTCGCGCATCGCAGAAGCGCCGACATGTAGTTTCGCCCCAGCGCTGACATTGCAGTCGTGGAATCGGCTTGTATTTGTAAAATACATTTGAACATTTGTGCAATAAAGCAAAAATATTTGTGGAAAAACTATTCCGTTTTCGAAACCACGGCTGCAAGAATGCAACCCGTAACCCACGTAGGTAGAACACGTGCAGTAAAACAAAAACGCTGATGCCGCTTCTCCTGGTCGGGTGTCGAATCAGGGAAAGTCCGCAGTCGCGCATTAGGGGAATCCCGAAACTCAAAGTGCATGACCCATTGCTTCAACTGCCACTTGCAAGGTCAACTAGGTAATCTCAGCCGCATGTGAAGCTATCCAGCTACTTGTGGACATATTGCTCAATGTTTCTCGAAAACAAGCNGTTGTCCATTTTCCAGGTTCGATGAATATGACCACGAGTTGTTGAGGGACTTCGACATAAGTGTCCGGTTGCGGATGTCCGCAATCCGTTATGTCCACACACAGCGCTTTCAAAATGAGACCGTGGCGTTTTGCCAACATTTCCAACAACTGCAAGAAGTAAGGGTTTCTATAAACGCTGTTTACTGTTGTCGCTCAACTGCTCGAAGCATACGTTCATCCATGAAGACCACCAGCGATGGTGCGATGTTTCAAAACGTGTTTATTTCTTGCAGTCGGATTGCAAGATACAGTAGTTTATATGGTTGTGTGTTGCATCCAACAACTTGTTGTGCAGACTGTGTATGAAACTATTTAATGTTGCAGTATTTTCAACCACGAAGACCTCTGCTAAGCAGGTTTTATCATATTAAGGTCCTGGGCCGGATGAGGGCCGCCTCAGTTGGCCAGAATGTCCGATCAAGTGCATGCAGACAAGCCAGGGTCAAGCTGGACATTGAAGCTGACGCTCCGGTCATTTTAATACCGGAAAGCAGCCATGCGGAACGGCTTCTGGTTGCAAATCTAGGTAGCATTTTAATTCTTTATGTGCATATTGGTAGTAATAATAAGAATTAGTTTGAGAGCCGTGCTGGCACACACAGGACTTTTGAATGATGCCCGGGCTTGGCAGGCTGTGTCACGCGTCAGTGGCTGTCATGTGCACCCATGCGTGCCAGCACCTGCGTGGTAACTTATTACAGGCCTTTTGTTTGACGTGTTGTTACAAAGTGGCTTTGATAAGAATGCTATGTGCGGTTGTAAATGAAAGAGTTCCAACTGTTGATTTTCAAAGTTCCTTGTTGATCGACTGACCTCAACACTTGACCTCATATTCTGCGCATTATCTTTAAATACATTGCAGGTCATCTAAAGGTCAAGAACGAGTTTCTGCGTGATGGCGCTGAAGGCACACTTTCTCACTCCAGGAAAGACTCCCCAACGCATGAGCCCTCCCCAGACGCAGGCGTGAGTTGTATTTTTCGCCCCACGCTCCAATCGATGCAGTCAAAGTCAAATGCAGTTAGCCCGTTGGTGGGGTGCTGTCTCTAACCAATCGTTTTGGTCCAGAGCGTTTTAAACCTGGGTTCAATCGAACCCCAGGGGTTCGGTGGGTCAGTTTCGAGGGGTTAGCGTAAGTCTGATGCATGGTTGATTGTGCGATAATGAAATATGAATCTGCGTTTTGAAAAAATAATAGATTCTTTCCCATAGCGAAGGGATCGGTGAATTTGCACGTGAGCGTTCAGTGCCTCTAACGAGGCCAAGACCCACTGCTAGTCGAAATTTGTATGCGTTTTCAAACATATCCATCTATTGCTGACGCATGTACATCCTGTGTTGTTGTTACCCCCATGTGGACCCGATGCAGGAACTATCCGGTTACATCCTTTCAAGCCACGGCAGCAGTACAAGAGCCCAAAAACTACACTTCAGCAGTTTGTCAGGGGGGCAAGCACGTGCCCCCCGCGCACAGTCTGGAGTCATGAACATAAAAATGAGCTTTTTATCCCATGAGGGGGGTTGTACTGCACAATGCTTTGATATTTAGAAAGCTGCTGGTGAACATTGATGTCATTGCCTCACCCTTCTTTCATTTTGCAATCAAGTATACTTTTTGTTAAAGGTTCAGTCTCCTACCCCCACTTACGCCTGCCTCCTGGATGTTATTCACGTCAGATTGGTTGACATGGACCTTTACACAGGATCACTTGCCAAGCCACAAGCGCCGAGGTATAAACATTGCGCTAACATTCTTTGTTTGTAAACAATTAGGTTTTGAATACATCTCATCCTCGTGCGACGCTTTTGTTTTCAGTTCTTCTTCAACCAGCGGCAACGCCAACTCCCCATACTTGGTTTTTCCATCCTTTGTAGTCGCATGTAGTGAAAAACCCCTTCTGGAAAAAAAAGTCAAACTGAAGTTGCAGGTGAGTGGGGGGCTTGGTGGCGCCGTCTGGTGGAACGCAGCACTCTGTCAGACCGGAGCGCTCGTGCAGCAGATGCAGCAGTGGCAGTGACAGTGACAGTGACAGTTGTGCAAGCCTTACCGCATTCCTGGAATATTAGTTTTACCGAGGACGTTAAGAGATATTCAAGTTTGATCCCCCCTGAAAAACGCTGATAGGGTTTCAATTAAACACCCGTCCTCCCCCAACCTCTCACGCATACGCCCAAACCAAAGAAAAGTGCGTTCTCATCAAAACTGCGTTGGTTACCATATCGCCGAGAACGATTTTTTAGTTTATATGAAACAACTCCACCTCACATCTTGCTCATATTTACGTGTTCGTTGTGTTCTCCGCAAAAACCATGAGGAGCAAGGCATATGTATTTGTGACTAGTTGCGCATGTTACTAACTTGCAACCTGTTGCCAGGTCAGTCCCTTAGAAGTTATGGTTTTGTGCTTGTGTTTATTGAACTTCAAGGTAATGATGACGTGTACGTTTCGTCATTCATATCTGTCGACTGTTATTTCAGTCAGTGCTGAAGCTTGATACCGTCTGGATCTATTCCATCGACAAAAATGGTGTTTGTCGGTGATGCAACGCTGTACATTGTATTTGGTTTACAACCTACTAACATAGCATTCCATTAGTTTGTTTAAAGTGAACTACTCTTTCAAAATGGCGGTGCCGAAGTGAACAGACTTATGAAGATCTTCACAACTTAATAAGACACGAGTGTCTGTCTCTGTTTGGTGCGCTCTAGCGCCGCCTCTGTCCTACATTATGATGTCACAATGTTAAATGTTTTCGTAACATAGATGGAACGCAACCTCGAAAAGGAGGTCACACACCAGGGGGTCCCTGACACAGCACTCTGCGCCCATTTGTCCTCCATCTACTGCTCTATCAACCACGCCCAGTACTGGTTGATCAGGGGGGTGCTGGACCACAACGCTGGTGAAGCAATCCCGGATTTTCCACAACCCACCTCTTCTTTGCAACCCCCGAAATTGCAAGTGAGACAAAGACTTTAATCTTTTGTCAACCGTTTCTTAGTTCATCAGAAAGTAAATTCAAAACTAAATGTGCAGGGAGTGTGCTGACTTTTTATAAACCGCATTGTGTGTACGATCATGTTGCTGCATCAGTGTGTTGTGTATGTTGTTGCAACCTCTCGGTTGGCGTTGCGTTGAATGTGAGATTCACCACGAACGGGATGTACGCGAAGAACATCACCATATATAAGTGGCGCGAACAAGCAATAATAGAGTGATCGCTGTTGATACGAACTTGTGAACGACGAGCGTACGCAAAGAGTGATCGCGGCGCGTGATCTGTTTCGACAGCATGTGCTTGTAATCAACACGAGTGTGTGTTGCAGACGGTCTTGTCGGGGTCAGTGCACACCGGGCTTAGTATTGAATTCCACCTTAACAACGTTACCATTGAATTGATGGAAGATCACAACAGCGGCTCCCCGAATCCCCCTCGGTCTCTGGGGAGGTATGTCATTGTTCTTCCTGCACTCTCCTTCACGTCAACTTCATCGCGACCTGCCTGAAACCCGCACTTTGTGGCTTGTTTTGTTTTCCTGAATGTTGCTGTAAATTCGATGAAGCTGCGGTGCGGTAGCTCGTCTTCGATGTCTGTGGGCAGTTAATATGTTTTTGTATGATTTTAGAATGGAGTTTGGACAATCAACTCTGACGTATAAGGCTTTTTCAAACAACACAAAAACTACCAACCTTTCGTGCCATTCATTCCAAGCCCACGACACCAGGTGGCTGGCCCACAATGGCGCCCAGACTCCCCCTAGTGTATTCACCACTATTCTTGGCCCAGTGTCCAACCCGTCCTCCGGCGCAACAAGAAGTAGTTTATTNCAGTTTGAAATCCAACAAAGGTAAGGATTCTGATGTTNCGCTGTCATATCCACTCAAGCGTGACATCACGTGTGTACGTTTTCCAGGTCGGGCCCAGACTTGATGGAGTTGACCATCTTGCTGAACAACATGAAGGTGTACGTGATACTGGACTGGCTGCTTGCTGTCAAGAAATACCTTGTTGAGAATCCAAATCAGAGCCGATGCAACTCTTTGCGGGCCAGGACGGCCCAGTTAATGGCCGAGTATGACCAAGTCGATTCCGGGAATCAGACTAAGTTGGACAATGTAAGGGGGTGACGTCAGGGGTGATAAACCGGGTGGTGGTGTGCGCCAACTGGTGGCGGGCGTATGCATTTTTGATGACGTAATTGCGATTGAAAATTTTGGGAAAGTGTTGCCGATTCTTTATTCCCAAGGACTTTGTTTGCGAATAATAAACCTATTTAAAGTGCGTTGTGCAAATACTTCACGAATAACTTGTGCTAAACTGTTGCTTAAGTTTCTTCCACTTGCTCATTGCCAGCACTTTGTGCGTTGAATTGTTTTGCATCTTGTGTTGTGTTCAGTCTGGAAGGCTCGAACCCGAGGTACGCAGCAACGAGATAAGGTTCAACGTGACCGAGACAGAGTTTGTCGTCGTTCAAGATTCGTCGCGTTCCGACACAGACGCCGTCATACTGCGGTGTACTGCTGCTCTGCAACTATGTCCGGACCTCCATCTCTTCGGTCCACAACAGCGTCGTTTGGGGATTCTACCGCTTAGGTGTGGTTTGGAAAAATTGGAGGTACGCTGTTTTCTTTTAATGGAGTAAACTTTGTTTACAATATTTACTACAAATACTGTTTTATCAAATGATTTGTTTGTGCAACAATGAATTGATTTTTGAATATCTCATCAACAACCTGTGCTTCATCCGTAGATAGAGCGTCCTTGAGACTTATTCAAAACAACCGAAATAAAAGCAGATAGGATGAATATGAATATAAACAATTTCCGTTTGAAAGTTTGTTTGTTTCGTTTTCATCAATTACTACGACGGCTCAAGAACTGCGTCCCACAGGGATCTGTCCTGGCGCCCCTTCTCTTCAACATCTACATCTCTGACCTGCCAACCATCGTCTCCACAAAGTATGCATATGCTGACGACCTAGCAATCATGCATGCTGATGGAGACTGGCTGGCGGTGGAAGGGGTGTTGAGCAAGGACATGACAACCGTAGATGAATACCTCCAGACTTGGAAGCTAAAGCTCAGCACCACGAAAACGGTGTCGGCAGCCTTCCATCTCAATAACAAGGAAATCAAACGTGAGCTGAAAGTCAACTTCAACAACGAAACCCTGCCCTTCTGCTCCGATCCCAAATACCTCGGAGTAACGTTGGACAGGTCGCTCACGTATCGCCGACACCTTGAGTCACTTCGCAAGAAGCTGACATCACGCGTCGCGCTCCTGAGG
>JGI24158J21664_10010102_pt1 | contig 12603 bp, 6 predicted proteins | sample Ectturendosymbi3_FD_21664 | JGI IMG/M metagenome (IMG submission 21664) | reverse complement strand
TCTGCAATACACCCGATCTCGACTTACAATGTTGGTGAATAACTAAGAAAATAAACATCAATATTCTGATTGCTAAGGGGGGCTTGAGCCCCTTCAGTCCCCCCCCTGGCTGCGCCTTTGATCAGATTGAATGTTTTTTGAAGCAATCGATTTGCACAGACAAGTTACCATTGGAGAATAATTTTAAACGAACAAAAATATTCTTCAGTAACTTGGGCTAATATGAATGAGCCTAGTATGCAGAGAAGTAACTGACATTACAATTGCTCTGTACCATACGTTACGCAACTATCGACAAGTTCTCATAAGAACTTCTAATTAATTTTTACGTAACTACCGTTACATAGCAACGATAGTGCTAGCCAGAATAAAAGCAAATGAAAATTTCAATGGTGCAAGCGCAAACCTCGAACGGTTGCATTCTGTCAATGGCCTTGGTATAAATGGCGTGTTGAGCCCGAGTGACGCGTTTGACCTGGAGTCGCTTCTGAACTGAATGTTCCAGAACACTGTTTTTTGCGTTCGTGAACAACCTGTCACTGGCGTAAAATTGACTTTACGTGGATAGAATGTAAGCTCAGTTTATAGTAAAGCAGTGCAGTGACAAGAGATTGCTTGCGTGCAAATGTGAAACTAGTTGACGTAAACGTTTGCTGTCCTTTGAAATGTAATGTTAGTGCTTCAACATCAAAGTAACGTTCGACCCTTAAAAAAAGCAACTACTGAAAGAACCAGCTTTCTACGTGAACGTTAACTAATTTTTGATTTAAATAGAAGAACCGTTTGCCCAAATTGGACAGAGGTCACCTGAGCAAGGTTAACAAGTTTCATCAGTTCCTTATGTACAGCAATGTCGCGACCGAAATGTCCCGTGACCGAAACGGCCAGACCGAATTGGCCAGACCGAATCGGCCAGACCGTAACGGCTCAGACCGAAACGGCCAGACCGAATCATAGGCGTAGCCAGGGAGGGCAAAGGAACCATGGCCCTCACAAATTTTTAGAAGATATAGTCATTTTGTGCTTTGAGAGGCGTTTTTCTAAGCAAAATAGTGTTATTCGCCTAAGATCAAACATTTTGGCCCCCCCAAAATGTTTGGGCTGGCTACGCCACTGGACCGAATCGGCCAGACCGAAAAGTCGTGTACCCCCCAGCTGACCTCAGTGGAAAGGAAAGTCTCAGTTCTACCTCAGTGTTAGGTGGAACACTTGACAAATTAGCGTAACACCACAAGGAAACACAGTGAAACCAGAAAATGTTCGCCCAATATTAATCACCACTGAAGGAAAAAGTTCATTTCTTTGTGTACAAACAAATTGGGTTTGTCAATCAGATGTTTCGAGATTTTGTAAAAATGACGCGAGTCTTGAGTCATTGATTGTGACTCGAGGCGACTCGAGTCATTCGGTAAAAAACGTGACTGGAGTCGAGTCACTAAAATCGTAATTCGCTGCCTTTGATTCAAACCGACTCGAAACTGATTACTATATTGACTTGGACCCGACGCCCAGATCCTTTACATCAGAGGTGATAGGAGTCACTTTTTTCTCCTGCTCCTGTTCCTAAGAAAGTGACTCCTGCTCCTGCTCCGGACTTCATTCGAATTTTGCACTTCGACTCCTGTTTACACTCCGAAAGCTTGAAACCAGAGTCTATTTTGCCACATGAGGTAAAATAACTGCTAGAACTATTTTTCCGTGAGCCAATATGGATGAGTATTGTCATGCTGTTAGTGCTGGCAAACAGGTAGTAGTTTCTTGTCTGTGTTGCAGGTTTTCCCTAATTTTAAACCCTAACTCATTTTGTATTTGTGTATCGCACATCTCATTTTACCTCATGAGACAAAATATCCACCAAGATGATAATGGCTTATTTAGGAATAGCCTGAACTGCATTTNTGCTATCTTGAGTGAAACTGCACTGCCGTTGGTGTTGCTGCATAATGTAAAGATACATATTACATGCATTGTTGTCTTCTACATTNCACTGAAACTAACAAATTGTNAATACTGCTCAAAACACAACCCAGCAGAGGTAAAACTTCCAGTAACTGACCACCTGTGATACAGCAGTTGAGCATAAGCTATGCACCANTCGGATCAGAACACAAACCGCCAGTCTGCTACCCTCCCCTCAACAGCCTGGCTGAACTCATGACAATTTATCCAAGAGAATAGAGCGAATANATTAATCTAACAATTAGCCGCTCAGAGAAAATTTAANTTTAATAAAATTAATTATCCGACTCCTGTAAAAACTGAAANTCTCACTCCAGCTCCGGTTTTCATTCAAATATCCGGCTCTGCGTCCTGCCCCGGCTTCGGCAAAAATCGTAGACTCCTTCCGGAGTCGACTCCGGCTCCGTGATCACCTCTGCTTTNCATGTGCCCCCAAACCTCTCAACCAATGAATTTATTTTTCCCGCATGGAGCGCCAGAGGCTAGTTACCATGACTGCATTTGTTTGCAGCCTGGAGAATTTATGCTGTACAGTGCACGTCAACACTTGACAACAGGGACTTAACACGGTAAACGGAGAAGCTGATGCAGAAAATTTCATGAATTTTTCTATCTTACAGAGCTATGCGGCAGCCTACGTTGACATGAGAGAGTGTTCAATGTAGTTTCATATCTTTTTTCTGGCTTACTAAGTTGCTTTTTCTCTTGTCAGCTTCAACTTTTTTGATGATTTTTGAGTTTGTTGGGCTTGTAGGTAGGGAGTATCCATATCAGAACCGTCGCCAGAAAGTTTTCAATAGGGGGATTTGCGGTTCTGCGGGGGGCTTTGCGTTTGTGCGGGGGGGCTTGACATTATAAAATTAACCAAAATTCCACTGATTTATACTGTTTCACGTTTTAATTTTGGGGGGCTTGGAGTTTTGTTTGGGGGCTAAGCCCCCCGTGGCGACGGGACTGCCATATTATGATAGGCTATGTTTCTTTTTGTTAGAGCAAGCCAAATCCTACTTTCACTTTAGTTTTTCGTTTTCTTAAATTAATGAAGGTGCTTACTTGTGCTTCATTTCATTCATTCAGAAAGATACAGAATCATAGGTCAATGGTTCTTAACCTAATACCTGGGAGTAAATTTTTCATCTTCCAAGAGGGTAAATTTACTGAAGCATAAATTGTAGCCAATGCAAAGTAAAAAAATCATTGTAAACTGTAAGAGTGTTAATTTCGTATTGTCAAAAAATGAGCACCATTGACTAGTGTATTGGGGGTAAATCTGGTAATCTTGCTTGATCAAATGGTAAGATATGTAAAAAAGGTTATGAACCACTGATATAGGATGTATGTGTTGAATGTAAGCTTCAGCTATTAGATAGAAGACTAAAATTGTCAGTGAATGTCTTTTTAGAATAAAAGTTATCTTGGCAAAGAAGTCAATCATTTAAAAGTTTAATAAATCTTTTTAATACAGTCTGTACTTTCTTGGCAACTTTTTATCTTATTATAAGTTAAATTTGGAAGTAAGTACTGTAGGCTTATGTAAAAACATGGTAAATTGCCCCCAAAAACAGTATTCTACGTGAAGAAACAATACATTTTATGATGTGGATATAAAAATACAATATGCACAGCTTATGAAGCATAATAATATCTATAAAAAATAAAAGCAGTGTCTATTTAGCTGTTAGCGAAAAAAGCATTGCTGGAGGTGTTTTGTTATTAGTTGAACGCTATTGGTTGAATTGAACCCTAAATCTAAACCCTAATCCAAAGCCCAACCCAAAGTGAAAAGCTGTGTCTGGTTTTGAAAACTATTTAAAAAGTAAATCAAAAATACTCCCATCATAAGTGTCTTCTCTATTAGCAAAGCCAAAGCAATAGTGGTGAGAGCCAAACTGACAACTAATCGCACAGCAGTAATGGACATTTCCTACTCAACCAGATTCACCGTACTGCTAGTGTCACGAACTCAGGATTATATGTGGACAAAGCTGGATACAGTTTGAATAGCAAAATAGTCCCTTCAGAGCTTTTTCCGCTGGCGGCAAAATAGACACTACCAAAAATAAACATTTCAATAACACAGTGATCAGTCAATGTGGTCTTTTAGGCAATAAGTAGTGACCCTTAAAAGATTTTTGAAATGGCCTACATACATCAAAAAAGGGATGCAAAGCCAAAAGGAACAACACAAACTACATGATTAAAAAACTCAAAAGGTGAAAGGCTATAAAAACAATTTACATTAACTTAGTAGCAAGAAAACAATGTGGAAAACGTTAGAATAAAGTTTTGATGAAAACTAGGGCAAAAAATTTTGTAGTTGTGAAAATATGGCTGTCGAAGAATATGGAAAGATAAGGAAAAAATTTTATTTCTGGCTTATAAAAGTGTCTGCGGCACATAAAAGTGGTCCTAAGGTAGACAGTTTTCCCACTGCTATGGTAACATTTTATCGAAAGACAATTTGCTCTCAAGCACTACATTTAGGTTTGAGGATAAAACAATTTTACTAAATGCAGTAAGGATAAGAAAACACTATGTTAAAAGTATATCTGAAAGAATGAAAATGAATGTAATGCCGGTATGTACAATTTAGTTGATGTAAATACGAAACTTTTTAATATTGGTTGAAAAATCAATGATAGCAAAGCTTGCAGGTCTCTTTTTTGATCCACAAGCGCTTTGGCATTTCCTTGTTTGTCTTTGTAACTCCTTTAGAATAAGAGCATTTTCTACTGGTTTTCTCACCATNTTTTATGTGTAAGAATAAATAATTTAAGAAAAAATATTTTTGCAAAAGTTTGAATGTGGCCCTAAACTTNTGAAACATCTTTTAGTTGTTTGCCCATGAACATGGATTATCACAAGCATACCACNTTCGCACCCATTTTTGTGTCCCTTGTGGCATTCAAATTGTTTGCAAAACCTTTTGGTTTGTTAAATATAATATAATTATAATGAATTAAATGTTTTTCACCCACAAAAGTTCCAAAGTCATGAAAACATTATATATGGCAAATTTTAAATCATGGTCGAGTTTGCATATAGCTCCCGGGTATGCTTTGTGCAGCTTTTAACAATCTTACAGCAACAGATTCTATTTGAATAAGAGCTGATGATGCCTACTTCGTAGGCGAAATATATACTCTGTAAGAGCTTAGTGTGAATCTTTGCTGGGAAATGATTCCTTTCGATAGACAATGTCTTTCAGTAACACCTCTAATATTTTGGGTAATAGACTTCGTTAGTGCAATAAAACAAAACGTGTCAATTGACAAATGTAGCTATCTGAAAAGAACTGAGCTATAATGACTTGGTATATGTTAAATATGCATAGCTTTTGTAGCCATGTAATCACGCTGGTAGCAGGGAGTATGATTAAGATATGATACCAATGCAGATTTAAGCGTGAATCATGTGGCATGCCATTATAAAGTAGGAATTTTTATTAGAAACCATTAGGCTTACGAGCAAGGTTTATCAGATTACTAGCAAAGTTCATTAGGAAACAGTATGTTTACAAGCAGTAGCATAACATGAAAGTAATAAATATTTGGTAGTGAACTAGCATTGCTTTACATGTAATAAATTAACAGGAGGGTATAAAAATCAATGTAAACAAATGTGGACTTTTCTTTAAGTTATCATCTGTGGAAAAAATCTATGTTTCGACATGGTAACCAGTCTTATTTTCTCCTATGCTTTGCAGGTTAAATTGTGCTTTACTTTACGATTCATCACTACTTATTATGAGTGCAAACGATAGGAAATCAGAAATTTTTAACTATTTTTGAAACGTAAAATGTGAATTTTCTTGCTAGAAGTCATCCTATTTCTTTGAACAAAGGGCTTTTAAACACATCTTCACATGTGTATCAATGCAAATGTGTGCATGTTACAAAGAACAAATGAGAGAGGTAATCGACTCTGTTTTGGGCTCTTTGCATGGTTTCCCTGGGCAGTGCTGTTAGCTGGAATCGCCAAGACTGCAACATCAAATCATGCAACAAGTGCAAAACACTTGGTCAGTTGGGACTGGTCTGGGTTTAAATGCTAGGACGCAAATGCAGTTTTCAAAACAACCATTTTCTTGATTCTGGTTGTAAGAAATAACAAATGGTCCTCAGGCATTGATGACAAAACCAGTGACTTCTTACTAAAAATTGTTTATATTACCGTAATCTTGAGTTATGCTTCTGCTTCTACCTGTTCTCTGAATCGTCTGAACCTGTGAGTGTTGTTTTTCACTGATGTCATCCAGGTAAGAGCGCTGCTTGTAAAAAACTACCTGAGTATATTACTCAATGTTTGGTATATTATCTTAATTTTGTGTACTTGATTTAATCGTTTTCCATTCAATTTGAGTCACATGAAGGCAATTATCTTAATGTGTGAAAACGAACAGAAGCCAGAGCTGGAGCCGGAGTCGTAAAAAGAGAGCTCCGGGGCTGGAGCCATACTCATGAAAACCAAGAGCTCTGGAGCTGGAGCTATGTTCATGAAAAGAAGAGCTCCTGAGATGAAGCTGTGTCATTTTTATGACAGCTCCACAGCTCTGCATTAAACCATGGTATAATAACAGGGGTGGCAAAACCTGCTCCATGTATGAGCCACATATCGTAACACACAAGTTACAAAGAGCCGCAACATAAAAATCTGAAAACACAAATTCATTTGCAATCTGCACCTCTGTGACATCACAATTCTTTTTGTAACGACTTGCAAAAGTAATACTGTATGTCATGCTAGCTACCACAGTACCATTTCACAATATTACTACAGTTTGCAACAGTAATAAAAAATAAAAAACACATATATAATTTTTTGGAAAACTCAAAGAGCAACATACAAAGATTCGAAGAGCCGAGCCACAGTTTGGCCACCCCTGGTATATAATTTAATCATGGTGTGAGTAATCTAAAAAATACAATTCTTGTGAAAGAAAGTAGTTAGGGCTTCTAACTGTCATTGCTTATTTATATATATATCAATATGCAAAGAACTTTGACTCAGCACTTCAAATAACAGCTCCCAAAATGAAAATATGAAATATAAATTGAGAGGTTGTGTTAAGATGAAGATAAAGTCAGCCTCACTGCATGTATTAGCTTAAGTCTAGTTAGTTTATCCACAGGTAGGTATGAAGTCATTTAGAGTTTTGCTTAAACCTCATTAATGTGCTAGAATAAAAATTGTGCCTGCTTATGATTGAAATCAGTCCAGGGTTCTCTTTAACTCACAAGATGCTTGGGAATTAAGCAAAGGAATCCCATGCCATGCTTTTTCAGGATGAGATTTGTTGTTGCATTCTGTGTCTATGACACATTTTTCATGTTGAAGACACTTGAAGGTTAATGATTGCTACACCTACTGGAAGTTGGAACATCTAAAAAAAAAACTAAATTCATCTGTTGATCAGGGTTACCCTCTACTTCAGGGGTGTACAACATTTTGCTATTGCCAGCCGCATTACTTTTATATATATGAAGTATGCCGCCAGTGAATTCGAGTTAGATTTATGAGATACGTTTAATTAAAGAATAGGTTTAATCTGGTATATGTCATTTACTTCTGCCTAAAAGTATAATAAAATGTCAAACATTTTAACGAATTTGTTAAAAGAAACATCACCATCCAGATTGTTAAGCATCGTGTCGACTGATATTTTTGCCTTGCGTTTGTTTTGCTTCAATATATGCCAGCACGGCCGCCAAATCTTATATATTAAATTACATGTGGATGGCTGGAAATTTCATTATCGAAGGCCGCAGGTTGTGCACCGTTGCTCTACTTGTTTAATTTTCAGTTTCTCCACACTTTAAACACTTTCTGATCATTTCAAAGCATCCATTTAAGAGCATAGTGGTAGTGCTATTACTTCAGTTAATGGTAAGATCAGATGTTAATAGAAGAAATGAAAAAACTACTGTGAACCAGGCACTTCATGTCAATAAAGGAATAGAATATGCAATTACTGTAGTTTGCTTTATCTTTGAGCCTTAAGTCAGTTGTTCACCAATCTTTTGTATCATGAGTGTTGTAGGTTAAAATAGTGATTCCTGATTGTGAGTCAACAAGTTAATTTTTTGTTACTAAGGAGTCATTTGTTGCACTTCTTGTGATTGGCCCTCAAAGTGGAATCAAGCATTTCTGCAGGCACATGGTTTTCTACAACCTACATACAGCAATTTTGCATTTGCTGTAGCAGCCAAGGAGAATCTTGTCATTCACGCATAACTTTGAATGTGGCACACAGATAAACTTTTTTGCTGTCATGCCATAAAATTTTGCCTGTCATGAGTTATAAGCTGTTGAAAAACATTTTCAATTCCAATTAGGCTAATTGGTGCCATGAAGGGAAACTAAACTACTTCTTGTGAGCGTTAACTTTTTTAGTGTCCTAATGTGAGACAGTTGCAGCAAAGTGACAAAAGCACGAAATCCTTATGTATGCTGTTTAATTCAAATGCGAATACTTTTTAAAATGTGGTGCTTCAGTAATGTTTTGTTTTACACATTTACTTTAAAACCTTGCTGTTGGCAAACATGTGCTGTATTGCTTGTCTTTGCATTATGTTTGGTGTAAAGTTATTGTTAATAGAGTGATTTCCTAACCTTTTGTCCACTATTCTGTGTAAAACTAGATTGCAAATAACAGCATGAATTCATATTAGGACTATGGAGTAATACCCATAATCTTTTATCTTATTTAATAGTTTTTTAACTAATACTTATATTATTTTTTAGGTCCCCATTGAATTGTTCTGGCATTAAAAGTCTTTAGCAGAAAAATGTACAAGTTAGACATACCTCTTGATCTGAAAGAAGCTGCTGCTATTGAAAGAAGGCACAAGCTTGAAATAGACCGGCAAAACAGAGTGTTTAACTCTAGAATTCGAACAATTGGTGTAAGTCATTATTACAGCAGAAGTCTCACTTCCATTTTAATGTTTCAAAATGCCCTTATTTAATTTGTAGAAAAATACTTCCAGTTTGTTATGCGTTTGTTTCACAGACACAATTGCTTTATAGCAAATTCAACCAAGTTTTATGGGCATGATTGATTTGTTCAACAACCATCTTTTGAAAATTTAAAAACCTTTTTCTGTAATTAATTATAGGTGGATGTTGATGCCTTATCTCAGCAAGTGAAAGACAGAAAAATTAAAGAAGCAACAGAAAAAGCACGAGATGCATCCTTCAGTAAGATACGGAATTATTTATAAAATATATATGAGTACATATTTTTTATTCGTTTTAAGCCACTGTACATCAAAATTTCCTCTAATTCACTTAGGCACAGAAATCTATTTTGTGTGTTCTAGTGGCGGACATGGTTCGCAATGACAAGATTGTGATGTTACTTCAAAAGCGTCAAGAACAAGACATTAGAAACTTGGAAAAAGCTCTGAATGAATTTAGAGACAGGTACCAACGACCAGAAACTAGAAAAGAATTCGACTTGTATGATCCCGATGCCAAAAAGAAAGATAAACCAGCCAGGTAATCTTATTTTTGCTGATAATTTGGTTGTTTTCATTCGCGCTTGTGTTTGTTGAAAGTTTCTCCAACCCTCTTGGTTGCAGGGTTAGTGATGATGATCCTCGTTGTGGAATGTCAAGTATGCAAAAGTTTGATGGGGAAGATTTGAATTCAAAGGTGAAATCTCTCTACACTCTGTTCCTGTGTTTGTGGTACTTTTGATGATTTTTTTTCAGCAGCACAGAAGGTATCTATATGTGTTTGGAAAACACATATGCAAACCTTATGCTTTGGCCTTGTACGTAGGCTAGAAAATCTATGCAACAAGAACAAATTCGAGAATGGACGCTAAAGCAGAAACAAGAGAAAGAAGAGGCACAAGCACAGCAAAAATACGCTGGTGAGAGCTACTAGAGTTCCGCTTAACATAACACCTGTATTCATACGATAATGAGAGTTGTACTATTGATTGCATGTGGTGATGCAGAACGAGCGAAAAGTGCAATAGTCGTGCGGTGTATATCGTAGGGTTCCCACGCGGTATTGAAAGTATTGAAAAAGTATTGAATTGTGAAATCGGTTTTCAAGACCTTGAAAAAGTAGTGAATATGACCAAAATGTTCATAAAGTATTGAAAAAGTATGGAAATTCTAAATTCAACCATTTGTTTACTCAAATTTTGTTCTTCACCGCTGATGACAGTTCTGCAGATGTTTTTTGCATTGTGGTCCATGAGTAAAATTTTCCAAAAATGAAGCTAAATGATGGTATTGAAGTCTTTTAATTTAGTATTGAAAAAGTATGGAAAATGGTGTTTGAAAATGTGTGGGAACCCTGATATGGGCAATTAACGAGTGGAATAGTTGGTGACTACATACGGTATATGAAACAAAGTTCTTTAGAGCAGGGTTGCACAATCTGTGGCTTCGATAAAAATTAATGCGGTCGTGCAGATATAATTTAATACAGTGGCGTAGCTAGCCCAGAAATTTGGGAGGAGCCAAAAAAATTTGGGGGAGTTAAAATGTTTGATTTTAGGCGAATAACACTATTTTGTTTGGAAAAACGCCCCTCAAAGCGCAAAATGACTATATTTTCTAAAAAGATAGTCTATGCTGTAGCAGCTGGAAGCAGTTAATGTCACGAAACTCGGCATTGCTGAGAATATAGACAGCGGTGGTATTTTCGTGTTTCGCGAAAAGTAGCGAAATTTCATGTCTTTTCTGCCTTTGTTTTTTGGCAACCCTGTAACGCAAAAAAGTTGCGAAACCCTGTATTAAGGCCTCTGAAACGCAACCTACTGTTTCTTGATAATGTACATCTATTGATTCGATTCGTGATTATCAAGACAAACAATGAGATTCTTGAGATCCTGTTTAACAAATTTTTTACTTTCCTAAGCTGAATTAAACAAGATATTTGGGTTGTTTTTCAAGCTAGGAAGATTGTGCAAGCGAAGCAGCATTTACGTAGAGCAGCTGCAAACTCTTGAGCTTGCAGTGCTTAACTCGAGATTATCACCAACACTACCTCTGTTTTGTGCAGCGCACCAGTTTCGAAATGTTGTGTTGATCGGATCTAGAAATCACGCAAGTATTTCTTTGCGCGTCTTTTTGTTCAGACAACCTCTACGATAAAAAGAGAGTTGAGTTAGATCATCGGGCGATGGAACTCGAAATGTCGGAACGGGAATGTAGAAGGCAGATCGAGATAGCCAACAAAGAGTTTAACTTGGCACAGGTGATTCTACAGTATTTCCTGTTTTTGTCATTCGTCATTACCACGGATCCGCTGTTCAAAACGTTTTTGCATGTTCGAATTGATCTTTAGCAACGAGAAAGGCAGGAACGTGAAAACCTTACTTGTCGTAACGAGCAAGATGACAATTTCACGGAGATATCGAATCACGTTTTCGGAGACATGCTAACAGAAAATCCTGCTGTCGCTATCAGTGCTTTCGGGCCGCACAGGTAAAAGCGTTGCTATTCATTTTTTATTCTGTTTAAATGTGTCCACACCCATATACAACACAACGGATTACAGCTTATGCACACATGGCGCTAAAACGAGCACACGGATAGATGAAAGAACACGAGCGTAGATATCTGACGATAGCAAAGAACTCACGGATAGATGGCGCCAACACGATAACTGTAGTGTTAGCACCGCTGCATAGTGCTTGTAGCAAGTTCCAGGTAGTCCGATTCATGAAGTGCATGGGGGAGTGGGAGGCTGCAGATCTCCCAAGGGTGAATGTACTTGTTGTGTAAAAGAAAAAGTTGGTTTAACGAAATATTTAAAAGTATTTTGCTCTGAGCGTAAGGTTTTATGTGCGACCAGTGGAAGAAAAATGCGATGTAAGAACATTTAAGCCGCTGGAAGAAATTGACAAAACTTCGCCACATAAAATTTAGCAGTTTCAGCGTATATTATAAATATTGGTGATAGCTGGAGAGGGAAATGCGTCACGACAGTTGTGAACTAGTGCAGCGCTGCAATGTGCGTCACAATACTTAAGGAGGCTGAGAAGGCGGCGTGCAAAAAGTTCATTCGAGCAGTGGATTTTCAGTCGATGTGGTGGCTCGTGTATGGGAAAGGGAATTCGTTTACTGCTCAGTAAATGTGCGATTTGCATTGTTCGCAATGTGATTAAAGACCAAAGACACCCCACCACAATATACGAGAATCTAATGCAGAAAACACGGTCGATATGCAGTGAACGCAACAGAAGAAAATTAAGTAAAACATGAGCAGTACCTCACGGAATGAAGTTCTTCTTTCTTTTGAGCGAGTTCTTCTTTTATCCACTGCTTGGCCGCACCAGATTTCGTGGCAGGTGTTGAGCAGCCATTCGGTTGTCTCATCGTCCAGAACCGTCAGGCCGTGCAGTCCATGGGGAGGTCGGTGGATTGGACATTGGACGACAACATGGTCGACGGTTTGTTCTTCTGCGCCACACCCACAGGCCGCAGAGGAGGCCATACCACATTTGTACAAGCAGGAGCGGAAACGTCCGACACCGGTCCGGAAGCGGTTAAGCCGGACCCAGGCTCTTCTTGGGAGGGTCATTCCGGGTGTGTGTGTACCGGTGTCTGGAATTAAGGGGTTGTCGGCCCACTCCGCGTTACGTTGATGAACCGCCCACTGCGCCGCACGTATGTTGTT
>JGI24158J21664_10010100_pt1 | contig 12603 bp, 6 predicted proteins | sample Ectturendosymbi3_FD_21664 | JGI IMG/M metagenome (IMG submission 21664) | reverse complement strand
CCCCCTTCACCGCACAGCAATCACTTCCCCCCTGGCTCTATCAACCACTTCCCCCCTGGCTCTATCACCGCACAGCAATCACTTCCCCCCTGACTCACTTCCCCCATCGCCGCACAGCAATCACTTCCCCCCTGGCTCTAGCGAGATGTGACCTTTCTGGGCCAGCCTAAACCGCCTGAGAAATGCGATGGGCCTCTGCAAAGATAGCCTGGCCAAATGGGGTTATAAAAATGATGTTGATTCCAGATGCTTCTGCGGGAAAAACAAACAATGGCCCATCTTATTTTCTGTCACCTGCTGCCAACACAATTCTGTCCCCAAATGCAAGATTATGCATAGAACACTGGTGCGGACGCGTTTGAGCTTGAAGTGACATGGGAAGAAGAAGAACCAGATATATTTCTCTGACTGCATCTAGTGAATATCAACAACTGCACCTATTTAATGATAAAATTCCCGTAGGCACTTAAATGTAGGTACGATGACTAGTCTATGCTGTCTAAGAAGTTTTTCGTGCCATTTTGAAACTTCATACAAGACTTCTTTAAAATGCTGAGTTTACGCCTGGTAATCTTAAACTTTTGTTCCCGACTGCAGGGATCTAGTGGGAACAGCGTTCCCAGACCTTTTGAGTGTAGGAACGCGTTCCCACACTTTTTGCATAGTAACCTGATATTTATTTTTGCTCAGATGTCCTGTGTGTAGCTCCAGACTCCGTGTAAATGACAAGCCATCTCTTGCGTAGCGCCGTAAAAAACTGTGAATGTTTTCGTTTGTAGTGTAATGGAAGTGACTAATTCATTAAGTACCAATCAAAATATTAGTTTGAAATGCTGTTGAAAATGGCTAGTTTTTGGGGTGCGTTCCCACACTTGTTTTTTAGTACTACACCCTTGTCTGATTGTATGTTGAAAGCTTGGCAGGGCATATGCACATTAGGCAAAGATAAATGAGCACGAAGTTGAACCGAAGCAATCCAAAATATGAACTGATTACATTAGCACTAATTGTGTTTGCACACACAAAATTCACTTGTGAAAACGTGCGATAAGATATAGGCATCGGCGATAACTTTGCTGCAATGCTGTAATTGCTTTCCAGATATTCCCAAAGCTGTACTTGGAAACAGCAGTAAGAGTGCCATATTTTGATCGGATTATAAGAAAAGTATTTCTATAACTAGAAGTTGATATCTAACTTATAAAACTCCATACAGCACCTCACTCTTATTTTTTTTCTGAAAAATGCGCTGCATGTATGCAAGTGCTGCAAACTTATTATCTAAACCTGTACCATTGTGCCTTGCTGCCAAAATAACAAACTTTTGCGCATTTCATAAACGACATAATGTTTGCGAGGAAAAACAAGGAAGCAGAAAGTAAGCAAATAACTGTTTCCAACAAGTACTATAGATTTAATCACCAACAAAAAACTAAAAATCAAAATCTTTACCCATTGGGTTAGCACTTATATAGCCGATGAAGCTTACAAATTTACTCCAAAGTAAACTGTCCAACGTAGACACGAAACAACACAAAAGGCTTTCTCCATAACCAAGTAGGCACTGTGGGTTGTGGCTGAGACTACATAATAGGAAAACATTTCGAAAAGCGAACAGAACAAAACTTCTTAAGCTAAAGTTCATTGAAGTCGCAACTCTCACATTCTTTAAGAAACAAAACACCAACGCAGATGGTGCTATTGTTAGTACAGTTCAATGACTGAATGAATAAATTTAACTTGTAATCAGACACGAACCCCATAGTACAAACACACACTGTCTGTGCAACGCAGATTGATAAAAACAGACAAAACAGAACGTTTTACAACGGCGTTGGAGGCAGAACCACAGGGTTACAGAGACTTTCTTAACATTATTGTTCGCTAACCCGTAACACTTGTTACAACACTACTGATGAGTGGGACGCTAAATCCTAAACTGATCGAGGCCAGGTAAAAGTTCGAATGCGTTATGGCATGTCACGCCCTCAAAGGAACAAACACTGCAAAGCCCAGCACTCAGTCACAAAGTAAAATGCGATTGTAGTGTTCAAAGAATAAGGACGAATAGAAACAATCGGACTGCATCAAAGCATGTAACCATACGTTTTTAGACTTTCTGCATTTATCGAGAAACAGCTACACATTTTTTTAAATAAGGCCTCAAAGGTAGAAATCTTACATTGAACCAGATGACTACTATACCTTGGAGCGCAATAAAGGTTCTTTGTATTTGTAAACACAGGGCAAGAAAAAAAATATCAGGAATGTTTTAAGGCAGGGTGTCCAAACTTTTTTGTCCGAGGGCCACATAAGCTATTACAGAACATATAGAGGGTCGGACGTCTTACGTAATGTGATTGTTTTGGGATATGTTACACTCTAACAAATCGACAAAATTTTGGTTATTTTCTTCATTATATGACAAAATGGCTTCGAGAGCCGCATTCGGCCCGCAGGCCGTAGTTTGGAGACCCCTGTTTTAAGGCATTGGTTCTCAACCTTTTTTTGTATCGGGGATAATTTATAAACCTTAAATTCCGTCGAAGGCCTCAGCAATTTAAGTATCAGGCCTCAAGAATACTTTAGAACAGAAAAGACCAACAACAAAATACAAACTGTAAACAACGGAATTAATGAGACACTTGATGTTGGCCTTTACTTGTATTAAGTATGCCAAAATGAGGAGTATTTGTGGAAGAGGTGGTATTGTACGCAGGAGCTGATCAAGATGACGTGTGGTCAAGCGCTTGCGATAATCCGTTCTTTTTCTGGTCATTTTTTTGAAAAGTGCTTCACATACTGATGCTGAACTACTGTAAATGCAGAAGCATTTTTCAATATTTACCCGTCGATCAGGATAATTTCCCTAAGGAACTCGACTGCATAAATGAACTGGAGGATGACGCATTTCGGACTTGGAGGGAAAGGGGCCCGGGACCAGGGCCCCCAAAATGGTGGAGACGCCTACCATGTTCATGTTTTTAGGAGTATTTGGGACATGTGCGTGCCACCTAGTCATCTTTAGCGAGGAACATATGTTTCCAGACGCTATTAGTTATCTATCGGCCAGATTGCAATATTTCTTTGAACATTGTTTGGTATCGCGACGAGACAACTATTGTACTTACGGGTTCCGGAAAGTTGGTGAGCTAAGATATCTGAATCCAGGTATGTGAGTTTGGCCAAATTTAAGATACTTGGCCGCAATGTAGGTTGGTTGGCCGTACGATTTTTTGGTTGGCGGCAGTGCCGCAGCAGCCCAACTTTTCCCCCCACAAACGCTTACCGGGGCCCTCTGATGGTGATTTATAAAAAATATTTTCGACCTTATGCTACATCTCGAGACCGAATGGCCTTAAAAACAAAATGTCCTAATTCCAGACAAAATTTTGGCAGAACCAGTCCCGTAGTCAGGTTTTAAGGTCTCGGGAAGCAAGATATGTTTTTAAGGTGGAAAGATTTTTGTTTTTATCATAAATTTGAAACAAATTTTTCTGAACACAACAAAATTTTGGGGGAAAAAAGATTTGGGGGCACCGCCCTCAAATGCCCCCCTGGGTAGAACGGTCGCCAGAAAGTCTTCCATTGGGGGCTTCTTGTTTGTGCAGGGGGCTAGACATACCTAAAATTTATATTTAATTCACAACATGAATAGTATTTGCAGATTGTGCAAATTAATTATAAACATTTTCCCGCAAATACGCATAATAGGCTCGAAGTTTCCAACTAAAATTTTTTGTACGAGCTCAATAAAAGGAATTGGGTCGTAAAATCATTGTCATTTAATTGACCGTGATTATTCAGAGATGTGGTAATGAAATGCAAATGTAAAAAAAATTGCAGGAACCAATACTATTGTTCAGTTATGAAAAGACTATTACCGAAGGAGCAAACATGAGGCCGGTCAAAGCATGTGCTCCGCGATGAACGTTTTCTTTCATTAGCGCAAACTGATAAACTTTACCATGAGCTAGTGAAATATGCTTATAACGTGTGCGCATTGGACTTTTTACTGTCCGAAATACGCATGCATAAACCTTGCTGATGTCTGGACTTGTTAATCTTCTGATGCAAGGCACATGTTTAGATTAATAGCATTTTAGATCTCAAATCGCCTGTAAATGTTAACAAATATACACTAAAGCCTACGAGGACGCGACGGTTAACATCCATAATCCACGAAATGCACTACTCTGTTTTGGGACAACTCAGCAATGATTGCTAAATAGACTCTTCTAGCTACACAATTAACTCCATCTTTCTGTCTGAACAGCAGGTTGGGCAAATCTGTAACTTTGGTCGTAAGCACCAAGAGTGTCTTGCTGCTATGCAGTACAAAATAAGAGGAGACTACCTGGGCTAGACATAGTATATTTTTGACATAGTACACTGCGCAAAACAAGTTGATCAAGTGGAAATCTAACTTCTGGACGTATACAACTAGGCATGTAAGCCGGGCCGGATAAATGAACGCGAGGCCCATCAGGGCAAAGTCGTGACCGCGTGGACCCCGAAACGCTTAGCGCAAGTGCGCACTTCGCTCAGGTGCGATCCTTTGCCTGCAGTAAGGTTGCCAACCCGTTTTTCCAAAAAAAGCCAGACTTAGTCACAAAAAAGCCAAAAAAGGCAGACCTAGTCAGGAAAAAAGCCAAAAAAGCTAGACCTACTACTCGCAAAAAAACTAAAAAGCCCAGACATAATCACAGGAAAGGTCAACTAGCACTCGTTAAAACACACATAGCTTAAAAAAACATGCAGCAGTGGCTAATGCAATAATGAACTTTTGTGTCTGTTTGAATCTTTATGTCGCTGTTACATATACTTGCTTACATTTTTAAGAGTTATGTACTAACAGCAATTAGAATGAATATAATCTTCATTCCTACTGTCCTGCTGCAGCAAATCTTTGAGATCAGAATCTTTCAACCACTTTAGCCTAAGCGTACCTTAAATTTCTAGGTGTGTACCACTTAATCTTTTTCTTCGGGCTTGCTTCATTAGTATCACTGTCACTTGAAGTTAAACTTACTGCACCTTGCTAATAGTTACAGTTTATACGGTATCAGTTGCTTGTTCATCAGTTACGTTGAAGATTAAGACACTTGGGTTCATAAAACAAGATAGAGAAAGACGGAGACCACAAGTAAAACTTCATCCCATATCCTAGATCACCGCTGGCGTTACGTAGTTAAATCTTAAAAACCCCAAATTTTACGAAGAAAAACCTAGAAAGGCATGAAACAAACAGACCAGGGAGTAAAACACCTGGCTTCGCCGGAACAAGACTTTTCGGTCTGGCCGTTTCGGTCTGGCCGATTCTGTCTGGCCGATTCTGTCTGGCCGATTCGGTCTGGCCGTTTCGGTTCGGCCATTTGGGTCTGAGCCGTTTCGGTCTGGCCGATTCGGTCTGACCGTTTCGGTCTCGAGATATTTCGGTCAGACTATGAAATCTTGCAGAAATTTTACATTAATGCAAAGTACTTAAATCAATGACAGGTTTTCTTTGAACATAGCTTAATCAACGAATCAGGCCCGGAAAAACTGGGGAATTTGGGAATGTCATTCCAAGGAAATATGACATGCTCACAGGAAATTTTTCGCAGCAATACTATCAACTTTTGTAATTTTTAAGGTGTTAATAAAAAACTTGCGCTAAGCGCGAATCGACCTAAGTCGAGCCTGTTGCAACCTTTCCGGTGGTGTTGCGTTGATTGTGTGATTCACCACGAACGGGATGTGCGCGAAGAACAAATATATATATATATGTGGCGCGAACAAGCAACAATAGAGCGATTTTTTTTTCATTGAAGAAGCGGCTTGCCTGCGCACTTACGCACTAGGCTAAAGGAAGCTCCCAGTAGCTTTCGTGCTACTAGGGATGTTATGCTTAGCGCGTCGCACGTAGCAGCCACCGCGCTGTTACAATCCGTTTGATTGAAAGCGCACTTCCTCCATTATCATAGGTTACCAAAGATCGATGCCTTCCACTCAAAGCGTGCTCTCTTCACGAATCGCAATAGCGGCAAGCGCTGTCGGCAAGGTATTTTACTCGGCATAACGTTCTTAGTTGTCGTGCAAAGTAACTGAATCAGTGGTGTCTCGAGCTTAGCCAGAGCCTTTGATTGCGATTTATAATATTGTAGAATGCAAGCTTGATTGCTTTGCATATTTGTCCCACCACACATTTCACTGATTATGGTGGTTAACTGGGGGTTTATGCATTGGGCTTTGTTACTGTTCAAGTATTTTCGTTCCATGTCTGGCTTTTCGCCTTTATGTTGCAGGTGACCTGAATCAAAAACTGTCGTTAGTAGCAAGCATTCTCCACTTCGTTCGCTAGCGCTTTACTCGGGCTCATCCGTTAGAGCCCGAGCTGCTCTCTGCACTTAGGTATTTAAGTATTTTTTAACATCATTCATATCGGATTAAATGTTTTTTTTAAGCAACAGATTTGCATAGAGCAGTGTTTTTCAACCTTTAATGTACCGCGAGTCCGCGATCCATTATAGCAACCCACTGTAACCAACGACCCCCATCTAAAACTCGATCAAACCAAATGTAATACAGCTGTGTCCATAAATATATATTTGCGACCCCTCCAAAAATGATTCACGACACATCTGGGCAGAGTTCCCTCAGAAAAATATACACTAAGCAAATGTTTGTTTTAGTGCCCATGCAAAAATGGTATTAATTACAGTATATACAGCTTAAAAACACTCAAAGTTGGGAAGACAAAGCCAGCAACACAAAAAAGTTGAGCGACAACTAGCTGACATCACCCCCACTTATCTAGTTTTACAATTGCTGTTGGGGGTCCCTTTGCAAACAGAGTATTTGCATTACAGCTGCTATACTGGGAGCTGTTTTGAAAGCAAGGTACTTGCACATTGCAGTTGCTGTTGATAGCCTTTACAAAATCAGTGTACTTCCAAATTACGATTGCTGTTGGGGTCTTTTCAAAAGCAGAGTACTTACGCATTAAAGTACCTGTTGTGGGTCATTTTGAAAGCAGAGCACCAACACATTACAGTTGATGATGGGTGTCCCTTTGAAAGCAGAGCACTTAAATATGATCTGCTTCGGAGTCACCAAAACGTAAAAAATTTGCACGTGAAATTCCTCAAGAGGGGCTCTAACAAGGTAAGGCCGAGGCAATTGCCTTGTTCCCCTCCCCTTAAAAACATCACTGATGCTGAGTCCATATATGCATATGTAAAGAAAGCAAACATTAGGAATAGAAATGATGAGAAAGGTGGCGACAAGCTGAAAAAGCAGACTCATAACCGACAATGAAAAACAAGATCTATTTTAATTTGTGAGTGTTTGATTGTGATGTTCAAGGTAGTAGCGTAGCCAGTNNACAATTTTTGGGAAGGCCAACTATTTTTACTTTAAGCCAGTAACATTATTTTGGTTTTGGATACCGTCTCTCAAAGCACAAAGTGACGTGATATGCTGGACATTTGAGGGGATGGCATTGCCTCCCTGTTTACACCTATGGTTTAACATGCTTTATTATTCCTTATTTCTTTAATAGGCGCGAAACATGATCTTCTTTTCCACGCCCGACTCGTGACAGCAACTGAGAAGTCTTTTCCGCAAAGTATGTTTGACGCCTAGTTCTCAATCTGCTTAAATCCCGTGACACCACTGCAGTGCTGCACTAGTTTATAACTTTTGACGAATTTCCTCTCTAGTTTTCACGAATATTTTAAATATGTGAAAACAGGAAATGTTAAATCTAACAAAGTTAAATTATTTTCTTCTGGTGGCTTGACCTTGCCTGCAGCCCATCTTGCTTCAATAAACCGTATAATCGCACTTCGCACTTTATACACAGAGCAAAAAACGTTTACTTACTACTATAAACTGTCCCCTTTACACGTAAAGTAGCTTCGTCCTTGGGAGGTCTGTAGCCTAAATGACCCCTGGTCCTTCGCAGCCTCCCATTCTTCCAATGCATTTTATAAATCGGTGTGCTTGGAAAGTCATCGCAGCACTATATTATAATAATCGTGATGGCGTCATTTCGTGTGCGCTTTATGTTTGTGTTTCATCAACGTAAATGTTTTAGTGCCATCAAGCGTATACTTTTCTATTACCTTCACGTATGTATCCTCGAGTTTATTCACGTATTTGTGTGTTCTTTGTCGTTGCGATGTATGCTTAGGCTTCGCGCGCTGCGTGTGGGAGTGAAGACGTTATGCGCAATAAACTTCTTCTTATTGCTCTTTGTATTTCATTTTGAATTCTTGTAAGCAAGTTTGAGGAGTAGAAAGGGGCGGTACTTTTATGGTCGGCCCGGGCGCCACTTAACCCCGTCACGCCACTGGTTTGTGTTTACAAGTTTAAACTATTTATTCGTATACAAAAACCAACAGCAACTACGATGTTTCATTCAAAACACACAAAACAAAATCCTTAATTACTTGTGCTATTTATCCCATGAATTTTTTGCAGTTTCCATTTTCTAAAATGTAGAATCGCCTTTAACAATATTGTCAAACTGCTTGCAGGAGAGATGTTTTAAATTGCACATCAGCTTTAATAGACTAGAAACTGGTTCAACTTAAAAGATTTCTCCTCTTTCTAGGCTTGTGACTGCATCAATGAAAAAATCGTTCCACATCAGCCTAAAGAGCCATACCGCTGAAGTAAAATTGTGCAATCTTATCAGTTCGATGAAGCATTCAATGGTAAACATTCAAATTCAGCAAATACAGAGGTCCATTTAGCCAGATGTGCAACAAAAAAGTAGGACAAAACAGATACATCTGACATGAATAAATCACAGCCATGATCCTTGCCTTCTCTGAGTTTAGTTAGTGCTGATTTAACTTGGCTTGACATGAACATCTGATTGTCTCTCTTGAATCCTTGCCTTCAAAAACTCTGTGCTTATAAAAATGCATTAGTTATTTTTCAGGTAAGAAACGATAACCTTCATATCTGTTAAGATGACAGTCTACGGCAGTGTTCTTAACCGGATAAATGGCTCACTCCTGGGTGAATGGAAACTTTGCAAGGGTGAATGAAGGGTGAATGAAATTTCTGTTTTTAATTATTTGTATCCTCTGGTGATATGCATTTGTCTTGTTTCTGCTTTACCCAAAACACATCAACAATCGTGAATAAAATGTTAAACTTCAAGCGTTCTAGCTTTGCATCTTCAACAGCCAGCAATTCAATACTTCACAAAAACCGTGCTATGGTGCAAATAACTGTGTCTATTAGGTCATGGGTATAGATTTATCGAGAGATGCTATGCTTTACTTGATCTAGTTATGAAATCTCTGATATGCTCTTTGAATGAGTGTCCTTTAGGCCTACTCCTGTGCAAAATTTATCTGCTAGAAGCGCAGTACTTGTGCAAATTTCATTTTTAATCTCCAGTGACAACCAGACACCTGAATACTTATCAGAGTAGCCTTATTAGTCGACGTGCAGTCATAAATAATCGACGTACAGTAGTAGTCTATTTGTGATACTTGTTTGTTGCCAGTTTGGTATTCATTCCAACATTTCATATGTGTTAGTATCTCAACGAACAACTGCAGAATGTCTGCGAAAGATGTACAAACGAAATACAACCAGGGATGTAGAGCCGTCGTGGAAATGACACAGCTCCGGTTCCGGAGCTCTTCTTTTCACGAGCATGGCTCCGGCTACAGCTCCGGAGCTCATGGTGTTTGTCAGTGTGGCTCTGGCTCCGGAGCTCTCTTTTTTCATAGCATGGCTCCGTCTTCTGTTCGCTTTTACACATTAATATTTTCAATTGTCTTGGTGCGCCCCAAGTTGAATGGAAAATTACTTATGTCAAGTACACAAAACTCAGAGAATATACGAAACTTTTTTGAGTAAGTTAATTTGGTACAGTAGTTTTTTACAACCAACGCTCTTACCATGAGGAAATCAGCGAAAAAACAACAATCACAGGTTCAGACCATTCAAAGAACAGTTACTAGCAGAAACGTAACTCAAGATAACGGTAACATAAATAAATCCGGGAAAGGCGGTCGCTGGTTTGCCGTCACCCGTCAATGCCTGAGGACCTATTATTTCTTACGAACAGAATCAAGAAAATGGATGTTTGGAAAATTACATTTGTGTCCGAGCATTTAAACACAGACCAGTTCTAACTGACCAAGTGTTTTGCAATCGTTGCATGCTCAGCTTGTTGCAGTCTTGGCGATTCCAACTAACAGCGCTGCCCGGGCAAGCTATACGCAAAGAGCGCAAGACACATAGTCGGTTACCTCTCTCACGTGTTCTTTCTTACATGCACACATTTGCATTAACACAAATGCGAAGATGTGTTTAAAAGCTCTTTGTTCAAAGAAATAGTATGACTTCTAGCAAAAATTTCACATGTGACTTTTTAAAAATAGCTGAAAACTTCTGATTTCTTATCTTTTGCACTCATGATAAGCAGTGATGGATCGCAAAAGAAAGCACAATTTAACTTGCAAAGCTAATGAGAAAATAAGGCTGGTTACCGCACTGAAAACATAAAATTTGTTTTCACAGATGAAAACTTCAAGAAAAGTCCACGTTTGTTTACATTGCTTTTTATGACCTCCTGAAAATGTACTGCTAGGCAAAACAATGATAGTTCGCTAGCAAATACAGTAATTAGAACTTTATATGTCATGCTACTGCTTATAAACGTAATGTTTCCTAGTGAATGTCACCAGTAGTAAACCAGGGGTTCCCACCTTTTTACCATCTTGTACCACTTGGGCACCCCGCACTGTCAACGCGTATCACGTTTTTCAGAACAACTAATTTCATCGAATCTTGGTTTATTCAGATTCAGAAAAATAATACACATTAAAAGAACAATAAAAGAACACAACCAAATTAAATGAAATTTTTGCTTTTATTTACCTTACACCAGTTGGTCGATGAATGGCGTAAATTTGCTAACAGCCCATCGACAGTTATAATGTTACGCTACAATAGGAATACCGGGCTACAGTAAGATTTATTTATTGGGAAACAAAGCCTGATGGGTAAACTATAAAGCAGGAATCACGGTTTTTGTGAAAAAATAGAAGTTACTAGCATACCCGGTAAGTAAACCTTGCTAGTAAGCCTAAACATTTTGCTTTATTGCACTAAGGAAGTCTGTTACACAAAATATNAGAGGTGTTACTGAAAGACTGCTAAGAGNCGCACAAANGGTGCTTGGNAGCCGCATGCGGCTCTGAGAACAGTGTTTGAGAAACATTGTTCTACAAGAAACACCACGCCTGTCAGCTACNATACCACAGCCTTAGCNATGACAAAAAAAGAAACATCAAAGGCTCGCAGATACATTGTTGCAGTCTGGAGTCGTAACACGTAACAATCACGTTTAGTGTGCTATAAAGAGCACTGTTTTAGGTAAAGTAGGTTTATTGAGCAAACCCGTTAGTATGTAGGAAGGGACCCGGAACCGGAGCCACTTCTCAAATGGACATTACTCAGTCTCCGGTCTCAAATCTTAAACTGAGCTCCGGGTCCTGATTTTTAAGTTGAGTTCCGGCTCCAGGCAAAATGCTCAGCTCGACCCGACGCTCTGGCCCCGCAACCCTGAAGGCAACACTTTGCTTTGATGGAAGTAAATGTAAGTTTGTAGATGAAATTGCTCAGTTCTATAGGAAGGTTAGCGTCGAGAATAAGTTTTCTTCAAAAATTAAAAAACGGAAGAGAAATGATGATTACATCAAGTATGGAAATTTTTTCCCAGATTAGAAGTGAAAATTCGAGCCATGAGCCATCTGCTCAATGTGCATGTTTTGATATTTTAAATAAAACCGGTTTTTGGTGATTCAAAGTTGCCGAATCATTTACAAAACAAATACGGTATTCATCAGAACAAGCTTTGCAGTTTTTCAAGAAACGGCAGAAATGCTTGTGCAAACAGTAAAAATTCCCTCTATTCATCAGTCGCAAATAATTCTGCTAGTGAAAAAACAAATTTCCTTTTCTGCTTTCAAACAGCGCTTGGAAAATCGAAAGAAACATTTTGCGAAGGTGAATCTGTAACCAAACCAAATTTGAAGATCCTAGCAAATTTGCTGCATGGCGAAAAGTATGTTGTGAATAAAGTAGAGCAGGGGTGGACAATTAATTTGGGTCGGGGGGCACTCTGAGAAGGCCACGTTTAGTGGAGGGCTGTATCTTCTACAGGAGATAGAAGCATGTCCATAGAAATAGAAGCAAGTCTCGTTTCAAGTTAGCCTCAGCACTAAAATTTATTGTGATAAGTTGGAGGAAATTTCAGTTTTGGTGATTTTTTTGCGAATGCTTCTGCGGGCCACTGAAAACTCTGGGGCGGGCCACATTTGGCCCTCGGCAGCTAATTGGCCACCCCTGAAGTAAAGCAATACTGTATTCATGATACAAAACAAGTTCTAGCTTTGCAGCCAGCTGCTTGAGGAAATCTCCAACCTGGTCTTCCATCCCTTTGCAACGATTCAAGCTTGCACTTACCATTTAGCAATAATAGCAAACCAACAGCAGTGACCACACATCAAGCGAATCAGTCGCAATAATTTATTTGCACAAGGAAACTAGTTTCGTGTTCGACACATCTTCAGCCCTATGCGAAAG
>JGI24158J21664_10010099_pt1 | contig 12604 bp, 7 predicted proteins | sample Ectturendosymbi3_FD_21664 | JGI IMG/M metagenome (IMG submission 21664) | reverse complement strand
GTTGCGTGATGAGCCCAAGGGACGCTGCTGATCTGGAATGGCCCCTGAATGAAGGTATGCAAGTTAGTGCGCTGCCGCCTGTCTGAATAGCGATGATCATCGTCACCAAATGAAATTTCATGATAATTGCCCCCCCCGAAATGAAGAAATGAAGAGCTGGTTGCGCCCCTGGCTACCATACAGCAGTTCATAACTGCAAAAATATCAGGCTTCGCGTTAAAACACCGGAGTAAAACACACTCATCACTGCGTTAGAGCAAATTACGATTGCAAAATGAGGTTGCACTGATGTCTTATCGACTACGAGCAGTCGAGCATAGAAAGTGTGCGGCTGGACTGGCTGGCGAATCTTGAATCTTGCTAAACTACACAAGAATTGAGAGTGCGCATAAAGTACAAACGCAAGAAAACTATCAATTTTTTGTTATGTATAGAAGTCCAGCAAACGTCTACTTTTTTCCCTACAGAAACATTATCAAATGCATGAATCCTGCTATGTTAACAACTACTGTTTTTGAGCTCGTGCAACATTTCTATCATGGTACTGAAATTGCTAATGTAGCCAATGCGGTGTGCGCTTGCGCTGATCAGCCTTAACAGACAATTAAAGACGATTGTTAGAACACAATCTTAACATGCGTAGTGGACGAAAGGCCTGCAAAAAGTGGTGAAATGGTTTCTGGACGCAGACGATAACCCAAATTCCCACCAAAACCTAATTATTACATTTTGGCCCATTTACAATGTTCCTGGAAATGTGCATTCAAATTTATTACGTGGTATTTGCATTAAGTCGACAAATTAACAAGCAAAAAGTATGCGAAAACAATTAAACTCCTTTGCGCAGGTAACAAAGTGTTTGTAAAATATTAAGCTCAAGGGGGGGGGGGTTAACCCCAACCCTCCTTTGCGTACGCCCTTGGTAACCACTGGATTTCCCACTGAATCCGACGGTACGGCCTCTGCCGGCGACCTTGCACACTGAGTGCTTAAAGACGACAGCGAATACGGGGTAGTGTCTGCAGGAGGAATCGAACGCAGAGCCTCGTCTCTCGGCGAAATCGGATGTGGAGAAACGACTGCGGACGAACGTGGACACGGCGCCAAGTCTTTCAAAGCCAGTGTGCTCTCTCTACCGTCTTTGCAGCGTATGTATGCATACGACGGATTTGCTTCAACAAGGTCACAACCTCTTCAACCAGATCATCCTGTTTAGTGCTACGATTAAACTTGCGTAGCAGCACAGGCCCTGGCTGCACCAGCGTCGTTCCATTTGACGAGCGACGCGCAAATTTAAAGAAACGTTCATGACGTGTCTCGTTCGTAGCAGTACATAGCAAGGAACGCGTTGAATGCAGAGCATTATTTGAAATCGTTTTGCAGTGAGTCACGGGCAGCAGGTGTCTTGACTTTTCAACGCCAATTGGATTGACTTCCAAATTTTTCTATTACACTTTTCTTCTTGGGTGTTTCCTGTCGGATTATAAGGTGTGGATCTGCTGGTGGAGACATCGTGCTTCGGCAACTACGATTTTAAATCACGAAACATGAAGGAAAATCCACGATCGGAGTGAACAACTCGGCATGCCGCAAAGAGCAAACAACTGGTCTAAACACCGGATTACTGTCGTCGTAAACGTATTGGGGCAAGGGTAAGCAAACGCAAATCGAGAATACTCATCGACAACCATCAACAAATAAGTATTGTACGACGTATAGGGAAGGGGGCCTTTGAACTCTATACTTATTCTATCCATCGGTTGAGTTGCTTTAATCAAAGACCCGCCTTCAGGTGAATAATATCGCAACTTAAGTTCAGCACAGACGCTGAACTCTGAACACACTTTACGGACATCATCAGTTGAATACGGTAAATTTTTACAACGAAGAAAATGCAATAAACGAGCAACATCTGGATGACATAAACCATTGTGAGTCTCAACCAATTTGGATACTGTCATGTTCGCACAACAGGTGCGAGTTAACGCATCTGGCCCAACGTTCAGTTTTCCAGGTCTTTACCGCGTGGAGTAACTAAACTCGGCCAATTGGAGCCGCCAGCACAAGATCTTGCTATTTTTTACCTTAGTCCGTTTGCGCGAGTCCAGCATAAATGCATCAACGTTGATCGGTGATCAAGGTAAAATGTTGCCTTTGAAGCAAATGCGACCACTTTTGCACTGCCTCGATGATGGACAAGGCTTCTTTCTCTTCTTCCGGATAGATGAGTTCGCTTCCCTGTAAAGTTCGTGACACGTAAGCCAACCGTCAAGGCCGGCCTTTAGCCGATTGGACCGATTGATTCCAATCGGGCCACGCGCCAAAGGGGGCCACGCGCTACGCCTACTAACTTAATTTCGATCAAACCTCCGTGTGTAGTGCCGGCACGGGGGTCAAAGTAGTTTTAAGCGTAGTTTTTTTACGCGAAGTAAGCCTCAGGATGTTTTTGTGGTGAGATTTGCATCATGAAGTACTGCCGAAACAAGGATTGTGGCATCATTCTCACACAGATTGGTACTGTAGTTTCCGAGATATAGCCTGCAAAATTAGAAGTTGCACGAAGTCTGAAAAGGTACATAGGTGCGATGAGTTTTGTTGAAGTTTTTGGAGGCCTTTGCAATAACTTGCCTGTTTTGAAAAATTAATTTCTGAAAATTAGGTTTATGGTTGTTGCGAAATCTGCAATTATTTTAGATATTTCATGTTAGTAGTCAGAATAGAAAATAATATTTTTCAAAACCTGCTCTAATATCCAGCTTGTGCTCTTAACCGCAGTGCTCTATTAATTAAGCGGATTTCACAGTCTGTAAACATCCCAGTGTAAAGTATATAGTGATGGGCTGATGTTGTGTCTGGTATTTTTTTGGTTTTAGTAATTGGATTTAGCTTATTTATTTACGAATATATTTTTTCTGTAACTAAGATAAATACCATGAGTTCAAAGACCAAAAAACTCAGGCCAAAATTTTAAGTGGCAGTCAAGAGAAGGCTAAAGCTAGGGAAAACAAAGGTCAATCCAGAAAAATACAAAGGTCAATTGGACAAGCATTTCAACAGAACTACCTCAGAAAATGCACAGAAAGCTCAAGAAGAGACCCGCCACAATGAAAATCGCGACAGCGTAACCTGATGAAGTTATGCTAGATCAGGGGTACCTAAACTTTCTCTGGCCATGTAACCCTTCAGCATTTTGATAGATGAACATGTACCCCTAAATATGGGCACCGGAAGGCCTCTTTTCCAGGGAGAGGCCAATAATGGATTTTCCAGGGGTGGGCCAAACATTTTTTGCAAGGGGAGGCAGAAGTGGTAAAATTACATTTTCACCACTCGAAACTAACAAGACAATATTTTTGCAAAAAATGTATAGTAAAACGTCAAATTTCAAAATCCTAGGGGGTCCTTGGCGCCACTATCAATGCCCATGCCCTGAAGCTTGCGGTCATTCCCCCCAAATTGAAACGTGAGGTCATACCCCCTTAAATTGAAACGTGAAACACTATAAATAAGTGAAATTTTGGTTAATTTTGTAATGTCAAGCACCCCCGCACAAACGCAGAGCCCCCCTACTGAAAACTTTCTGGCGACGGTTCTGGTCATAACGAGAGAAATTGTTGATGTAAAAGAGATTGGGGGCATGACCGCAGTTTACCTTTCCAGCATCACTTAACGGACAACGCTGTAATATCCGATGAATACATGAGCTGCTACATTCAATACCTCCAGAGATGAGGTATTTGGTGTGGTGCGACTGCCCATCAGAGCTAAAAATTTGCAGTAATAGCAACAGATTCTATTTTCGATTTTGAGTATATTAGCCGTGGACAATCTACCGCTTCACCATCTGGCAGTACTCTTTTGCAGTGGAACTTAGAAAACAGTTTCTCTCACTCTCGTTTCTGGGGAAAACTTCTGTTGTAACTGTAGGTGATTCGCTTCTTTGGGCTAAATAGTTCCTAACATTCCGACTCATGACAACTGGCCATGTAGCACAATCGTTTGTTCATCTAACAGTTCCGACAAATTTTGAATTTTCTTTCTCGCAAGCCTCATCAGATGCACTAGCTTCCTTCTTTGTCAGACATCTCATTTCCCGTACATAAACTTACACTTTGACTATCTGCAGGGCCGCAACCAGGTGATTTTTTGGAGGATCAAAATGATTGTTGTACCAAAAAACAACTTGTTGTTGTACCATAAAACTAAATATGTTTTTAAAAATTTAGGAGGGCAATTGCCAGGTTGTCCCCACCTAGTTGCGCGCTTGACTATCTAGCACAGGGGTTCCCAAACTGGGGTACATGTACCCCTAGGGGTACATTTGCCCATCTGAAGGGGTACATTTAAGGTTAGCAGTAGAAGGGAAGAATATGTATATACATTATTCATTTTAAATTATTTATACATTTATGAATTTTTCCGAACCGTTTCATGTTACTAATGGGGTTAGACAAGGGGTAGTATTGAGTCCATACTTGTTTGCTGTATATTTAGATGGTTTATCTCTTAAACTAAAAAACATTAAAGCTGGGTGTTATATTGGTAAATTCTTATTGAACCACTTGATGTTTCCTGATGATCTTTGTGTTTTGTCCAAGTGTACGTGGGTTGCCAAGTATATTAGATATTTAGCTAAATGTGCGCAGATTTAGCTAAATGTGCGCAGATTTAGCTAAATGTGCGCAGATTTAGATAAATATCTAATATCATGTGACATCATATTGTGACATCACAATCAGCGTATAACCAGTAACACTGACCACCACACGCCACTGCTCAATTCAAGAATTTGTTAGGGGGCATAAAATCAAGCAATCGCCCTGAGCATCACCAGACCTCTGCACGCCACTACACAGCGGTATTACATTTGCCCTATTCGAGTTTTAGATGGGGGTCGTTGNGTTATAGTGGGTTGTTAACTTGTTACAATGGGCCACGGTACGAAAAAAGTTGAAAACCAGTGATTTAACCTTTTCGGGGCAGACATGCAAATTATATCATCGATAAATCTGCGGAAAAGTTCTACCTAATTATTAAGTACATCAGCAATCGTCTGTAGAATACAACGCACAACAATGTTGACCATTGAGAAAGAGTGGTTATCACCAGTTTTGATTCCGNTTTTTTTTGTTTTTTTTTGTATATATCAGTGGTCTCCATATTGGGTGACCATATTGTTCAGGCAAATTTTGTTCAGTTCGATGATGACTTTACTGGCCTCAGTTTTGAAGTCGGAATGCTTCTCCAAAACACATTGAAGTGCTTTTTCACAGTATCTCTGCACAAGCTTAGGTAAAGTGCTTTCATACCTGTCGCTACAACGTAAAACATTGGTTTTCGCTTTTCAGTTTCTGAAGCAGGCCTGCACAACATATGCCCCACGGTCCGCATGCGGCCCGCAACAGTTTTCGCAACTGCAGAAAATGTTGCAACAGCCCGACTTCGAATATATTCGGATGTAATTGGCGTTCCAGAATTTTTTTCAAACTACAACAAAATGAGGTAGATTTTGCGGCCCGCGACAAATTTATGTTGGTCAATTTGGACCTTCTAGCTTTCTGAGTTGTGCAGGCCTGTTCTAGAGTTTTGGTCTGGTACGCCAGAGCCCTGTAGGGCAGGGGGAGGGGAAGTGAAAGATTTGAGGGAAATGGAAACATATCAAAAATCGTTACCACTTTGTTTCTGTTCAGCAACAATGTTGTCCTCAAAAACAATAACAGGAAATATATAAAAACATTCTAAATTTTCTAGCTGCGCGAATAGTTGCAATAAAATTGTTCCAAGTCGATCTTAATTAAGCATGAAATTACCTATGATAATGTTATGAAATGGCACCTTCGCCCCCGTTGACCCCCTTTTGAAAGGTCAGGGGGAAATACCTCGCCGTACACCCGCGCTCTCCGGTTTCCTTGGTTTTGGTTAGGCGGTCTTTCTAATTGAGAAAGTCTCCAAAGTATTGGCGGCTGCTCTGGCAAAACTCGTTTGGGCTGTTTTTGCAGAAGTTTGCAACAATAGGTTTCAGTATTAATTCTAGCAATGCAGTAATGCATGAGGTGCTGATGTTTCCAGCGGACTGTAGCAAGCGTACCGGTATGTCTCTGATATCAACGTTCAATAAATTCTCCGGAGTTAGTTTGTGTGTTTTGAAAAGGGGCTAGTGCACTGCAAGGAAAATATTTTTCTGATGAAACATTGACCTTGCGGTACGAGTTGTTCTTACATTTCATTCCAGTTACGGATAGCAGCAATTCATCCTTCACACTGCCCCTATAGCATGGAGCTCAACAACAAGGTCGTTACAGTCTTTTCTTTATTTTGTCAAGGCAAGCGTCGCATACAGTTACAGGCACATCCCATTTGTCAAACGGTTGTAGTTCTCTGGTCATTATAACGTCTTTATCTTCGTAATTAAAGATGACAGTTTTCCCATCTTCATCCCCTCGACAGATCACAATTTTCCATTCTTCTGTTGTTTTAGCCAGTTTACTAACACTTTTTCTTTGTTCCTTCGATAAATTGTTTTTGGTTCGGTATGCGTCCTACACCACAGGTTTATGTTCCTTAACTTTGCAAAAACCAGTTTCACGTATGTTTTAGTTTCTTCATCAATTTTGTCCCTATCGGGTCTAGAGATTTTGGGAATTGTCAATATTTTTAGCAACACACAGTCAGCGTCATTCCTATCTCCCAGCGCTGCACGCCATTCTGTTCTTCTGACATGCTGTTGACAATTGAGCCATTCTGATTCTGCATTCATTCTCAACCGACTTATTCCAATTAGGTGTTGGGGCAAATCTTAATCCTTTGGATAGTAAAACTTTTTCGACCGATGATTTGTTCAAAATCATTTTTTAAGCTTCTGCCAACACAACTTACATCAGGATGCAACATTGCCTAATGCATTTCATTGCCTTTCGTTATGGATTTTCCCGATTTTCAAATCTCATAGCCATTTCAACTAGGCAGGAAATTTAGACAGGTCCAATCGGAAATATTTTTCAGTATGAGAGCTGCATAGCATAAAGCAGGTTTCATCCAAGAACTGCGTGTTTTGCTGACAATCCAGAAGATTTCCGGTAGCAATACCGCCCCTACCTGCTGTTAATAGAACGAAAGCACGTAGTGTGATGTCGCTCACCACTTAGAATAATGAGCATGTACGGCTTTCCATTTGAGCAGTGCAAGCAGCAAATCATCAGCAATAGCTGTGAAAGCTAATTCACAAATTTCTATAAAACAACATTGGAGCTTTTCCTAAATTTAAAAAACAAAATTTTGCGAAAAAACAATAATTATTTTCGAAAACTTAATATACGATTGTAACAGATATGTTTAAGAATGTGCTTGTGTTTCCCTATTATCGACAATTGGCTGGATGAAGATTTTCAGTTGCTTTCTAAGATTAACATGTTTAATGTGACGATCAAACACCCTGCGGTGGAAGAGGTTGCAACGTTTCTCTTTATTGAGTTGTTCTTTTGTTGTTTTTTTGTGTGAGTTCGACTCAAAGTTGATGAGATTAATAGAGTTGAAAGAGTAGAGTCTGTTTCTTTGTTTTAATTATGTCTAAAAACTTCAAAGAGAAATAGTGTTTCATTTTCTTGAAACGTCCTCCAACTAAGTTAAATCACAGCCTGCAGTAAAAACAACCTCTAATACGCAATTGCATAACCATCAGCACATTGATTTGGAGTTTTGATAAAAAATGTCAAAAGCTGCGACCACTTCTTGAGTGCAGCAGGTTTGTCTAAGAATCTAATGCATGACTGTTAATCAAGTTGTCTCATAAAACCACCTTAAACATTCTCTCTCCTGGAACTACAAGTCTAAGGGCAAAATTTCAAGTTTATGACAAGAGTAGTCCCCAGATTTGTTGTGTGCCAAACGCGAAATACGTTGATGAATAACAACTTTGATTGAAAAAAGTGTGAATTTGGATAAATGAAATATTTTTAGACAACTCATTTGCCCATGAAAAGTAGATTGAAAAACTGATATAGTGTCTCCAGCATTACAGTGATCTTTATAAATTTTTGGTTTGTTACCACAGGACAACATACAATTTAAAAGAATCTATTTTAGAATGATTATGCTATGATAATCATCTGTTTCGCATCGTATTGAGGAACTTTTCCAAGCTTTCTTCAACAGCTAAAACACCTGCAGCGGGAGTTTTCATCTATTGATTGTCCCAACATATCACCAACTACAAAATTTTGAATGAAATCGTGACTACTGTATGTGAATCATGCAATAATTTCTTTTATGACAAACTTGCAAGATCGGGGTTGCGCCTCGTCTTCAAAAATATGATACAGCTTTCATGTCTTTGTTTTAGAGCACGAAAACACTCCGACATTCAAAAGTGGAGCAAGTTTCAGGTTTAAAACTATAAAACAAACCTTGAAAATTTTCGAGCGCTTATTTTATGAAGTCAAATTCCTTCCGACATGCTTCCTTTTTTTTGAAGTACCTCATCTCAGCAAAATCCTTGATAAAGCCTCAGGCTACACAAAGTGATTGGGATATCACGAGAAAGCTTTATTTGGCGTGACGACGCAAATCAGCCCGTGCTGATTGAAGAGAGTGACTGCTGAACAATATAACGTTTGCACGCATAGACTTAGTAACGATGAAAGGCCAGGCTTTTGAGCAAAAATTAAGGACGACAAACAAACAATGGCTGCAAAGCGAAATAGCAAGTGTCTTTCAACGGCTTTGTTGTATATCGGTACACTTTGGTGTAGTGATTAAGATAATTCTGTCCGAAGCCATTGCTTTAAAACTGTCAGGAACCTGAAATTTATCACTTGCAGAGGTCGTTAGTAGATTTTTGTACGTCGTGAGTAGTATCCCCCAAAGCTTGACCAATAAGGTGTATACTTAGCCTTTTTCATTGGCTTATTTCAACGCAGGCAATCACGTTTGCCGAGAACCAACCCAGATTTTTCTTTTGAGCAACCTCAAACGTGATAGGGTTAGGCACCGCAGGTAGAATGACTGACAACATTTACTGAATATGTGCGGCAAAACAAATTGAGAAACAGAGTGCTATACACGTGCACTGAAAAGCAGGTTTTACCAGAGTAATTTCACTGCACGTCAACGGCAAGCTGGTGTCAAGTGAAACTAGACATTGTTTCACCAAAAAAATTACCTGGGACAAAGTTTGTTTCAATGGAAAGAAAGGTAAGGTCAAAGCCAGCGCTTTTCAACAGCTGTTTTTAGTGACTGGTTACAAAGACCTCTGGGTGGCATATTGTAAACAAACTGTTCTAAATTTGCAGAGAAACAAAATCCAGTATTTTCGAATCAAATGCGGTGGAAATCCACTGCAATAAGACTTCCTGTGTAACGACCAATAAGTGTAGATGCAGCTAAAAAGGACTTCTTCATCCGTACGTTGCATTTGCATGATACATTTTTAGGCATAAACTTTGAGTAATAAAAACATTTAAGCTTTGGTACAACCTAAATCTGGAAACTGCAGCAATGTTGTAAGTTGCTGTGGATGGTAATTTCCTTGTAAAGAATGAGGTAAATAAGGTAGCAGCAAGTTCAAAACTACAAGGGAGCCTGAGTTAGCAGCACTTTTTTTGTAGCGTAGGGTTTTAGCATACTTAGCGTAATGAATACACGTCTTCTGTTGAAGGTTAGCGTTATTTGTAATGATGCATTAAATATACAGGTCAGTTAAAGGCAAAATCCTTCCAACGCAAGCAGACATGGCTGGGTCAAAGGTAGACAGGTCCAGTGCCGGCCTACCATTAGGCTAACTAGGCGGCTGCTTGGGGCGTTGGGCCAAAGGGGGCGCCAAAAACACATTTGCGTGGTTCAGAAAGTGACGAACGTACACCAAAAAAGGGAATGAAAATGATGAAAGTGAATGAAACACACGATCATGCAGTTTATGAGACGATAAAGGTACTACACTATTTCAGCTTTGCTGCAGAAGGGTTAATATTTTTCCTACTAATTTCAATATCACATATACTAGACAAGCTATGTCGCAATTTGCTATAAAATTTATTCATGTAATAAACTTTTCTAATGTACAAAACGTCCTTTGTATTTCTATAATGTATGTGATGATATGTGGAATAAGGATCTTTGTGTAGGAGAGGTGGGCGCTGAAAAATATCTTGCCTAGGGTGGTCACAAGTTTATCCATGGTCTCCTGCCAGGATCAGCAATGCTCATCCTCCAGGCCATACTTTATCAAGCTCACTGCAAAATTTAAGGATACCACATCTGTTCCTTTCATTTCTTGATTTTTCCTGAATGCGCCACTTTTACCGGAGGAGGTCTATGTCGAAGCCTTCACTAAACCTTGCTTCAGTTATCAAGTGTAGTCAGATTAGGAAACGTCAGCATTATTGGCGTTAGTAGCAGAACCGTCGCCAGAAGTTTTTAATAGGGGGGCTTTGCATTTCTGCAGGGGGGCTTTGGGTTTTTGCGGGGGTGCTTGACACTCAAAAAATTAACAAAAACTCAACTGAGTTATAGTGTTTCATGTTTCCATTTGGGAGGACTTGGAGCTTCGTTTGGGGGTCTAAGCCCCCAAAAGACCCCCGTGGCGACGGGACTGGTTAGTAGCCTATTTAACCAGTAAGATTTAGAGTATAGGACGTAGCACCTTAATTTATGTAACAAAGAGATACCAGCTGGTACGCAACATATAACCAACATTGGTGAATTTCGCGAATGTCAGAGCTTTGTTGTGCATGCAGAACGTTGTCGATTGTTACGACACCANACTGTAAAAAAGTTTTTGAGGCCTATGCTAAAATTTTTGTTTATATGAATGCTGTGATGCTTGTTGCTTGTGTAGATAATATTTTGGTGAATATGGTGTTCAAAGAAACTGGGCATGCTTCGAATAAATCAGTTTGATGTAAAAACATCGTCCGAAGGGTCTTTTGGGTGGAGGGGTGCTGGAATGCTCCTTGCCTAGGACGCACCGGCAATTTTAAGATGTACAAAGAGCAAAGAGAATGCGTTTGATAACGTTTAAACAGATCGTGCCNTGGTTGATTGAGCAGGATGACATCATAGGCTATGAGGGGGCGCTGACAGATCTTGCCTAGGGCGCTGGAATGGTTTGCGCCGGCCCTGGGCAGGTCACTTCGTTTCACAGCACGCAGTAAGAAGATAATATCGCTGTTGAACAATGTTCAGTGTTGGCTTTTTTATTTGTAGTTAGTAAAAGCTGAAAAGAAGCATTTAGGAGACGAACGGGGCCAAATATGCCGTCCAACACCAAATGGTTCTTTTAAATATCATAGGCATCTACTGCCCGAAGTGGCGTTATATTTTGTCGGTGAGATTTAATTCGATTTGAATGTAGTGCATTGCTTCTTAAGGAATTTTAGAGTAATTAGAGTAAGCTCAAATCTTCACAATTTGTACCATGTCCCACTTATTTTAAACTTCTGTGAAACGCTTCATTTCATAGATGATCTTAGTTGGTGTGTTAGCGTGTTTCTTTGCTAAAACAAATGCAAAGAGATAGCTCAACTATAGAAAATATTTTTTTCCTTTGTTGCGAGGAGTCGACTACCGGTACCCATGGAGATACTTGTTCCGGGTTTATAGGTTAATGTTACTAGCTTGAACAACGCTGGCAACAACATCAATAGTGTATGAAACAAGAATCTGGTGAATAGCAGGAAACGTTTACACATGTTTTGTGTAGGCGCAGAGAGTGCAAAGAATAACTGTCTTGTTAGACTTTCGTAAGGTTTTTCTTTCACAGAAACGCGTGACAATTTTATATTATCGTCTACAATTTTATATTGATTGAAAGCGAAAGTATATCTGTGAAACGTACGGCAGATGAGAATGTGGTGCCGCGAAGCTAGATTAGTTAGATCATCAACAGTCAGCAGATCTAACTGTAAGGGAAGTTCACCTGAATTCAGCGCTAGAGTTTCGAGTTTAGTGCTAAGTGTTTTGTAGTACGAAACAAGAAGTTTTTCATAATGAGCCACGCAAATGGAAAGCAACGCAACTTAATAGTGAAAGATTTCTTTTAAAAATAAAACACGAGTCCAGCACACTTTGAGTATTGACTGAAGAATATTCAGTGTCTCTTCGCACAGTTTCTCGCTAAACATAGGGGTGAATACACCGAAGTACAGAATAAGAAAAATTATAGGTGTTTTTGTTTCTGCTTCTTCTCATGAGCCAGTTGTTCTAACCACTGCTCGGCCGCACTAGATCTCGGGGCAAATGTTGAGCAGCCATTCGATTGTCTCATCGTCCAGAACCGTCAGGCCGTTCAGTCAATGAGGTCGATGGATTCGACATTGGAGGACAACATGGTCAACGGTTTGTTCTTCTGCGCCACACTCACAGGCCGCAGAGGAGGCCATACCCCATTTTTACAGCGGTGTGGAGCGGTTAAGCCGGACCCAGGCTCTTCTTTGGAGGGTAACTCCGGGGGGTGGGTGCCGGTATTGGGGAAGAAACTGCGGAGTCTTGTAGGGTTGTCCGCCCGCTCCGCATTCCATTGGTGATCCGCCCAGCGCGCCGCACGGCTAATAGATGGTAAATAGGCAATTCAAAAAACTATGGCTTCAAACAAACTATGGCTTCAAACAAA
>JGI24158J21664_10010098_pt1 | contig 12604 bp, 8 predicted proteins | sample Ectturendosymbi3_FD_21664 | JGI IMG/M metagenome (IMG submission 21664) | reverse complement strand
CCAGGATCTAGTCATGCTCAGGCACTCATAATTCAATGAAGTTTATATTAAGTAGAGAGCTGCAATGATTTTCTGATGCTTTGCGAGGAATGGATTTTATACGCTCCAAGTTCAGAAGTTTTACACAAACTGAATGCATTGAATTTACTGTAGCTTAGTACGGACATACGTTCCTCGAATCACTCACTCTCTTGCTAAACACTTGGACCAGATCAATAATATTTACGTTTGCGTAGCTCGTAGAGTCAGTTCTAACGGGAAATACAGACTTAACTTCAAGTAAAGCTGAGGGTTTGTACCTGAATTGATTTCAACTTATTTTTGTGAAATGTGTATACGAGAGCAGTTGTCATGAAGTATGTCATTAAACCAAACAAGATTTCTGAAACAACACTGTTTTTTTAAATATAGGTACTAGCTCATTAGTTTTACAGGCAGAGATCATTTGTTAGTTTTGTTTTACATTGTTGTAACGAACTCAGCAAAAATATCATATATCAGCCAGAATTGTGACATCGAACTGCCCATACCTTAATTGTTCCTATCTTCTGTAGATGCTCATCCTTGTCTGTGCACACGCAACTTAACATGATAAAAGCTCCAGAGCTTCAGCAACATTTGATTACTTGGTTTTACAACAACAATATGCACACCTCTGCAAGCCCAGGTATTTGAAAGTAAACGCTTTTGTATACAGGTTTCATCTGTGCCAATGGATGGCCATCGCAAGCTTCACCGTTGACGTCTTTACTGGTGGAGTATAAGCAGCCACTGGGAGCCGTCAAAAGTATGACTGAAAGTATTGTACAATATTTTGGTATTAGAAAAAACTTTTTACCACGTACAGTGATTATAAATTATTATAAATCACGTTTTCCTCCCATTTCGTCGAAAATCAGCGAAGTTGCTAAATCTATGAAGTTAATGGTGCGAACCGTGCATTAATGCACACAGCATACTTGACAAAATAATCAGCTATGATTGCAAGCGTATTTTCAAAAATTCGTGAAAATTTCAAAAATAACTGGCAAATTTCGTATGTTGTCATCAAAAATTTGAACATATATCCAATTCCAGCACATACGCCTTTTTATTTGCAAAGTACACGTTTTTTTCTGATTTGTTATTCCACAAACGTAGAGCATCACGGGTTTTACCGGATATTTATGGGTATTATTAAAGTTGGTCTTTTAATACACCAGCTGTATAATCACGGGCAGTTCAAACGCTAAGTTGATGGAAAGACGATATTTATTTTGATTTCATCAGAAATTTATTTTCGAAACTAAACACTTTTTTCTGCGAATGCGTTCAAGAGCAAAATTTGCAAATGTGCTGTAGAAACACAATCTAAGCAATGTGGAAATGTAAAGCCGCGGTGATAATTTATCAAACTCACCAGGTGATTCGTCACCAGACGACCAGGTAAATGAAAATGTAGTGTCTTTTCCAATGGTAGCGTCAATGCTAACATAGCCGTCCAACGCGTCACCAGCTGCAACCGATTCGGAAACGCTGTGAATCTGAAAATTCGTCAGGTTAACAATGTTTACCAAAATTATCTCTAATGTAAATGTGAAAGACATGTGTTTGTTGATAAATTTTTGAGCCAGCTTCCGCGTACGTGCAGATACATTTCTTCCGTTACGTTTTAAACGAATTAAAAAAGGATGAAATGTTATCACGTATTTGGGGAATCGTTGCTATATGCCTGTAGTCATCCGTTTTATTTCTCAGTATACGTTCAAGATGCTGAAGTTACCAGTTCTGTCAGTCGTAAGGCAAGGACTACAACTGACCTTTATGTAAATGGTTTATTCAATCTCAACGTGGTTTTAAGAATGTTTCATAACAGTAATTAACATCAAGGTTGCACAGTGTCATAGGAAAAATACTAATGCATATGTTCAAGTCACTTATAACCACTTTCTTCTCACCCGAGATGTCTTCTTATTGGCATCTCCGTCATTGTTAGATGCCAGTTGACCGAACGCACCGATAAGTGGTCGGAGGTCCTGGACGTTTCCAAAAAACCACTCGCCACCGGTATCCTGGACCAAATTTTGCAAGGGGTTGTTTCCAGCCGTTGTAAAGAAGATAGCGTTCATTCTGCAGTTCTGAAAAAAAGATGGCTTCATCAAGAAGAAGCAGGAGCATTACAAAGTTTTGTACTGTAGGTTATATGCTGTTTTTTTACTGTGCTTTAATTCCGTGTAGTATTGTAGACCATGCACTGTGCCGTATCTGTTTTTCGAATCTGACAGAACACATGTCAAGTTAAATCAAACTAAAGATAGACTATAACCATTTTTACCTTTTTTTTCACTTTGTCAACAGTGCTTGAAACGTAAGGCTTTCTGTTTTCTTGGCCATCCGTGAAAACAACAATTTCACAAGCTCCATCTGGGACGCTGTCAACGACCTGTGCAAAGAAAAGTAGTTGTTAGAAAGTTCCAGCACTCATCTTAACTTGGTTTATGTACCCTCCAATAAAAAAGGTTCATTTATCGTGTTTCGTGTGCCAACATACAGTGTAAAACAAGCTTGGTGACTTCTCACGAATTCGCAATAAACAGTAGGAAAAAGGTAAATTTTCTTTGAATTTTCTTTTAATGCGACCAGCAGAAAGAGTGTATTGCCAGTGTTTGACAAACCTACTCTGTATGTGAGGAAGTTTAATCGCACGTGTTAGAAGTGATTGGTTTCCAAATTGGTTTCAGAACCATTATTATCTATCAATCATGTAAAACTGACATTTTGGTTTTAAAATGTTGTTACATTTTGCCGCAAACGCATTTAAGTCTCAACTTTCTTTGAGTATACACGGCTTAGTTCAACGCTAAAATTTTTCGGATTTGTTCGATTGCTGAACGCTAACATTCGAATAGTTTTTGTGAATCGTGTTTTCAGCGTGCACAACAAGTTGTTTTTGTTAAGAGTATTTACTCGATCCATTTATTTTAAGTACTTGGACCAAACTCTGACTAGACTAAATTGATGACTCATGATGACATGATGAGCCAAGCGTATTTGAGACCAGAAAAGCGAGTTAATTTGTCTAACCATAATTGGAAGTAGCCAATGATGAAAACGCTTCATTCGAAAAAAGTCATTGAATCGAATCAATGTCATACAGAAATGCTGAAGTGGCATGCTTAAGGGCACAAATATTTCACACATGTCGTTCCCTGCAATAATACGTTGTTAATATGAACTTTGAAAGAGGTCAGTTCAATGGGACTGCATAAGTACTTCATAGACTTTGCCAACATGTACACTGACTTTGGATAATTAAACGATAATTTATTTAAACGCATCCACTTACCTACATTAGCTAATTCTGAGTTTACCAAGTCTTTTAGGACATGTACATTTTTATGAGACAAACTAAGATACGTGTCATCTGCATAAAGTACTGTTTTGAAAGCAAAGGAATTTAGAAGATCATTCACATACATTATAAACAAGAGTGGCCCCAGAACTGACCCTTGTGGTACTCCACAAGAAATATTTGCTAGCTGAGATTTGGTATTTTTAATAGTGGTGTAATGCCGACGATTCGAAAGATAGCTGGTGCATAGTTGTATTGGCGTAGTGGCAAAAGAACCATTGATCTATATTAAAGATAAAGAAAACTAATGTTTGGTAGGAAAACTACATCAGGACCCACATCCGCTTGCTTTGAAGTGATGCCTTGCAAGTTTGTAGCAAAGCTGTTATTCGTGGTTACCTTTATTTTCATAAACTGTCCACGTGGTTTCAGACCGAACCTAAAGCAAATTTCAATTAGCTTGATAACATTGTGTTGCTGCTTTTCCTGAACCGTAAATCCATATAATGCAACAGAGCAGCTGGGAAACCTTTTCAGAGCTCCAGGTAGACAATTTAATCTGCACATTTTGTAGTGGAGGCTAAATTGCACAGAATCAGACAAAAATAGCAGGGATGGTAATTGCATCTTCAGATAATTTGTACTGTGTCGTATTACAATTCGCATTCTAAATTACCGCAACAATTGTGGAAAGTGCAAGAATAATGCAGCGGATCTTAGAATGGTACGACAACAGCAGGCCCATAACCATGGGGGCATTCGGGGATAGTGCTCCCCCAAACATATTTTTACCTCCCCACATTGTGTTGCGCCTAAAATATTTTTTTCAAATATAAAACCAAAAATCTTGCCCCCCTAAAAATGTATTTTGCCCCACCAAACCTTAAAACCTGGCTAAGGGCCTGGGCAACAGTTACTCGGTCATCACAAAATTGATTGCTAAGCTTTTCAATAATTTGTGCTTTTAATAGAAATCATGCCCATTGGAAATCATGATTTCTAAAAATTGGAAGATCATAAAAATCTCAAATCAGAATTAGAAATCATTCATCAGCTTTGCTGGGATTACCAAGTACTGATGTAGTCAGCTGAAATCTATTTAGAAAGAATTTACACCTTTTCATAATCTAAAGTTAAGAATAGGTTACGTCGTCCGCAGACCCGTAACTAGCGGGGGGGGAGGGGGCTGTAAAATGTGTCGGACATAGTTTGAAACTACTGGGAATAGTTTAAAATTTTGGGCCCCTCTTAGAAAACTCTTCGCCCTCCTAGTGTCCCAAGCTGGTTACGGGCCTGGTCGTTCGTGAGCATCACTTTCGTTTTGTAGCAAGGCTCGTCTCTTTTTTAGGCCTACCTGCAATGCAGCGTTGATGCCGCATCCTATACAAGTCCATCCGCCCACGCCATTGGGCACATGTTCCAACAATCTGTCCCGGTCTTCTTCCGTCTCAATTGCAACTAATTGCGATAAGACTTGGCTGAAAGTTGAGAAAGATACAATTGCGACGTGATCACCGGCAGGGACGAATTGCTTTCCGAATAGGCTCACCACCTGACGCATTTGAACAAGCCTTTGCTGCACAATAAGGCAATATTAGTAGATCCTTCAGAGCATGGGGGCTGACGTGTAAGTCGTCAGTGCATCAGCATTCTTCTCAAGGTACGCGCATTGTTGCATAAAAAACTTGTACACATCGACAGTTTCAAAATTTTAGCAAAATGACAAGGCAACAACGTTACACAAAGCGATACAATTACTACGCTTGTGCAAAAACATACTTATCCATGTCGCTTACTGCGTATAATTGACCTCAGACAAGAGCAAATAACATTTACTGCTCAAGTAAAGATTAGCAGGCTTATCCATGAGAATGCGCAGGGACGCGAGGCAACCGAAACAAGGTTGTTGAGCATTTTGTTTGATTATAACTTCAAAAAGGCAACTAAATTTTTATTGCTCCTTGTCAGAGGTGACCCCGCTAATTGGGTCGACTGGGGTGCTTTATCAACAGTTCTGTAGAGGCTAGACAATAGACAAGCACGTGATGTAGTGTTATTTCGTGTTAATAGGTTTGTGAGTATACCATGGGATGGTACAGCCACAAGTTGCCCATGGGTTGAGACAGCCACAAGATGAGAAAGGAACGAAAAAGTGTCACATGGAAAAGCCTGGGGATTATTAATTACGTTGTCCAATTATCAACAAACTGCTCTTCGTGTCCCGAAAGAGATCCAAAGAAAGGGGTAGAAAAACTGTAGGGGCCAGGTCTAGCTGCAGGGGGTGCGAAGTGGAGATGAATTACCCGCTTCCTATCGATTGCGCACGCATAGATTGATTGCCTTGCATGTATGAAGAACTCAGTCTTCACATGAAAGAGGTTATTTGGCTCATAGCTGGAGCTCTATCAGACGTCACCACTGCGAGCCAGAGTGGACCAGAAAAAAATGACGGCTATAGGGTATTCCGATTTCCCCAAAAGTACAGAATCCCGAACGGTAGCAGCATCACCAGTTGCAATTTAGCATCATGCTCACATTGCTCAGGACTCAAACCGCAAACTGTACATTGGGACTTACACCAGCCATACTTCCGGATATATCAAGCACAAGCACAAATTTCCGGAAAGGAAATGGTTTCACCACGCGGAAGTGTGGTGTTACATCATCAATAGTATTATTCGGCAAATTTTTTCCATTAATGAAGTCTCTCGAAGAGGTTATGACGTCCCAAGCGCTTCTCCGGTTACATAACCTGTTTTGGTCATTCGGTGCGTCTTTGTTGTGTTGATTGAGAGGATCGTTAGGATCATCGTGGCAGAAAAGGTTAACCTAAAAGAAAACAGATATTGAATACCTAATAATTTCTTCAGATTTGTCTTACGTATCTCAACAAAAAAAAGTTTTTTTAAACTTTGTAACTGTTACGCATTTAGTTTACCCACAGTTTGCTTCATTCACCCACTGCTGACATCACACTCACATATAGGTGGCTTTTGACAAAAGGTAAATTTCTTAAGTTAAGCCTAGGCAAAACAGGGAATTCGTTTGCTCCAGTGTTAAGACCACTAGTTCGTCGTGGAGAACATGAGGAACGTCGCCCTCGCACTGTTTTGAATGGTGAACAGCTTTCTTTTGTCGTTTAGCGTGGCACTGATGTTATGACGCTTCCTTGTCAAGTATTTAGAAAATTTTCACCTGGAACTTTTTCTACACGTAACACTAGTAATCTTTTAATGAAACACTTCCCGTTTCTGTTTTAAATCTACACCGCTGGCAAAGATCAACGCTATGGAAACTTAAAGCAAACACATTTACACGATCTTTGCATTTCTTACCTTGACCAACGATTTAAAAGGCTTCATTCGTACACTAATATTTCTATAAACACTTCGAAGCGTTACGTGCATCTCAAGCATCGAAATGTAAAGCATTCAGTGAAATTTTGTGTGAAAAAAGGATCAGCACTTACGCCCTGTATGAACTGATGTGACATCATGGAAGCATGCACGCCATCAGGCTGCTCGTAGTTAGGCACGAACGAACAGCTGGAAGCGTTGGGCAAAAACGTTTCAGGATTGAATGCGCACTGAGCTGCGGTTCCTTGATCGTAGTCAATTTCCAATAAAGCACCAGTTATACTCGACGGACATCTGATTGATGTACGAAGTATTTGAAATTAGCATGACGTTTGTATAATAATGCTCAAACGTTCAGAAATTACCCAAAGAAGAGCAAACGTAATTGTAACGGTGATTTTTCTTCATGTGGTAATTTTTTGAAATCGTATGTTTTTTGCTATTTGTTTGATTTGGTGGGAGGGCACTATTGCACTTAATTTTTCTTTAGAGCCAATTAACGTTTTAGTGGCTACTGATAGATATCAATGAAAACAAATAAAAAATATTGTAAAAAGTCGGAAAGAAAGGATTTGAAAAGTGTTTTTTTTTTGAAAATGCGGCAATGCAGCGAAGAGTGAATGCTTTCACCAGTCATTTACTCCATCTGGCCACGATTCTCACCCTTTGTTCCAAGACGTCGGGCGCTACGGCGCCTAAGAGTCAGCAAATACCAACTTTATGGTCTCATTCGATAAGGCAAAATCTGAACCTTTGTGCATGAGTTTCATCGTAACAAAAAAGTTTGTAAACACGGATACTATACAAAACCGACTGATGAACATTTCATCTACCAAGGGAAACTTTCGCTCATCGGATTTATACCCTGAATGACGGTTCAGGATTTTTTGTACTTATTCAGACAATTTTTACTGAGCGTCGCACCTCATTCTGATATTTAGCAACGCCCGATTGTCACCCTACCTACTATATTTTCTGAAGTTTTTCGACGTTTGATTATGACCCTACTTAATGGAGAAGAGCGTGTACATACGAAACGCCTTTTTTTACAAATGCAAATAGGCATGTGGTCTCAAAAAAGGTGCTAAGAATATTTTAATGCTGCGAACTACGACTTCTTTTAAAAAAAGTATAAATTACTTGTCGCGCAATGATAGATGAAGAAGTATAGATTGGAGTAATTTTATCTAAAGTACATGTACATATGTACAGCTTAGATTGCAAAAGTAAGTTTATTGGCAATTCTGAAGCTTTGTGCCAATTCTTCTCAATGCATTACGGTCGATGGCAATTCATACTACTGCAAACAATATCTGTACCTTGTAGCTTCTGCCGTTCTTCCACCACTGAGATAAAATGGTTCTGTCCTAGAAACCTCGTCAAACACACCCCAGCGCAAATGTGCCCACTCGTGAACGATTGTTTTTCCTGCAAAAAACACAATCCCAAAGTAAGGAAATCTGTTTATTGATCTCCAGAAAGCGGAAGACCGGGTCCTTCATGAAAAACACTTGGGAGTGTAACTGGTGCATGGTGTTGACGGCCGCCTGTTGCTGGCCGTCAAGTCATTATATTTATTCTCAGGAATTTGTGACTGTGTCGACAGCCTTTAATCACAACCGTTCACGGCGTGTATTGGCCTCCTACAAGGGGGTGCAGCCACCACTCCTCCTCATAGCCTGCATGAATTGGATGGACATTCACAGCCCAGTCAATGATAATGTCACTGATGGAACTTGCGGGATCAACCTTGCTTTTTGCGGACAATTTGTTGCTGTTTATATCCTCTGAACAGATTCTACAAGGTTGACTTGATCGGTTTTCAGCAGCGTGTGACGAAATTGCAATGCAAATTAGCACTAACATGGCTGAGATATTATGTCTATCTATCTGCAAGTAAGCAGTGATACATTGCAGCAGGTCGAGAAGTTCAAGTAGTCTAAGGTTCGACCGCTTTTTGTGAGCTTTATCGCTCCGTGGTTTCAAAATGGGAGCTTTCAAACACCGCAAAGTTATGCTCCACACCCTCGGTCGTGAATCTTGGGTAATGACGCAAAGAATACTATCTGAAGTGCAAGAGGAAGAGGTGGGATTTTTGCAGAGTTCGTGGCTTACGATTTGTGGCAAAGTGCACAGTTACAAAATTTATAAACCCTGAGTGTGCGGACACTTTTCCTCCTATTAAAAAGATCTCAGCTGCAATGATTCAGGCACGTGACCGTAATGTCCCGGCATATATTGGCGAGTCAAATCCTACTGGATACACCCTCGGGAAAGCGGCTCAGATTTCGACCAAGGAACAAATTGGGTAATTTCATTCCTGACTTGGCTTGGTCCCGTCTTGGTGTGGATACAGCAGAACTACGAAAGATTGCTGAAGACCTGGAGGTATTTCAAGTCATCCTGTGGCTGCTGCCTCCGCAACTCTTCACAGAAGAAAGCAGGTGTGAAACTGAATGAATAAAAAAATCCTTTTTTAAAAAACAGGGTCTATGATCATGAGCCACTAATACAATCGGAACAACACGATGCTTCGTTCACAATGAATGCAGGTGAAATATATGACGAAATTTCCTAAGATGTTTTATAACAGCAGTACACAAAATGGTTTATGTTCAAAGATGACATGACAACTGGTTGCGCTATTCTCACAAGTTACGACTGAAAGACAGACATAGCTGGTTCTGTCTCGACGCGTATCAAGTCATGAGCAAATTTTTCCCCGCTTCAAGAAAATACTGTATATACTAGTCAAATGCCGTGAATTATTTTTGAGAAAACTCTGCATCAGAAAAACTTCATAATTGGCCTGATGGTTATATACTTTATTGAAGAAAAAAGGACTTCAAGAGAGGAAGAAACAATCTAAGAGAATCACGAAAACAACTCTCAAAGTTTTGAAAACTAAGCAAATAAGGTTGACTCAAAATTTTCAGTCTCATACCCTGGTATGGCTTAAGTGTTGTATCCATTTAAACCAGGGGTTCTTAAAAACGTTTACCTCATTACCCTTTAATGCATTAAAACGTTGATTTTCCCCCCAATAATATTAATGTGTCGAAGGCATGATTCTTCTGGAAGGGGTGTTCTGACTGCATCTGATCACAAAGCACTTAGAAAATACGATGATTGACAGTACGCGCCTTGGTAAAATTAATACATTTAGTTACGTGCTTATAAACTATTTTCAGGTATTCTGGAAGGGCTTTGCTTGTACTACTTGCCAGTGCATGTCGATTAAGAATATTATGGGTAGAAATGATGCGCGGTGCTTGTTTTAGCACCAGTGTTGCACAACTTGACTTAGTACGGAGCATAGAAGGGGCGCCGTCCGTGAAAAGCGAGTCAAAGTAATATCATAAGAGATTATTTTGTTGAATGAAATGATCCATTTTTTTCCAAAACATCAACTATTTTGCTGATCTTTTCTAGACTTTCGCACATCAGAAACGTTTCTTTCAACTCACCAGCATGTAGCTAGCGGTGTCATTGCAAAATTTTAAGGTGTCTTTTGACACCCAAAAACTTTGAAACAGAGTACACATTTTCTGAAGCATTATCAATTTCTAATACTTCGAATGACGAATTAGACACAGAATCGGTGAGTGGTTCCTTAAAAAAGGGTTGGGGAACCTGTGGTCCGCGTGAATATTTGTTACGTCCGCATCAGACTTTCCCTTACCCATACCCAAGTTAGAGCACAACATCGCGTTGAAATAAAGCTCCATGATAAGCAGGAACGTATATTGTAAGTCAAGATAAGTCACTCTTCNTCATTAGATAAAAGTAGAACTTTAGGATAAAATTANTTGATTTTGCCGACCGCCAGCGATGATGCACAATTCATGCGGCCTGTGATAGTAAAAAGGTTCCTCAACCCTGCTTTAGAGGTTTGCGGTTCTGACGGTGATTTCAACTTGAACTATCAAACCATAACCAAGGTTGTAAACCAAAATTATTTTCCATTTCTTTAAACAGTTCTTGAAGATTAAAGACTTGCTGGTTGTGTGGAGCGTGTATCAGCACAAGGCAGAGGTGTAATATGCTCTTTCGTTGAAGCATGACGTCCCCAACAGAAACATCGCGTGAAAACAACAACAAACTTTTCATCGCAGCTCGCGAAGCAACGAAATCACAGTGGGACGCTAAAAGGTCACGGGTGAAATACGTTGTTTTTGATTTAGTAAAATATGAGAACAGAAACATCACCTGTTGTTTGAAAATTACATATGGCGAGCCCACGTGTGTTCTTGAGACTCGGTACAATCGCAGCAACACAGATTTTCCGTCAGCGGTTACTGTCAGAGGTCTACTTGGAATTTAACACTAGTTCAGCGCACCACCAATTATCCACAACTATTTGACTTAGAAAGCAACTTGGAATCAGGGTCAAACGAAACAAACACATTTAACGGTACATGCATTGTTGAGGCAAAGCAAATCAGTCAGTATACATTTGAATACACTGGCTTAAGACCGTAGAACTCAAAACAAACACCCCCTAAAAAATGTAGTTTAAGTGCATGATAGAATTGATCGAGTAACAACGAGCCGTGACGAATTTAATAAATATCTTGCTGTTTTAAAATGAGATCACAGGTTTGCACTTTTATAGAAGAACGCCTGTTTTAAGGTGAAGATGATCGATTTTTGGCAAGGGTTTTCTGGGACTGAGATCAAATGAGATCACTGGATTTTTGCATTTAAAATGCTTGCATGGAAGTGTTTTTAAATGCAAAAGCACTTTACAAATGCATAAATATACAACATACAAGACGTTGGAAAAAGATGACATACAAGCCTTACAATACATACTACCAAGAGCACGCACCTTGATAAAATGCATAAATTCAGTTACGTAATTCAAAACTCTTTTCAGGTGATCTGAAAGGGCTTTACTTGCCAGTGCATGTCGATAAAGAACACTGTGGGTAGAAATGATGTGCGGTGTCTGTTTTATCACCAGTGTTGTACAACCTGACTTATCACGGAATTTAGAATGGGCGTGGTCTGTGCAAAGGGAGCCAATGTTATTTCATGAGAGATTATTACGTTGAAGGGAATTACCCATTTTTCAGAACATCCAATGCTTCGCTACACTTCTCTAGACTTTCGCGCATCAAGAACTTTTCATTCAGTTCACCCGCATGTACATATCGAGAGTAACCAAACAAAGTTCGACATGTCAGTCGACGCATCCAGCTGAAGGCTGACCCTTGCCCTACTAAGTCGAGTTTCGTCTGCTAACTGTTCTAAACATCACGGGACATTGCTAAAGAATTTTTATCAAGATTCTTCGTTTACTCTCTTCCACAAACCAATTCCACCATAGCGCACGGTTTGATAAGTCGCCTGCAATTGTATGCGGTTTCTTTTCTTTTACTATTCTAAAAACAACACGATAGGATGCTTCGAATCTTGATTTGTCTTCCAAAATGGTATCCAAACGTACGCAGAGTTCTTTCAACACGAAATCGAGCGCCTTTGGCCAGAAAAGACATATGGTTGCCATTCATGTACATGCGTCTGATGGCTTGAAATAAAATGAGTTTTTAATATTGACTGCTTCATGGAACCATCACCAAGCGCTCTGTAGTGGAAGTAATGATAACATTTCTTGCAATCACGTGCTTTTCACGCCGCCGTAAGCGCCGCATGTGGTACATTGGATTGATCCGTGCTTGCTTGCCAGTTGCAGTTAGGTTGTGACCGTGATTCTGTTTTGACCGGTCAGTTGGTCTGAGGTCAGATGGTTGCTGATCAGATCGTTTGTCTCTGCGGTTCGGAGTTGGTCTGAGGTTCGTCCCCGATAGTTACAGTAGCGGTTGATTGCTTGTTTCCAGTTGTTTCGAGTTTGTGGTTTTGTGTGTGGTTCTAGGGTCTTAGGTTTAGGTCCATATAATATTTAGTGTAGTTT
>JGI24158J21664_10010093_pt1 | contig 12608 bp, 7 predicted proteins | sample Ectturendosymbi3_FD_21664 | JGI IMG/M metagenome (IMG submission 21664) | reverse complement strand
GTCGGTCCCGGCAGAATCCCTATCTTTTGTGTACATTTCTGTTCGTCTAATTCGTCAATTTGCTCAATTCGTCACCTCTTTCTATCCCTGAGANGCGTTTTGTTCGTCTAATTCGTCATTTGCTGTTTCGCTTTAGATGTCTAAGCAGCTNGNACGTGTGGGAATTCAAACCCATTAAGGACCTTTATGTGCGAATTGTTGCACCTCNCAATTTGTTTATCGAATTTATACACGAGGTGCGAAGNGTNACCCGANTCCCCATTGAGAGAACNCGGAAAAGTTTATTAAAGATTTGAAAGGTGCTTGANTNAATGGAGGAGTCCAGATAGAGCAGAGGAATTAATTGTTGTATTCATCCATTAGGTCATAAACTTGTATTTTACTGCAAATAAGAGCACTACGGATGTATACGAGTTACCACGATAAAGTATACGAGCTTCTATGATAGAGTTTTCACCTGTTTGCCTAATTCGTCACTTCGTCTAATCCCCTTGAGGTGACGAATTAAGCAAATTCTACTGTATATGTTTAAAACAAATTTTCCTGGGCACAACAAAACTTTGATGAAACCAGAAGATCCTAAAATCATTGTTAAACGTGTCTACGGGCCTGCCTGGCATAGGGTTGGAAGCAGTGGATTTGTAGACCGGGTTTCGAACGAGTGGCCAGGCGCCCAGGGCACTGTAGCAAAGTCGTCTACTGAGAGCTTGCAAAGCCGTTACAAGCATACGTTTCGCAGCGCGGTGGTTGTGCGTTTTTAATCGATGCCGTTCCGTGCTCAACACTCCAATAAAATCAACTGAACGCTGAGTTATACTTCGAGCATTAACGACGATTTTGAGCTACAGAGACTGTCAAACGTTTAACGCGACGACACAAAAAATATCTATGATCATCTTCACCAGATCACTCGAGGTTTAATTATAAAGACTCACCAACGGCAGGTTGATCAGCTGAGCTATGTGCTGAACCTGAAAAGATTGAAACCACGTTAAACAAACAAAAAACGAAACAATCCTATATGCTTGCATTGTGTTGTTGATAACATTAGTTCAGTTTCTACCAATTGGCATGGTAGTGCTAACCAGTATCTTTATCTGGCTTTCATTCGCACAATGACTTGAAAAACAATTTTGAATGTTGCAGAATTCTTAAATGCTTCTGCTTGAATTTTTTTTGCAGATAACATATGAGATGTAGTTCTGCTCTTGAGAGCACGACCGCCTTGGCACAAGACTAACCCTAGTGCAACATGATGTTTGAGAAATAATCAAAAACGTATGTTAGTGCTAGATCATCAGTGAAATGGAAAACAATTCTTAGAACTAGTATTGGGAAGCAGGAATGTACATTCTTCAGCTCAATCTTCACCTTCTTTTTCATGCTAATTTTATGTTATAACAGTGCAAATGTGGTTTCGTAGTTTATTAAGCCTGGGTAAACAAATTTAAGACATTTGACGAAGGCAGCAACTAAATGTTTCATTTGACAACTGCAATGTTTTCTAAATCTTTTTGAGCAAATGTGTTGCTGCTGATTATCTCAATAAAATTACTCACTGAAATTGAGAAAAGCTTATGCAGAAGAAAAAATGCTGAAAATGTTTACGGATAACTTTTGCCTACGGATTTTATGTATTCCATCCCACTTGAACAATTTACAACTCATTGTGTTTTGGACAGATGTAATCATTGATGATGAACAGAACACGCACTTTCTTATTGCAGAAAGAGATGGTATATTGCAACAAATTGCAAGCAAATCATTATCGCAAAATATCATTTTGCTTGGAGCATACCATGCGAAGGAGTTTATTATCATAGGTAGAATATCATCTGAAGAAAGTGAGATTGCTGTGTCTCATCTGTTTAACATTCGTGATGCAGGGTTGCCTTCGGCCCACTGGATTTTGAAATTTGATATTTTGCTATAACTTTTTAGTAGAAAAATGTTTTTCTCTTAGTTTCCAGTTGGTAAAGAGAAATTTCACCTTTGTTGACCCCCCCTGGAAAAAAACCCTTCCCACGTCCATGCACGTGTAGCCGAAGCTATGAAACGCAGCGATCAGCCGCGAAGGCACTGTATCGAGTAGCGGTGGCGCAGTGAGTAGTGATGGTATATACCGAGTAGCGATGGTATATATCGAGTAGTGATGGTATATACCGAGTAGCGATGGTATATACCGAGTAGCGATGGTATATACCGAGTAGCGATGGTATATACCGAGTAGCGATGGTATATACCGAGTAGCGATGGCGCTGGATCGATCTTTGGCTTTGATGCAAAAGCGCATTTTACACATTTGCACAAGAACTTGTTTGGCCCCAACCGACAATGCAACACAGTGTGTCGTGGTGATGACGTACCGCAACACTGTGTGTCATTATGATGACGTAACACAACGTACTTTGTGTAATGGTGATGATAGTTTAACGGACATTTTTCAGAGTAAATGAAACCGATACGACCGGCCAAGCACTTTCGTAAAGTGGATTTCTCAGGGATTTTACGCTTTCAACTACAACAGTTCATGAATGCGCTTGTGCGCCACATACCGGCGAGTCTGACGAAAGCGATGAAGATTTTAATAACCACTCCGCTGTGTTTAACACCCCTGGCACGGTGTGGAAAAGGGAACGGATCAAGCAAAGTTGGTCGTTACATTTTAATTTGTTACCTGAACTTTTGAAAACGGTTCTATGACGCGGATCAGGTTCTGTTCGAGGAGATTGTCGTAGAGCTTCTGGAGATGGGCGGATATGACGATGTCTGCTTTGAGTTCTGCTCCATATTGCGACAAAACCTGAAAAAAGAACAGAACTTTGAAGTTGCTGAGCTTGAGTTCATGGTTTGGCGGGCTTGGCACAGATTTGCACAGCGGCCAAAAGCGTAGTTTGCCAGTTTACCACAAGACACCAAGCGACCTGTACAGCAAACGCAGAACGAGATTTTCACCAAATTTCCGCTGAGTTCATTGCATGATCAGTGACAACTTCAACCGCGTGACTCGTTTGCCTCTGTGTCGTAACAAAGGACGGTTGTTTGTTGCATTTTCGGCATTCGTATAAAGACGCAATACGAGTTAACAACGCGTCGAAGGACGTGGCAGTACTGTCTCTTGCACAACATGTACCGACTGTAGATCTCATGCCGAAGAAGAATTCAACACGGTTTAACGACAACATTTTTGCAGCTTTAGTTAATTCGCGCATTACCTCTTTCAATTCAGATATGGAACGATTGTGGCTTGCCTTCGCTACCGCTTTCATTGCATCAATCTGCAGACAATAAAATCTCTTTTGCAAGAACGCTAGACATTATCCACAAGCACTTGACTCGTTGGTCACAACCAGAAGAGGAAAGGCAGAAAATGATCAAACGGTACAACGGTTTAGTTCCAACTGCCAAGGGCCAGGTGCAAACACGCCAGTTTTTTTTGGTTAACGCATCTGCTTGAATCCTCTTATCAGTACGACTGCAACAGTCAAGACAATGGTCATATTATCTTCTATTGTAGGGGTTCCCAACCTGAGGTACATGTACCCGGTGACGGATTTATGCATACGACAAATAGGCCATGGCATGTTCTAAAAATAACATTAACATGATCAATGTCTTCACAATAACGGATATCAATACTAAAATAATTGAAGGTAAATTGAGCAAAATTTTTATTTCAAAAATGTGCATCAAACTAGCAGCCCTTCGCATTAATCGGTGCACAAGAAGTAGCTCGCAGTTTCAAAAATGTTGGTGACCCCTGAGCTGTAACTAGGGCAACCAAAAGTCAATAAAAATTTTCTGCCTTTTTGAAAGTCTATGAAACGTCCAAAAAACAAATTTCACGCTGATACCAAGAGCCATTCCAAAGTCATTAGGTCAAAAAAAGTCAAAATTTATCGCTAGGTCAAAATTTATTGTTAAGTCAAAATTTTCTTGCAGCAGGTTTTTTTTCTAGTTACCGATATTTTATTTAAAGTTAAGTTTAGTTGCAATTCTGAACCACTGATGGGTTTGTTGCGACTTCTGAGGTAATAATGTTGCACAGCCCACTACTGGATGGTTTGAATATTAAGTAAACTGGGCATGGCAATGCAAGAAACGTGAGCTTACAGTACTTGGTTTGGCAAATGCTCAGTCCATTATGCATATATAGTGTTATAACTATATGAGATTCGCAGATTTGACTCTACTCTAGTTATTAATGTACTTACCAACACATCGTGCCTAAGGTTAAACAACCAAATTCTTCAAAACTTCGAAATGTATTGTATGAATATGCTTCTGAGATAACCTTGACACGTAAGGGTGAAATATTTTGCAAATTCAGTGACTGCTTAGTGAAATGTGACAAAAGGTTTGTGGTGGAAGCATGAGGCTCGTTTCATGAAACTGAAAGTAGAAAGACATTTTAAAAACATGCTGTACCAGATTTTGCAGATCAACCACTTTTGTTTCATTTCAAACCTATCTGTTTGTTTTCTAATACTGTATATGAAAATGCTTTGCATTGCACATTTTAATTGAAAACACTGAAAATTGACAGGTCAAAATAAAGTCAAAGTCAAAATTTTAAGTTTTTAGGTCAAAAACTTGGTTGCCTTAGCTATAACACAACAGTCCGAGGGCCGGACAGTTTGCGTAATGTGACTGTTTCGGGATATGTTGCATTCTACAAAATCAACAAATTTTTCGTAAAAATATTATTTTTTCGTTATCGACAAAATCTTTTCGCGGGCCGGATGGAATGGCGTCGCGGGCCGTCGTTTCGAGTCCCCTGATCTAACGCAATCGTAGAACCAAAGTCGGCGCAAAACAAGATAAATTTTGAGGAGGCACTACACATACGAGGGGCATATTTTCACGCTTTTCAGACAAATGGCCAAACAGGTCACACCCGCGTGAGGCCCCAAAAACTAAGATGGCCTAGGGCCCCGCTCTGCCTATATCCGTCCCTGTATGCACCCCTAGGGACACATCTGCTGAAGGGTAGATTTAATGTTAGCACCAGAAAGGAAAAATATATTTGTAGATTATTTATTTCTATTGAAAATTCAGTGGATTTTTGTTATTTTACTCAAGTCTTTTTGCCACAAGAAATTTTAGGGGTACACGCTTAACTGGAGAAATACTGAAAGGGGTGCATGGTTAGAGAAAGGTTGGGAACCCCTGTTCTGTGGCTGCAAGTTGTATTTCCACTTTGATGTACCAAACGCAGTGCAAGAAAATCACTACGCAAGAAACGAGGAAGAATTTACTCAATAGGTTGCCGTTGAATCTCAGAAAATTTTTTGAATATTGGCAACAAATAAAAGAAATGGCGTAAGCACAACGCCATACCTTTGCTTACCAGATTTCAACAACAAGCAAGGCAATAAAAGCACTCACGTCAGATCCTGCATATTTAAGGGCGAGCTTTCCGCTGAGAAGCGAGTGTACATCATCGGGCGTGCCGAGCATTACTTTGCAAAGGAGCATGTACTTCAGTGACGACACCGCTTTCTTGCTTTCTATCGAGTCGTAGCCTTCAAACGCCTCGTAGAAGTATGAATAAGCTGTTTTCCAATCCTTTTCTTCGGCGGCGTTCAGAATGCCCGACTGCCGGTCCAAGGACGCTTGCATTTTCGGCGGGCAGTACATGGAGTTGGCCGTCGTTCTGGCCGACGTCAGGGCCGCTTTGGCCTTTTGTAAATTGCCCAGAGCGTGGTAGGTCTGCGACTCTAAACAAGAAAACAGGAGCGCGTTTGTAAAGATCAAGATTCGTTGCTATCTTTCTGAGATGCCTCCGTCCTTGGAAGGAGTTCACAGCGATGAGATGTGCGTGGACGATACTAGGCCCGAAAGCCGACGCTGCTGAAGCGTCGACGGTGACAAATCGGCGGCATCTTCACTTCCGTTGCTGTTGCACAGTCGGCCGCGCACCACAGCAATGCGATCAATGTGCATTTTAATGCGATTTCAACAAATTTTTTTGCAAATAATATGATTTCGCGTGCTTGAAAGATAGCTTTAATGTTCACGATGATACTCAAACGGCAAAGCGTGACACAATGATAAGGTCAGGTTCGAAAAATAACAACGCGTTGCCGCAATGTACATCAAACGCGTCTTCTAGAAATGTCGTTTGTTTATTTCAGCAACATGCCTCGCAGAGCGCGCGCGCGTTTTAGCAATTTAGCTAATCCCACCAAGCTGCCGCACGACACTAACCGGTCAATTGGACTTCTACGAGGAGCTGCTTGTCATCGAGTTTCTTCAGTTCTCTGAGCAAAGCCGATCCTGCGGAACACACGAAGAGCTCAGCACAACTGACACAACGGCGCGAAAGCCATCAGGTTATAGGGAATCTGAAGCTGGATTTATTTTCGCTGAAACATTTCGGTCATTTGTTCTATAATAGTATCAAAAACGGTATAAAAAAAAACCGCAACGGTATTCATTCACTAGACTATTTTTTCGAACATTATGACGGAATTGACTTAATATCTTTCGGTCATTGGTCTATGACGAAAAAAAGAACTGCATCTGAACTTGCTCGAAAAATAGTAGATAAAGAAATTAAAAACGTTGGACAGGCATTGTTTTATGCGATCATCCACCGGTAAATCACTTTAATCTCAGACTATCAAAGCGCTGTAAAACACAGGACGACTGAAATGTGTTGGCATAAGATCTACTTGACAAGAATCGTAATTTACCAAGTTTTAAGGCATCTTGGTACTTTCCAGTGTCGTAATAGAGAGCGACCAATCTGGCTTCAAGAGCTTGTCGCAAAAATGTACGCTTCTCTTCTTTGGCCCATTCAATGCACTCAAGACACAGCTGGACCTAAAAATGACATTTTAACACCTCAAAGTAATTTTGTCCGACAGGCATCACCACCTACCAAACCATTCTTTTCAGAAACGTTAACCAGGCAACGACGCGGGGGCCGCGTAGATAAAGCACGAAATGCCGTCGCAAGGGGAGACTAGGAGCAAACAAATCTTATTAAGAGCTTCACGGAATACAATATTGATCAGATTTGCGCTAATGCGACTATCCTTAGTGCTGTCGCTGCCGAGATAACAGTAAACCCTGAGGCAGCGAGCACAACCTCTCGCGCCCCGTGTTCCCTTTTTTGTTGCCACCACTCAACCTTCTTACGAGAAACATCGTCGGCATCTAAAAAAATTCGCCCATCTCGTGGCCATTACACACCACACCTTTTCACAAGATTTACACAGACCAAAATTTTATCGGTTTGTTAAGAAAAAAGTTACGCACTTAACCAGTTTTTTTTAAGGTGTTTCAGGGATGTGATTCGGGTCCCTAGAATCAGAGGAAATTATCAAGGGAAATATCTATGAAATTCTGTCGGAAATTTTGCGGATCCCTACAGATCCATACGGGGTACCTAATATTTTCCTTTAAAAAAAGCCTGCACTTAACTGATTTTACAAAAACATTGTAAATTATCCAAGTGCGTTGACACGTCAATTCAGAACAATTGTTTCAACAGCAAGCCTTCGCAAAACTTTACAAATTTTTTAACCATATCGGCATGCGACTTTTAAAAAATCTATTCGACGGTCACGCTACGAATCACCAATTTCCCAGAAAAAAAACGGCTGTAACGGAATTGTGCAAAATAAACGTGTGAAAATACTGTATTCACACCAAAAAATCTGACGGAAAAATACAACTGTGCGCTGACAGGTACATGAACTGGTTTGCAAAAAAACGAAAGAAAGTTTTATTTTGAAAGACGCAGCTAACTCAAGCTTCGGGGATAACTATATTGCACTGGTAGTAATGTGCGCATGACATTCCTTAAAGTTGAAAAAAATTAAAACCGTCAGTAATGGTTCAATGGCTACAGTATCTCACTAAAGTCACCAAGGGAGCAAGTATCCCCAGAAGCAAATGACGGCCGGATTCACATACCCAAAAAGCTTTAACTGACCGCATTTTGTGGGCTTGTTCGAAGATTGTACGCTAAAATGTTGTATATTTTCATGTTTCCACAAGTGTGTAATTTTAGCACCTGCTGCTATTTCTTCTGGCCAATAAATGCCATGACATTTGTCCTATACGACTTAATGGTTTCGCCCTTAGGGAGCGACTTGCCTTTCGTCAAATTTACATTGACAGAGATGTGCCGTGAAATGTTGCCCGTGTGAAAGTGTTTGTTTGACAACTAATTTGCCCATAATCACATGTTCTTTATTGAACTAGATAACTACGAGTCTTTATGATGTTTCAACTCTTACCGCACGTATTATAACTGTCACAATATATTACCTCCAGTCCAGAGCTAGTTTCCATGTCCAGAAATAAATCCACCAACGTTCGGATAAGTTTGGCTGCCTTGGCCTTACTGATGGATTTAAGAAAGGGACGAACTTTGGTGACAAGACTACTAAGCTCTTTTGCATCTCCCTGAGATTGAAAACAGCAAAGGTCATCACTAGGTTTTTGCAACTTTTTTTACAGCTTGCCAAATACTGAAAATATATGTAGTTCAATGTTTTGAGCTGTTTCCAGGAATTTTATATTGCAACTTTTTCGATTTTTACGTGCAACTTTTTACTGCGATTTTTATCAAGTATTGCGCAAAAGGTATAAGTGTAACTAGAAAAATACTACAAAACTAGTTCAGTTTTGTTCTATTCTCTTTGATTGCATAAAAAAGAGCTATATGACGGATTAGCTGCGTTTCAATGTTATCTGTGACAAAACGGTCGGTTTGCAAGCTAGAAGTTTTACAACCCCAGCCAAGTACGACACCATTTCTCCCCCAAAATGTTTGGAAATATTTAGCGATTTATGAAGGCTAAATAAATCGCTTGAGTAACTTACTGTCGTTTGCAATGTTTGCGCATAAATGTAACCTTCGTTGAAAATAAATGCAACTTTCTCACTTTTTTACTGCAACAAAAACCTGCCCTAGTCATCATAATTAATGCAATTCACAATGATCAGCAGCCCTTACCACACTTCAACAGCTATGCAAGAATGACTAAAACACATGTTTCACATCTTAAAGCAAAGAGTTTTGTTAGATAGACTTATGAAACCTTTCATACAATAATAGCTCATTCAGGTATAACAAGCAATAGACCACTACTTTATATATAAAAAAAACATGCTGAAAAATTTACAAGAGAAATGCCTACCAGTCTCAAAAATGAACAAAAATGCTATGAATGGGGATTTTATAATACTGCAGACTTAAGTACAAATCTTTTCTTTTTGCAAACAAGAATAACAGTTAAATTTTCTCACCGAAAACACTCCAATCTAACTAATATTATTCATTATCAAATGTTCAAATCATAATGGTTATAACCTCAATAATGAAACCACAGTATGATTATATGAAGCCTCACATGTCAGTTAAAAATTGTTCAAGTCAATCTACTGCAGAAAAAACTAAAATGCTTCTGACCACACTCATAAAACTCGACATGATGCATCAGTGCATCAAAAGCCAGTAAATCATCCATGTGTTCCAAAGCATTTCAAAGCCATTTTAAATTGATTTAAACATTAACACAAAAAAAGCGAAACAGTTGTTAACCAGTAAGCACACATGCTCCTTAACATTTGACTGAAGCCTGTACGCTGGTACCAAGCCATGCTTCATCCCATAATTCTTTGTTGCAACAAAACCATCTGTCATAAAATGCCAAACACCTTTTCAAGCTTGGAATTCAAAAAATGTACTTTATTCATGTACAGAAAAACAATAATTTAATGGTTTAGATGAGACATTTCACCTGTTGCTGTAGAAGAGTTCCCAATTCAAGAATGCTTTGTTCTTTCAGTTTCAAGCCTTCTTCATCAGTACTTTTGACATCTCTTTTCACTGTAGAAAAGAATGAGCTAAAACCTAGCATTTCAAATAAAATGACAACTTAGTATAGTAACTACAGCTCAACTGATAAGATTTTTTTTGGCCGATACTGGCATTTTTCTATGCCAACAACCAATATATAAGCCTTTTTGCATTACTCAAAACTATTGTTAAGACACATTACAGTGCATATTAAATCAACTCACAAGCAAATTAAAATTGGTCACAACTTAAAAATACATTAAAATGTTTGTATTTATGCAAAATATGTTGCTGATATCTACATACACAACTGATGATATGACATACGATCAACTAGGTTCAATATGCATTGCCAGAATTTTGTCGATATATGATGAATCGTCATCATTGTTATAACACCGGATTTACATTGGCATTATGATACATCAGCCAAGATCTACTAGCAAACACAGAAAATGCTGATTATCTAGGTCAGGTGTCTCCAAACTTTTTTGTCTGATGGCCACATAAGTTCTTGCACAACAGTTTGAGGGCCAGGCATCTTACGTATGTGTCTAGATATGTTGCAATGCACCAAATCAACAAAATTTTCATTAATATATTATTTTTTCATTATTCACAAAATGTCTTTGTGGCTGGACCATATAGCTTTGCAGGCTGGATGAATGGCTTCGCGGACCAGATTTGGTCCACAGGCTATAGTTTGGAAACCCCTGATCTAGATGTAGACAATATTTACTGAAAACACATTTGGAATAATCTTTTGTTTTGATTATGTTCCCAAAGAGAGCTATTGAGCAAAAACATTCTCTGCAACATTTGTTTTTCTAGCTTTACAGAGATACATAGCTGATGACATGTGGATATTGCCATCTTAGTTGATCTCAATGAACATCTTGCTCATTGCTAAGCACAATACCTTGCAACTATAAGCAAAGAAATGCTGCTAAACTGCTACTTATGAACTATTTTGATGCACACTCATACAAACAAAGGGAAATGTGATGATATGTTTTATGTCATAATATTTCAGCCTGAAATGATCCGTAAAGAATTATTCTGTTTTTGGTGGATATTGCATTTCATACATCATTTTTGTATCAAATATTTCTTGCGAAGATTATAAAAAAAAGCTGCACTCAACGTGCTGCATTATGAAGCAATTCATAGAAAATTGTAGCACATCATTTTGTTCTATTATCAATCCAAAGAACAGCTCAAACTAGGCTTCAAAATTGAAATAAATTTACAACTATGTGGAATGAGATTTTAAGTGTCTGTGTTGTAGTGATTTTTCAGATCGCAACACAATGAAATAGAGTATAAAAAAGGACAAATGAATTATCTGCTGTCCACCAATCACTTTTGTTTGCATGTGTTACCACTGGATGTAGTGGTGCAAGCAATTTCACAAATGAAAACAGTGCATATATATTGTAACTACATTCAGACCAAGACCAGTCATTAAGTTCCAGTTGCAGAGACAGGATACTGTTAGCACCTCCAGTGCCAGGTTAATTCAAGCGGTTTGCACGAAAACTGCATGTTCCCGCATGTCTTCGCGCAGGCACATCTCCAGCACCGTAAGCGCTAGAGAGCTGTTCAAACGCTCAAAAGACTTGGCAAGTCTTCAAGTTTGCAATGAAAAACATATTTTTGGGTTTTCTTTTTTTGTGAGTAATCTCATAAGTGGAGGACTTCTAACACTTTGAGAGCTGGTCTACGAATATATCACACCTAGATTTCAGCCTAAAACCGACAGTTTTCAGTTGCCTTACCAACGCCATAGCTCCTCTGCCGATTTGCGCTCGAGAGCTGTTCAAGCGCTCAAACGGATCAGCCGTTTGTCTTCTAGTTTGCACTCGAAAAAAAATTTTTTGGTTGGGGGCTGTGGATTTTGAAGACTTGCCACATATTTTGAGCCTTCTACTGGGTCTGTAGCGCTGACCGGACCAGAGAAATTGCATAAAATAAGAAGCACTTGTTATCAAGACCAACAATGTATATATTACAATCTTGCATACTCTCCACAAGCAAAGTTTCTAACATTCAAAAATAAACAAAAACGAGCAAGTTTGTATATGTAAATTAGAAGTGCACCATTAATGGCAAAATCCCAGCAATTGTTTTCAAATCAAACTGGTAGTTATCCGGACTTCTCAGGCAAATATCTTGTGTTGCTTTTTGTTTGGGGCATCACTACTAAGTTTCATTTCAGAGTTGGGATAACTTTGACACAAACATTTTTGCTAACAACCAATCACTCTTCGGTATATAATATTCTAAACTTTGCTTATGTGGTAAGCAAGCGTTAACTACACTTACTTTCATTTCAATGTGCAATGCGATGATGGCACACTGCTTTTTTTACTTGCACGACATTTACCAAGGAGCAAACCAGTTTTACAAGTTCAACAATTTAAAGCTTAACACATTGGGAGCCAGTGTACAAGTATATCGTACTTTGTAATGACGCATTGAGCCACTATTTTCACGCTACATTGCAACTACAAAGTCGCCAGTCAATTGTCCTAGAGAGCTATTCAAACCCTCAGAGGATGCGGCAAGTCTTCTAGTTTCCAATGAAAAAAAACTTTTTAGTTTTGGTTTTCAGGTTTATTATGGATGACATCATAAGTGGGGGGTAGGTTTAGGCTATTTTGGCCGAGGTTTATTGGGCTCTGGATCCCAACCTTAACACTTTGAGAACCGGGGTACGATATATTCGTACTTTGATTTCAGCCTAAAACCAGCAATTTCAGTTGCCTTACCAACGCCCTAGCTCCTC
>JGI24158J21664_10010092_pt1 | contig 12609 bp, 10 predicted proteins | sample Ectturendosymbi3_FD_21664 | JGI IMG/M metagenome (IMG submission 21664) | reverse complement strand
ATAAAAGTTTTTTTTATCTCTGACTCAATTTTTTACAGAATGAGCTCATTCTGTAAAAAATTGAGTCAGAGATAAAAAAAACTTTTATTAAGGGAAATTTCTGATAGCTCAATTGGTTAGAGCATATGGTTGTTAACCTTAAGGTTATAAGTTCGATTCTTATTCAGAAAGTTTTAAATTTATTAAAAGAAAAGTAATTAGTTCAATTGGTAGAACATTTCATTTACATTGAAAAAGTTAATGGTTCAAATCCATTATTACTTAATATTTATGTTTGTAGCTTAATTGGGATAAAGTACTAAACTACGAATTTAGTGATGAAAGTTCGATTCTTTCCAAACATAAAGAGTGTATAGCTTAGTAGGTAAAGCAATAAACTTTTAATTTAAAGATCTTGGGTTCAAATCCTAATACACTCAAAATACAATATTAAATAAATTATTATTTTTTATTTTAAAGATTTAAGTTTTAAATTTTTTTATTTTTTTCTTAGCTTAATTACTACATTTTTAGTTTTATATTTAAAATTACATTCTTTAATTTTTTTAGAAATTTACATCTTTACAAAATTTTTTTCTCAAAATTTTTTATTAACTTCTACATGAGATTTAGTAAAACTTACTCTTTTTATTTTAAATACAAATACTTTAATTTTAAATTTTCCTTTATTTTTATATTTCAATTTTAAATATTTTCAAGAGAGTTGCTATGATTATCAACTAATTATAATAAAAAAAATATTTATTTTATTTTATTTTATTTTATTTTTCATTCATTTTCATTCATTTTATTATTTTTTGTACTATATTTTTAATTTTTTACTAAACTGAAATTTTTTATTAAACTTACGAGATAATTTTTTATTAAAAATTGAACTCCAATTCTGCTATTTTCTTATTTGATTAATACAATTACGTTTAAAATTGTATTCATTTTTGTTTTATTCAATTTTTATTTTCCATTTAGTAATTTTCTTTATAAATAAATTATTTTTATACTTTTTTTACTATAAAAATCGAAAAATTTTAATTTTTTGTTCAATTTTTTTGTTTACTATTATGTTTGATCTTTCTATTCAAATAATTTTTTCATTTGTTATATTTTTGTTTTTTGAATTTGTTTATTTTTGAATTTGTTTAAAATTAAGCTTAATTACTTTACTATGCCTACAAGCAACCAGCTTTTCAAAAAAAAAAAAATTTCTAAAAGAACCAAATCTAACAATTTAAAACAATGTCCTCAAAAAAAAGGAATTTGCTTAAAAATTTATTCTATGAATCCAAAAAAACCAAATTCAGCAGAGCGAAAAGTAGCTAAAATTCGCTTGTCAACTGGAAAAATTATTATTGGTTATATTCCAGGTGAAAAACATACTTTACAAGAACATTCAGTGGTTTTAGTACGAGGTGGTCGTGTTAAAGATTTACCTGGAGTTAATTATCACTTAATAAGGGGTAAATATGATTTTAATGCTGTTTTATTACGTAAGTCTTCTCGTTCCAAATACGGTAAAAAACTTATTTAGAAAATAGCTCCTATCGTTTAATTGGTAAGGCAATATTTTTTCGTGATATAAATGTCAGTTCAAATCTGACTAGGAGTATTTATAAACGAGGTAGAGTAAACGGTTAACTCATTAGACTCATGTTCTAAAATTGAGGGTTCGAATCCTTCCCTCGTAATTTATAATTTAATGAAAAATAAAATCTTATTAAAAAAATCTTTTCAAAAATTTTGAATATTCGAATTAGGTTTACGTAAAATTTTAAATTTTTTAAGCAAATTGAGGTAGTAAGAATTTATAAATAAAAACAATACCAAAAAAGAGTTTGATCCTGGCTCAGAGTGAACGTTATTGGTTAATTAACACATGCAAGTTCTAAAATATTTTTAGAGCGTACGGGTGAGTAAAATACAGAAATTTAATCATTTTTGAAAAGTCTGTACAAGATTAAGTAATAGTGAATTCAAAAGCACTAATCTAACGATCTTTAGTTGGTCTTTGAGGATGTCCAACCACATTGGAATTGAAATAAGGTCCAAACTTATAGGCAGCAGTGGAGAATTTTGGGCAATGAGCGTAAGCTTGACCCAGTTAAACCAAATGTGTGAATACATATAAAACACAAATTTGAAATTAATATTGATTTTTTTAAAGTTTAGTCCTGGCTAATTTCGTGCCAGCAGCCGCGGTAATACGAAAAGGGCGAGCGTTACTCGGATTAATTGGGCGTAAAGGATACGTAGATGGAAAATTAATTTTTAACAAAAATTTTTGATTTTGTTTTGTAAAGTTGTTATTAAAATAATTTTCTAGAGTTTAGAAAGAGATTTTGGAATTTTAAAAGTAACGGTAAAATGTTTTAATATTTAAAAGAACTTCAAAAGCGTAGGCAAAAATCTGACTAATACTGACATTAAGGTATTAAAGCATGGGTAGCAAAAGGGATTAGATACCCCTGTAGTCCATGCCTTGAACTATGAATGTTTTTAAACTAACGTAAAAACATTCCGCCTGGGAACTACGATTGCAAAATTAAAACTCAAAGGAATTGACGGGGATCTAAACAAGCAGTGGAGCATGTGGTTTAAATCGATAATACGCGTGAAACCTTACCAGTTTTTGAATTTTCAGGTGTTGCATGGCTGTCGTCAGTCCGTGTTGTGAAACGTTTGGTTTATTCCACTAAACGGACAAAACTCTTCTAAATTTTTTAAATTTATACAATCAAGGATATCTTGAGGGAAGGAAAGAATAACGTCAAGTCTTCATGACCCTAATAAACTGGGCTACTTTCATGTGCTACAATAATTTAAGCAAATTTAAATTAAAAAGTAATTTTTAATAAGAAAAATTTAAGTTATTTCAGATTATTTTCTGAAATTCGAAAATATGAAGTTGGAATTGCTAGTAATCGTATATTAGAATGATACGGTGAATTTGTTCTTAGATCTTGTACACACTGCCCGTCACGCTATGGAAATTTATTTTACTTGATGGGAAAAAATAAATATTTATTTTCTTAGAGTAAAAAAAGAACTAAAGTGAAGTCGTAACAAGGTAGCCGTAGGGGAACCTGTGGCTGGATAAATAAATTTTATATCTACTACCTCAATTAAAAAATTATTTAAAAGTGAATTTTTATTTTAGTACAACAATTGTTTTTACAACTTTATTTATTATAAGTGTACTTGGTATGATTTTAAACAAAAAAAATATTTTGATTATGCTAATGTCGTTAGAAATGATGTTTTTGTCTATTAGCTTTAGCTTTATTTTTTTTTCAATTTATTTAGATGATTTACTTGGTCAAATTTTTTCTATTTCTATTTTAACAGTAGCTGCTTCTGAATCAGCAATTGGTTTGGCAATTTTAGTTATTTATTATAGAATTCGAAGTACTATTTCTATCGAATTAATGAATTTAATGAAGGGTTAAGTCTTGATTAAGATAATTTATTTATATAAAAAGCATTTAGTGTAAGTCTTGGTAAATTTTTTGGGCGTGAAAAAGAAAAATACAAGGAGGTCTAGTCCTGTGATTTGTAAATTCCCTATAATTAAGAGAAAACTCTGTAATTTTTAATTTGTGAATTGAATCATCTTAGTAACTTATAAACAAAATCAAACGAGAATATGAAATTAATGGCGAATGAAATCATCTTAGTAACTAAATTTACGAAATTATAATAAGGTTCTCAAATCCTGTAGTAAATTTATAAAAAAAAGTAATGCGTTTATTGTATGAAAAAAGGAGCACCACCTTCTAAATCTTATTAAAAATTTAACCGATAGTGAACTAGTACTGTGAAGGAAAGTCATAATTTATATAAAATTAGCAGAAACTAAATGTTTTTAACTTTTTGAAGTTTAAATACGACAAAATACTTTTTGCATAACGGGTCAGTAAGTTAATATTTTAAGCAAGTTTAAAAACAAAAGTTTTAAATATTAAACCTGAAACCAAGTGATCTAATTGTGAGCAGGTTGAAAATTTTGTAACAAATATTTAAAGACCGCACCCACATATGTTGCAAAATATGGGGATGACTTATAGTTAGGGATGAAAGATCAATCAAACTTGGTGATAGCCGGTTTTTCACGAAATGTATTTTAGTACTACGTTATTTTTGTAATTTTTTTTTATAGTTCCAAATAAATGAGGGGAAGTAAAATTTTACTAACTTTATTTTAACTTTAATAAAATTTTAATAATTATAGCAGCCAGTCTTTTAGCGATAAGGTTTAAAGACAAAAGGAAAACAATCCTCATCAAATAGTAAAATCTTAAAATTAATTTTTAGGGATGAAAATTTTTTAAAAACAAATATTTAATAGGCTTAGAAGCAGCCTTTTATTAGAGAAAGCGTTTTAGCTCAATATTAAAATTTAAAAAATTTAAAATTTAAGGAGACTAAAAAATTATATTGAACTATTGAATAATATTATGGTAGTGAAACGTTTTACTAGTTAAATTATTTATACGTAAAATTGCAAATGCTGACATGAGTAACGAAAATTTTGTTTATAAATCAAAATCATTTCATACTTAAGGTTTTCAATGAAGTTTTAAGCACATTGAGTGAGTCGGTCTTTAAAAGAAAAACGAAAGTTGAACTTGACAAGAAATCTATTTATATGTATTTATTTATTTAATAAATAAATATGAAAAATTTAAATTTAATTTTAATCAAAGGTAATTTAACAAAAAAAATTAAATTCGAGAAAAAATTATAATAAAAAACCGTACTTAAACCGACACTGGTAAGTTTATTAAAAATATTAAAATGAATGAAAAAATTGTACTAAAGGAACTCGGCAAATTAACTCTGTAAGTTCGCGATAAAGAGTGCCATGTATAACAAAGTGTTATATTCGGTGTAAAAAAAGAAAGCAACGACTGTTTAACAAAAACACAGAACTCTGCAAATTTTTTAAGACGTATAGAGTTTGAAGTCTGCCCAGTGCTTAAAAATGAAAAGTATTGATTATTACTTCAAGACTATAAATTTAAGTAAACGGCGGTTCTAACTATAAGAATCCTTAGGTAGCGAAATTCCTTGGCGGGTAAATTCCGTCCTGCATGAATGACGTAACGATTGCTTTACTGTCTCTAGTACAAATTCAGTGAAATTACATTATCCATGAAAATGTGGATTATTTACAGTAAGACGGAAAGACCCTAGATCCTTTACTTTTATTTTGTATTGTAAAATAATTAAATATAATAAAGAGTAAATGGAAGTTACAAAAACGAGGTTGAAACACCATTAAATATTTAAATTTTTTACTTAGTAAATTTACAACCGTGCAAAAGAGAAAGTTTACTTGGGATGAGTACCTCCTAAAAAATAACGGAGGTGTACAAAAGTAAATTAAAAGTATAATAACAATATTTGCTTGACAAAAAGATTTATAAATCAATTTGAGACGAAAGTCAGTTATAGTGATCCAATGTTAAGTGTGGAATTAATATTGCACAACAGATAAAAGGAACTCTAGGGATAACAGATTCATCGTGACTGCAAGTTCGTATTAAAGTCACGGTTTGATACCTCGATGTCGACTCATCTTATCCTGAAGTAGAAGTATATTTCAAGGGTCTAGTTGTTCGCTAGTTAAAAAGGTACGTGAGTTGGGTTCAGAACGTCGTGAGACAGTTCGGTCCCTATCTACTGTAAAGTAGAAAAAAAATAAATTCTATTTTTAGTACGAGAGGACCAAAATAGATTAACCAATGATTACTGATTGTTAGTTTCCTACTAGCTCAAAATGTTACGTTAAGTAGTTTAATTACTGAATGCATAAATAGTAAGAAAACATTTTATTTTTTTTCCAAAAACTTTAGAAGATAACTAAATAGATCGATTAATAAAATTAGTTAGTAATAACATTTTTTTTAACACGAAAAAAATAAAATAAATAAATTTAGCTTAATCAAGATTTTTAATGTCACGAAAAACAAATTCTACAAGTTTAAAACTTGGTAAAACAACTATTTGACCCATTTTTTCTCAAAATTATGGAAGTTCAATTTTTATGAAGGCTCAAAATTTTAAAATTTATTATTATTTATATTTATTACTAATTTTTGTAAACAAAAATTATAATGCATCAATAACAAATGTAAACATTAATATAAAAAACAAAATTAGTATTACGTTATATTATTATTTTGATTCTCATTTGGAATTACAAGAAAATTTTAATTTAATTAATAGTTATATAGGTAAATTAAATTATCGTTTTTCTGAAATATATTCAATAAAATTCTATTTAAAACTTAAAACGTTTTCGACTTTACTAATTACAAATTATTTTCAAAATTTGCTAAATAAAAATTTCTCTTTAAAAAAAATCTTTTCGATAGTTTATGTATTACTTGAAGCAAATATTAATTCGAAAAAAATAATATATATGAAATTTGGAATTCAAAAATTAATATTAAAAGGATTTAAGATTAGATTATCAGGACGCTTAGATAATAATTCAAAACAAATGGCTAAGGCTCTTGAATATACTTATGGTAATATACCTTTAGTAAGTATTGAAAATTATATTGAATATTCGAATTTAATTATATTTTCTAAATTAGGATCATGTAATTTTCAAATTTGACTTTTCTACAAAATAATTTAATGAATTTAATGAACAAAAAATCTCATAGTAAGTATTCAACTAAAAATTTAAATAAATCTCATTTAATTCAATTTGGTAAAATTGGTTTCAAAAGTTTAGGATTTCAATGTTTGAAAAAAAATGAATTAAATACTATTGAATGATTAATCAGTAAAAAAATAAAAAAATTGCATTTTAAAAAAAAAATAAAATTTTGGAATTTAATTTCGTTAAATTTAAATTTAACGAAATTAAGTCCTGAATCACGAATGGGTAAAGGTAAAGGTTTTATATACACACAAGCAATTTTTATACGTCCTGGAATTATACTATTTGAATTTGACAATTTGACAATTTGACAATCTACTATTTTAGTAAATTTTTTGAAGAAAATTTTATCTGTAAATTTTGTAATTGTCCAAAAATACTAGGGAGAGAAACTCAAAGGTAGAGTGTTAGTCTGTCGCATTAAAAGTTGCGGGTTCGAATCCCGTCTCTCTCGTTAACATGTTAAAAAAACAATTTTAGTAATATGACTATTGTTTTACAATGAATTTCGAGATGAATTTTTTCAACGAACCATAAAGATATTGGTACGTTATATTTAATTTTTGGAGCTTTTTCGGGAATTTTAGGTGGTTGTATGTCAATTTTAATTCGAATGGAGTTAGCCCAACCTGGTAACCATTTACTTTTAGGCAACCACCAAATTTACAATGTTTTAATTACAGCACATGCATTTTTAATGATTTTTTTTATGGTTATGCCAGTAATGATTGGAGGTTTTGGTAACTGACTAGTACCAATTATGATTGGAAGTCCAGATATGGCATTTCCGCGTTTAAATAATATTTCTTTTTGATTATTACCACCATCTTTATGTTTACTTTTGATTTCATCTATTGTTGAAGTAGGAGTTGGTACCGGATGAACTGTTTATCCTCCTTTAAGTTCTATACAAAGCCACTCAGGTGCTGCAGTTGATTTAGCAATTTTTAGTTTACATTTATCAGGTGCCTCATCAATTTTAGGAGCAATAAATTTTATATCTACAATTGTAAATATGCGTAATCCAGGACAGAGTATGTATCGAATTCCTTTGTTTGTCTGATCTATTTTTGTTACAGCATTTTTATTATTATTAGCTGTACCTGTTCTAGCTGGAGCAATAACAATGTTACTAACCGATAGAAATTTTAATACAGCTTTTTTTGATCCTTCTGGTGGAGGTGATCCAATTTTATACCAACATTTATTTTGATTTTTTGGACATCCGGAAGTTTATATTTTAATTTTACCAGGTTTTGGTATGGTTAGTCATATTGTTTCTACATTTTCAAAAAAACCGGTGTTTGGTTATATTGGTATGGTATATGCGATGGTTTCCATTGGAATTTTAGGTTTTATTGTTTGAGCTCATCATATGTATACTGTAGGTTTAGATGTTGACACACGTGCATATTTTACTGCTGCTACAATGATTATTGCTGTTCCGACAGGAATTAAGATTTTTAGTTGAATTGCAACTATGTGAGAAGGTTCAATTATTCTTAAAACTCCAATGTTATTTTCAATTGGATTTATTTTTTTATTTACGATTGGTGGTTTAACTGGAATTGTTTTAGCTAATTCGGGTTTAGATATTAGTTTACATGATACTTATTACGTAGTAGCGCATTTTCATTATGTGTTATCTATGGGTGCTGTTTTTGCAATTTTTGCAGGCTTTTATTTTTGATTTGGAAAAATTTCAGGGGTTCAATATCCAGAAACTTTAGGCAAAATTCACTTTTGATCAACTTTTATTGGTGTAAATTTAACGTTTATGCCTATGCATTTTCTAGGACTAGCCGGAATGCCTAGACGTATTCCAGATTACCCAGACTCTTATTTTGGTTGAAATTGACTTGCATCGTATGGATCTTACATAACATTATTTAGTACTTTATTTTTTTTTTATCTTGTGTTTGTTTCTTTAACAAATAAAAATCCTTGTGTATCTTCACCTTGAGAAACTAAACAAAATCAAACTACCAGTTCGAGTTTAGAATGAATTGTTACTTCTCCTCCGGCGTACCATACTTTTGAAGAAATGCCAGTTATTTATGAAACTCAGACTAAATAATAAATTTATTTTTATGTTAATCTTGTTATTCTTTATTCCTCATCTAGTAATTAGTGATGTTGCAGAATCTTGACAGGTTGGATTTCAGGATCCTGCAACACCTATAATGGAAGGTATTATAAATTTGCATCATGATTTAATGTTTTTTATTTGCGTTATTTCAGTTTTTGTATCTTGAATGTTAGCACGTACGATTTGACATTTTCAAATTGAAAATAATATTCAACCGTCATCATTAACACACGGAACTTTAATTGAAATTATATGAACAATTACTCCAGCAATTATTTTATTAATTATCGCAATTCCTTCATTTTCATTACTTTATGCACTAGATGAAATTGTATCACCTACAATTACAATTAAAACAATTGGGCATCAGTGATACTGAAGTTATGAGTATTCTGATTACACAAATGAAAATAATGAATTTCTAAATTTTGATAGTTACATGATTTCTGAAGAAGATTTAGAAATTGGGCAATTTCGTTTATTAGAAGTTGATAATAAAATGGTAGTTCCTGTTAATACACACATTCGTATTATTGTTTCAGCAGCAGATGTTTTACATAGCTGAGCTATTCCAGCATTAGGAATTAAATGTGATGCAGTACCCGGCCGTTTAAATCAAGCATCATTATTTATTAAACGAGAAGGGGTATATTATGGTCAATGTAGTGAAATTTGCGGAATTAATCATGGATTTATGCCAATTGTGGTTGAAGCAGTTAAATTACCTGATTATATTTCTTGAATTTCGAATAAGTTTAATGACTAAAAAATGCGCTTTTCTATATTTTATTTATTATTAGTGGGTCTTTTTTTCTTTTTATTTGTAAATCCAAAATCAATTCGAAAAATTTTTAAAAAAATTAAAGTTTTATTAAAATTTTAATACTAAATAATTATGACACATATTTATACTAAGTTTCAAAGACATCCATTTCATTTAGTTGATCCAAGTCCATGACCTTTTGCAGCTTCACTTTCAGCTTTTACTTGTACCATTGGGGGAGTTTTATATTTTCATGCATTTGTATACAGTAATTTTATTTTATTATTTGGATTTTTAAGTTTAATTAGTATAATGTTTGTTTGATGACGTGATGTTGTTCGTGAGTCAACTTTTGAAGGTCATCACACCGGAATTGTTCAACAGGGTTTAAGGTATGGAATAATTTTGTTTATAGTTTCAGAAATTTTATTTTTTTTTGCTTTTTTTTGAGCTTTCTTTCATAGTAGTTTATCTCCTGCAATTGAGATTGGTGCAATATGACCTCCAAAAGGAATTATTACTCTAAGTCCTTGAGATATACCATCTTTAAACACATTAATTTTATTATTATCTGGTTGTACTGTAACATGATGCCACCATGCATTAGTAGCAAATAAACGTAATCAAGCCTTAACAAGTTTATTTTTAACTATCGTTTTAGCAATCGTATTTACACTATTTCAAGCATATGAATATAACGTAGCAGATTTTAGACTTTCAGATGGTATTTATGGTTCTACATTTTATTTAGCTACAGGATTTCATGGATTTCATGTAATTGTAGGTACTTTATCTTTATTAAGTTGTTTTTTTAGATTACAAAATTTTCAATTAACGCAACAGCATCATTTTGGATTTGAATCTTCTGCTTGATATTGACATTTCGTCGATGTTGTTTGATTATTTTTATTTGTTTCAATTTACTGATGAGGAGGCTAAATTATTAAAATTATGATTAATTTAACTATTGCTTTTTTTCTTTTAATACTTTTAATTAATAGTAATATATTATTATTGAATGAAGAAACTTTAATTTTATTATGTTTTATTATTTTTTGCTGACTAGGAATTACAAAATTACAAAATTTAATTTTTACTTATTTTCATACTCAACAAAATTTAATAAAGTCTACTTATGTAGATTCTTTCCAAATTTTTAAAAATTCAATACAATTAACCATACTTAAAAACAATACAATTAAAATTTGGACTAAACAATTTTTTAATTTAAAAATTCATTCTTACACTTTTAGTAAAAATATTTTAAATTTTCTACCTAAAATATATCAAAATAAATTTCAATTCAGTATTGTTAAAAAGTTAATTTTTACAAAAAGATTAGAACAACAAATGTTAAAATTAATTTCATTAATTTTAATTGAAAAAGTTATAAAAATTATTAAGTTACAAAAATTTTTATCTTTATCTTTAAAATTTAAACCAATGTTTACAATTAATAAAATTTATTTACATGAGTATTTAAAAAAAATTAATTAATATGCGAGTGTAGATGAAATGGTAAAATCATTAGTTTTCCAAACTAAATTTTAAGGGTTCAAGTCCCTTTACTCGCTAATGGTGTATAGCCAAAAGGTAAGGCAATAACTTTTGATGTTATTATGTATGGGTTCGAATCCTTTTACACCAAATAAATTTTGTTGCTTACTTGGTGAAATTGGTAAACACGATGGATTTAAAATCCATTCTTCAACAAGTTATTGGTTCAAGTCCAATAGTAAGCAACAAAATTTATGTATAAAAAAATTTATGTATGCAATTAATAAAATATCCTATTATTTCTTTAGTTAATGATCATTTAATTGATTACCCAACTCCAGTGAATATTCATTATGCCTGAAATTTTGGTTTTCTTTCTGCAATTTGTTTAATAATTCAAATTTTAACTGGTATTTTTTTAGCTATGCATTATACTCCACATGTTGACTTAGCATTTGCAAGTATTGAACATATTATGCGTGATGTTAACTATGGTTGATTACTACGTTACGTTCATGCTAATGGAGCTTCGATGTTTTTTATAGTCGTATACATTCATATTTTTAGAGGATTATATTTTGGTTCTTATGTTAAACCAAAACAAGGAGTCTGAGTTATAGGAGTTTTAATTTTACTACTTATGATAATAACAGCATTTATTGGTTATGTACTTCCTTGAGGTCAAATGAGTCTTTGAGGCGCTACTGTAATTACAAATTTAGTTTCTGCAATTCCATTTATAGGAGATTCGATTGTAACTTGACTTTGAGGCGGCTTTTCAGTAGACAATGCAACTTTAAATAGATTTTTTAGTTTACACTATTTATTACCATTTATTATTGCAGCTATTTCTTTATTACATATTACACTTTTACATCAAGATGGTTCTGGAAATCCTTTAGGTATTGAAACAAAAGTTGATAAAATATCAATGTTTCCTTATTTTATTGCAAAAGATATTTTAGGATTAATTACATTTTTGTTTATTTTTGCAATTTTTGTTTATTTTTATCCAAATGTTTTAGGCCATTCAGATAATTATATTGAAGCAAATCCAATGGTTACTCCAACACATATTGTTCCTGAATGATATTTTTTACCTTTTTATGCAATTTTAAGAAGCATTCCGCATAAATTAGGTGGGGTTATTGCTATGATATCTTCAATTTTAATTTTAGCTACTTTACCATGAATTCACAGTACCGAAATTCGTAGTTCACGATTTAGGCCAATTTATAAATTTTTTTATTGAATATTTATTAGTTGTTGCTTACTACTTGGTTGAATTGGCGGTATGCCTGTGGAAGATCCTTATATTTTAATAGGTCAATTAATAAGCTTTTTATATTTTTTATATTTCATTTTATTTATTCCTTTTTTAGGTCAATTCGAAAAATTTTTGTTAAAAATTTAATAAAATATGAGTAATATAAAATTACTCATATTTTATTAAATTTTTCTTTTTGTAGCACATGATTTAATTTACTTTAACTAAAGTTATGGCTTCTATACAACGCCGGAAAGGACCAAATATAGTCGGTATTTTTGGATTACTTCAACCATTAGCAGATGGTTTAAAATTATTTGTGAAAG
>JGI24158J21664_10010090_pt1 | contig 12610 bp, 9 predicted proteins | sample Ectturendosymbi3_FD_21664 | JGI IMG/M metagenome (IMG submission 21664) | reverse complement strand
ACAATAAGTTTGGCGCCCTTATGTTCGAACCTGAGGTCTTTCGGAAGCAAATGTACTGTGTTGAAGAAAGTACTTGTGACATTGTGGGGACTTTTCGGCGCCCCCCGCAGTGATTTGGCGCTCCCATGGTGATTCGGCGCCCGGGGAATTGTGTTCCCCTTCTCCCCCTCATTACGGCCTTGAGTGAAGGTACTGAAAACCTTAATAAATGGGAAGATATTTAAGGAAAAAACTTCTGAAGTTGCTAGATACTGCTATCGGTACACAGAATGAATTGCTTGAAAAAAGTGATCTTGCAAGCTTGTGACACACTAGAATTGTACTTGCATTAAAGCTTTTTCAGAATTTGCAAAAATATTTTCCTGTCTTGTGGTTTTCACTGACTCGCAAAATGTTTCCACTTTTACTGAAACCGTTCGATATTAGCACCGTTTTTATCAATTAAAAGTTTTACCAATCTTTGTATCCCTTCATCAGTGACTTAACTAGAGTTATGAGCCAGGGGGTACACCTAGCTGAAGGGTCCCATTAGCCAACACTCAGAAAAAAATTGAGAAATGATAGTGAATTGATAAGCCCTAAATCACCGGAAAGTGCTCCTGAAAACGCAAAAAGCAATAACCTACTGAAAGAATACAAAAACAGAAATATACGCTAAGTGGGTCCCGATTTTTGCATTTAACTTGCCAGGGTGCTTTTCGCACCCTTGGCCCCTTGTCACTTACGCCACTGCCCTTCATATCACGTCTTCGGGTTTAAGCATCGCCAATCTTCTTCCCGAGATCATTCACAGCAAGAATTTAATTAAAAATGGTATCCCCAAATCCAAGATTAACAAACGTCACAACACAGCCATGGGCATCGGAAGGAGGTGGCAGGAGAGACAAGGACCCCTGGATTTCGAAATTGGATGTTTTTCTACTAATTTTTGCAGAAAAATGTTATTTTAGTTTCGAGTTGGTAAAATGAAATTTGACCACTGTTTCCGCCCATGGAAAAATCCTTTTGGCCATCCCTGGAAAAAAATCGTTTCTACGTCCGTGAACACAGCTACAAACACAGAAATAGCCCGAATTCGAGCCCAGGCGCGTAGCAAACAACAACCTAGTCAAAGGGTTTATTGTTTTCACGTTTAAGCTAGAAGCTTATTTTTTTCAACACTGCCAATTTATCAGTGCAAGATGGGAGTTAGACTGAGCTCGTCGAAAGAAACGTGGGTCTGAAGCTCGTTTAACTGTAGAAACAACATTTAAGAGATGAAATGTTAACTGCTTGAAATTGAAACATTTTCTGCTCAGTAATATCTAATTACACGAAGTGCAGTGAACTCTAAACGCAGAAGGTAACTTCTGCCTCTCACGCTCAACCCAGGCTAAAAATGATAGTATCGCTTGAAGGGACAAGATTGTTGCAGCGGGCCAGAAACGCGGTACAATGCACAAATATCTTCTTTAAGGACAGACATGTCAGCGACCCGAGCGCTAACAATCAAGACTGTATGACAAGGTTGCCGTCACAGAAAGCAGTTCTTTATTAAAATGCAGCGGGAATGGTAAGGCCACGCGATAACATGCAGCGGGAATGGTAAGGCCACGCGGTAACAAGGAACAGAAAAGAACAACTGCAACTGTAAAGTGCGAATGCAAGAAAGAAAGACATTCAATTGGCCAAAACATAGAATCATTCAAGTTTTTTTCCCCGTCACACTCAGAAGAAAAACGATTTACGTAACACGTACTTCAACATTTTACCTTACGTCTGCGACGACGCGTAGGTCGATACCAGATAACTCGTAGAAATATCATGCGGGCGGGAAGTTTCGAACAAGATGCCAACAGGCCCGCAGCCACGGAGGACAGTGCCCTCCACATTACGTTGTGCCCAGAATAATGTTTCAAACGTACGCAGTAATAAAAACAAAGATCATATCCCTTGAAAATGTATTTTCTCCCCGAAACCTTAAAACCTGGCTACGGGTCTGGTCGCCAATAGGATAAAACACGCCGAAGAGTCTTGTTCGCAAAATCAAATCAGCTTTCCCATGCGAAGAAATCCCTACATGGTGCAACAAAATATCGAAATGCTTTGATTGCACAAACTGTAGTAATTATACGATTTTCAATCTCACAGCAAACGCAACCGCTGAAAATGACAACCCCGTCATTTGTTCACAGTCCGGTTGATGTCCACCCGGACTTTGCTGGATATACCCTGTGCAACGTTGCATGTACTCTGTTTGAGAGGACCTCGGTGACGTTTGCGTTAAACATCAAAACGTGACATCACTTGCTGCATAAACGTCATCACACGGCGAACCTCCTTTACACATATGAAATAACAAACAATGACTGCGTGTGTTTCTGCCAGTTTTTCCATAGTTTTCGCTGCGAAATATGAAGTGTCTTGAGTGAAAAACACCAACACTTCTACTTGTACCGAAGTCAAAGAACTTAGAAATATACTGAACTGAAGCACAACAAAAATCTCTACCTTTAAGCCATCAAAAATGGTAATGGGTTTGTAGGTTTCCCTTGCCCCACGAGTCACTGTCATGATGTTTTGTTCTACGTTTATTGAGCCATAAAACTAGACGTAACTTTGGGAAAATACCTATATAAAATATATGCATAAACTTCATAGATATTTTGATTTCTTTGGCAGATGCTACTGTCGGTAAAACAAGTTCCTGAGAAGAGTGTCCAAATTGTAACCGCTAGGATTTGGATTAATAAAAATTTTATACGAACATGTCCTAGACGTTCAGTGGAATGATCAACAACAACAGGCTCTCTTCGTTCTGTTTCGGAAACAACGGGCATTGTGTGGCCAGGGCGTGCTTCACGTTCCCATGTTACCGAAGACGATCTCTCTATTGCCACCACGCGCAAGAAATGTGGCACAGCGGAGATTTGATCGAGTTCATTCGTCTTCTTATGAAAGTAAAGAAATTTCACAAAAACGACAAATCAATAAATGCGGCTTAGGTTGCGTGGTGATCGCAAAGCGACACAACCAGAGTAATTAGTCGCTTGATCACGTGATGGCGCAAGTTTCCAACGTACAAAAAACTTGGAAGTTGGAGGGGGTGATCATTGCAATTGCACAAAGCCCCTTGCATTGAGAAGTGGCGAACTCAAAAGCTCAAAGGCAAACATGTTGACAATTTCAATCATGAGAAAACGCGTTAAGGCTGTCAAGTAGGTAGCGCAACACTGTTAGGAAATATCTTCGGATATGGCGAAAAAACTCCCAAAAATTCACGCATGACGGACAACTTCTACAGATGCGACGTTGCTCATTGGTCGACGTGCTTCTTGCTTGCCTCTCATTGGTCCGCATGCTTCCTGATGCTGCCCAAGATATCCGTGCTCTGAGCGGCATGATAGGGGCTCATGCTGCCGAACGCAACACCGAGCATCAACGAGACGTGCATACTTCGAGGGAGGTACTCGAAGCGGACGCGCGCCCCGAGCGACTTCATGCGTTCGTGCAGGATGATCTGAACACAGGCTCGGCGTTTATTTCCCGATGTTTCACGTGAAAAACTCATTTAAAATAATGCTACCGCCCTCCTTAGGTCAACACAAGTTCCGACGAACTCCAGGTAAACACTGGAAAAATGCATCGAAATAAAACCTGCTGATAGGAAAGTCGATTGTTTGTCGCACCAATTGCGCTAATTTACTGTAAGGACACACCGGCACTGTGATATAAAGGCACACGGGCACTGTGCCGTAAAGGCACATTGGAACCGTGCTGTAAAGACACACCGACACTGTGTTGCAAAGACACACCAACACTGTGTTGCAAAGACATAGTGTCACTGTGCTGTAAAGGCGCAACGGCACTGTGCTGTAAAGGCACAACGGCACTGTGCTGTAAAGGCACAACGGCACTGTGCTGTAAAGGCACAATGGCACTGTGCTGTAAAGGCACAACGGCACTGTGCTGTAAAGGCACAACGGCACTGTGCTGTAAAAATACATGGGCACTGTGCTGTAAAAACACGTCGGCACTATGCTATAAAGACAATACGGCACTGTGCCTGTATGGACACATCAACGGTGTGCTGTACGTACGCAACCGACTCTTACCACAGCACAACAACGGCAGAAAACTTAACCCAATCTGATATTCCACTGCCAGTTTCAACCTCTTTAGAGCAAGGCGCCTTTACAGATAAAATCTCACCGTGCAGTGCTGCAACTAAAATCTGAGCTTTCGCACAGTAACATACAGAACTTCCATCGCTTATTCAATGCAAACCTCACCGCTTCGTCCCGCAACGGGTCGTATCCGGAAGCGTAGATGCTCGTGAACGGAAGTTTCGTCAGCATTTGATCAGACGCTATCAGGGGGCAAAGTCGGGGGTCAAGGATCATGTCGCGAAGGTACGCTCGTGTGGTCTCGTCAATCAACGGCGCGTGGTCAGAGGAATCCTGCTGTTGGTTGGCATTGTTCAATTTGTATCTGGAATAGGGGAAGCACCGGAATCAAGATTTTCGTTTCCGTGACTGCAGCTGTTTTAAAACTTTGCGTTTTATGGCTGCAGTATAATTTTTAGTGCACTGAAAAACGTGTTAACTCATGCAGTAGTGGGTCTAGCGCAGTGGTTCTTCACAGTGCCCCAGAAAGAGCGCCAGAGTGTTTTCTTTTATTCCTCAAACACACAAACAACGACCACCACTTTGACTAATGACATCACACAGACAAGGGATCCCCAAGTCAGTATCTTTAAGAACGGGAGCCCTCGGGGTTGAAAAGATTTAAGAACCACTGGTCTGGAAGGTAAATTTGAATTTTTTAAACATTTACATGCAAAACAACTTTGACAAAGTATGCCGGATAACATTGACCTACAAGTGATCTGGTTATCACAGGAAAAAAACTTTGAAAGTACCGAATTAAGAATAATTTTAGTCTCTGCCAGATTGAGCTCAGTAAAACGAACGAAGGTAGGGGCTAACGCATCATGCAAGCAGCAAGAACTAAACTAAATAAAATAAAGTACTAGGCATTACTTTTCAGGAATCGCATCTTCATTGACCATTTTCAGCGCTTCAGCCAAAGCTGGGTCTACTTTGTCGATATGTTTATTCCTACTAAGGAGAGCAGCCAGTTCAGGTCGATTGTCCAGGCTGAAAATCAAAAGAAAAAGCACGAGTCTAATTAAAGAGCAATTTAGGACTTACCGTTGGAATAATATTCCACGCCTTCATTTTGAAAATAGTTTCTAATCAAGATCAAGAAAATAAATAAACAATATATTACTAACCCGAGGTAAGATAACCAAAACCTTTCCGCAAAATGGTTGCGAAAGAAATATTGCGAATTCTCGCGGAAGCTCGGCAGCTGGAAATCGACTAACTGCAGCATAGGGTTAATGAGCGTCAGCATCACTGGAATCTGAATTTCAGACGAAGTCTCGCTCATCTTTATGAGTTCCATTGTCACTGACATGGCGAGGTTGCCTCCTGCAGCGAAACGACAACGACACTTTGAAAAATGAGCCAGTGCTGAGGTGTCAATGACAACTGAGCGATGACTAATCAAAGGAACATAATTCCAACTTGTTAGCAAACATACATTATTTGAAAACCCTGTGTTACTCGTGTGACACACGGTGACAGCTGACAAGTATCGTGAGGAACTCACTCGTGACGCCTTCATAGACGGACTCGCTTCTTCTGCTATTCGTCAACGCTTACTTGAATAAGAGCCCACGTTGAAACAAGCTTTTGAATNAGTTGGTAACCTCGACAGAGCTCATCGCCACTCCAGCTGCATCGGCCCCAGATCAATCGTTGTCTGTGATTACACACTGTGACACAAATGCTAGAGATTCCGGAACTGCCGTCTGTACAAAGCAATCATTTTCTCCAGTTGTTAAGGCTGTATCGTGCTTCTTCTGCAGTCTAGACACTCACCGAAACCGATCGTTGTGTCCTGCTCGCAACGCCTCCTGTCATTCTTGCGGAAAACTGGGTAATTTCGCACGTTTCTGTCGGTCTAAAGGTTCGCCAAACGATATTGCTTCGGCTGCTGTCATTGCTTCTGCTCCATCTTGCTCCTTTACTTGCTTCTGCTCCATCGACTTTAGATCGGCAATCGTACCTGGGAACGGTGGTGTAGGAGGCGGAGGTGCGGAACCGGGGAAAACGTGGTCCTACCTTCCCGGACGGCGCCGACATGGGAGATGTAGCAGTCGACGAACCTGTTGATAGCGTACGAGGTGAAGAAGTGGAAAATGACGAGGACCCTGTTCCGGAGAAAACTGACAGTGAACCAACCGACTTGGCCGCGCCGGTCTGCCCGTAGACGCAAAATTTCAATGTCGCTGAAATTTGGATGGTGGAGATTGTGGAGATTCGTGTGTTGCTGCCTCGCCGCCAATGCCAATGATTTCTCAATCGTGAAACACTGATTGCTGCCACGACAGCTTGGGGCAGTTGACGATTGTATTTCACAGCGAGGGTTGAGCAGGCCATTCTGTTGCTGTCGCTGTTACCTGTTGCTGACGCTGCTCTTTGTTTCTACTGATGGTAGCTGCGAATTCACGTTGATTAAATTGTGACACACGAGACCTGCGACGCGACTCTCGTACACTAGGCTTCAATCAACCTAAATCGCATCCGACGAAAGGTGCTTGGCCTACCTGAGTCCAGGTAAAACTACGAGATCGAAGAGAAACAACTACAACACTTGGTTGGAAAACAAGATAGAAGTATCATTCATTGTATTCAAAGTTCAGACACAAGAGGTTCTTAACGTGTTTAACCAGTATATGCCACTGTGCAGCACACATTCAAAGTATACCTGCACTGTCTCCAACCACTACAATCTTCTTTGGGTCAACGTTGAATTGGCTAGCTCGCTTCATCAGCCATAGAGTACTGTTAAGACAATCTTCAAATGGGACTGGAAAGGAATGATCAGGAGATCTTCTGAATCTGAACACTCAAAAACATCAAACACATATATTGGTAATGTTGTACAATAATACTTGGGGAATAGAGATACTTACTTGGTGATCATGAGCATTCTAACTTGCTTGAAACAATAGGATAAACTGTCAGGTACAAGAGCATATCGCGCTAAAAACAAGGACTTACTCTGGGGACACCACCAGATATCCTGTTTCTTCAGCTGCCTTGACAATCCAGGGGGCGTAAGTATCTGCATACAATAAAAAAATAAGAGAATGAGACTACTCATTCAACCAGATAGTACATACATGTAACACTTTGCATATGGAGTGGGGATGTGAAGGTTTGGCTAGTTAACAAGGTTCTGATGTTTGATGCATTCAACATTGTTTGATGTACTTGTATACCTTCTTTTGCCCTTTTATCTCTTTAATGAACAGAAATATGTTTTGTGTGATGGGTTGTCAACCACCAGGTGCCTAGTGTCCTGAGTAGACAACCAGGAGGTTTACTTAATAGAAAGTTGCAACTGTTGACTAAATAGTAAAATACACATTTTCATTGCAAGATCACAACAAATTGCACGTGATCCCGAATGTTTTAAAAGACGTAATGTGTATCATGCACAAATGTATCATGCACACATCTGTATCATGCACACATCTGTATCATGCACACATCTCAAGACATTAGTAAGCTTTGAACAGCCAGAAATGCAGTTTCATTTGTGCAGAAGATGGTATCAAGTCGAATCCACAATAGAGTTTAAGAAGTGGCTGCCTCTTGGTTATGTGATCCTGGGCAGAACTTATCATTATATCTGTGCTCAGATCACTGTGTGCACAGAAATTTTGCGAGTGTAAAGAAAAAGCCATTGCTCAGCAGTATATTATAGATATTTTCAAAATTGTAATGCACAGAGCTAGCTTTTAAATTACACATTATGCTAAGTAAATTAACCAGATTCTTCACACTTCTAAAGAACAACTGGCCACCACGAGCTATACAATCCCATGTGAGTTTTTAATAGATGCAGGTTCTAAAAACTTCTCAGCTTTTCCAACAATGTTTCTTGTGCATAACTTAACTTTCATAAAAACTTCTCTTCCATGCCTACTTAAACACAATACTTAATAGCAGCTTTTATAGCTGTTTCGTACATAATTTACAAAAATGTTCCAGTATATAAGCTTTCTACAGAACTCACAGGAAAGAATTTTATGTTACAGCATCAACACTAAAAAATACTGCTGTCGTTTCAAAGTTTACAAACATAGAGAAAAATACGGATTTGTCTGAGGTTTATTCAATGCTACTCAAAAACAAAGTATAACTTAGTGATATTCATCCAAGTTTTTTTTATTTTACTGAAACATTTCAGTCATTGTTTGCTGAGACATTTTGGTCGCTGAAACATTTCAGTCATTTGCCTCACAGTTGTATTAAAACTCACCATAACAGTGTTTTTTACCTTATATTTTCAAACATTCTGACCGAAATGACTTTGATTTTTTTTTGGTCATTTTAGACACGTTTCGGTTTATGACCGAAAAAAAAACAATTCTAAGTAGGTAGAGGAAACAATCATTAGCTTGTTCTAGCAAGCTCAACAACTTGTCATGTATAGACAGAACTTTTTACGAAAAATAACTAAAAATACGCAAAACAAATGTAAAATTATACCACAGAAAAACGCTAACCTTGCAGCCTGAAACATTTTCAATTGCATAGTACAACTGCTATGGACTAGCATCAAACATAATGAACACATAACAAACCTAAATTATTGATTGTAAAACCACCACCATGAAAAAAAACAATGGCAGGTCCTGCTTCAGATCTTTCCTTAAAACCTGAAAAACGAAGTCGTGTGTAAATTACAAAGCATGCTTGATTCATTATCACAATAAGAACCTGTTAACAACATTTACTGAAGGTGTGTTTGATCCACTTAGCTTAGAAATGTCACTGGTAGTATCTATAAAGTATATTCTTTAGTTTAATGTTGCAGTGTGACAACAACTTAGCACTTTTGTAACTGGATGGTTTCCCACGGCACATAGGTGTACAAAGCAGGCAATTTTTTGGGGGTGCGAAGAATATTTTGGCCGGATTTTCCCAAAATTGCCCGAAAAACATAACATGTTAAGGACTCACAAGTTTTGAAAAAACTTGTGCAAACAGTAAATAGCAAAATTTTTACTCACAAAAATGTTATCAAACATAAGGCAATGATAATAATCAATCGACTTCATAAAATCAAATACTATCTGCTGTTAGTGCTTATTACTATGAAAGAGGTATTTGTGACATTAATTGGAACTTTTTTAGCTATTAATATTGTATAATAATAAAATATACTACCTTTAGGTGTGACGACAAGAAGCTCAATTTTGTCTAGCACGATTCTTTCTGCCATGACAGCATCAGGATATTTAATTGGCATTGGCAGCAATTCAAAAGCTCTGTACACTGCCCATCCACAAAAACCAAATTTCTCTGAACATGATGCCTAAAAAGATTTGTGTCAAAAGTGCCAAGAAAATAACTAATTAAAACCAACATTGAATCAACAGCAGCTAGCATCATAGCACCTGGCACAATCAATTTCTCGAAAAGGATTGCGTCTTACATCTTCACTATAGCTCTTTTTGGTAGTGTCTGAAGATGCTGTACAATGGTGCAAGCTAGTCTAGATCAACTTAAAGTTCTAAGGTCATACATATTTTATCTAAACAAGTCAAACAAAGCCAAAGATAAAGATATGTACTGTGATTAATTTATTTCCACAAAGTTTCAACCCTCAAGCACAGAATGGGGATACAGAAATGGTGATCTTTTTTTTTCTTGAAAAAACACTTGTATAAAAANTTTTGAACATGACGCCNATGTGCAGTGTTATATGAAACCGATGTACTATTACAAAAATTCATTGATTGATTCCCTGTTTATCTCCCTTGTAGAGAGTAGTTACTATACCTTAGCTCAGCCTGTTAACCAGGCACCCCTTATGGGGATGTAAGTGATGCAATTGATGCTTGGTCCGAACACCATGATTCATCACCACTACAAAAGGGATTATAGTCTGCCTGGGATGATATTGCCTGCAGAGATTCAATAAATACCCTGCTGAACAATAAAATAAGAGCCCTTGGGTTTATTGTCAGCTACTCGCAAAGAGAGCCAAACTGCTACCTGGTCAAAAGCAAAAATCCCAATTGCTAATGTTGGAAACCTGCTCAGGCCTGTTGAGTTCCACATTACAATCACTGTCCAAAATGAAAGGGTCAGTTTTTCATCAAAACTGCGTGGATCCTATAGTGTAATGTTTACGCGCTATGCCTTCTATGCAAATGGTTTTTGGTTCGAATCTCACCTTGCCCACTCTCCTTTTTTTATTCTTTACTTTTTTTCAGGTTTAAGTTTTACGTTTACCACTTTGAGAGCTGGCATACAATATATTCGAACCTAGAATTCGGCCTAAAATCAACAGTTTTCGGTTGCCTTATCAACGCCATAGCTCCTTCGCCGANTGCGCTAGAGAGCTGTTCAATGGCTGAAACAGATCGGCTAGTCTTCTACGTTGCACTTGGAAAAAATTTTTTGGTTGGGGGTTGCGGATTTTTTTTGAGTGACGTCATTAGTGTAATGGTTTTGAGGTCATTTTGGCTCATGTCTACTGGCCTAGGGCCCAACCGCTAGGCCAAAGTATTTCGCTGAAGTTTTCATTGGAAACTAGGTTCGAGTCCAAGTCTTTTGAGCCTTTGATCGACTTTCTAGCGTTTCTGGTTCAAAAGTTATGATCTAAAATAAACTAATTATTCATTTATCTAATTAGTTAATTAGTCAAATATTTTTATTAGTTTAGATCATAACTTTTGAACCCGAAACCCCAGCAAGTCATCCAAAGTATCAAAAGACTCGGATTGTAGCCTAGTTTCCAATAAAAACTTCAGCGAAATACTAATATCTAATGGTTGGCGCCCAGGGCCAGGCAAAGTGGGCCAAGGTGGCCTAAAAGCCCTCCACTTATTACGTCACTCACAAAAAATCTGCATCCTCCAACCAAAATATTTTTTTCGAGTGCAAACTAGAAGACTTGCTGCGTCTTTTGACACTTCGACCAAGTCTGTAACCCGAACAGAAGTGGAGTAATTCCCATGCAAAGGCACGTGCGTTTTGGTGTTTTTTTTCCAAAAATCCCCTTTTTCGGCCAGACGCCAAAGTGTTAAGGGTTAGTGTTAGGTTGGGGATACGATAGCGTTAGGTTAGGGTAAGGTTAGTGTTAGCATTAGCATTAGGTTAGGATTAGGTTTAGGGCTACGGTTAAGGTTATGTTTAGGGTTAATCTTTTACATTTACTTCCTTTCTACCAAGCGTACTGCACTCTTGTGCGTAACTGTTACATCACAAGTGGCGTATTAATAAGTTTTCTAATTTCAAGATCCACAGGGGTGTCTAAAGCCACTGCCCACAAAAAACATAGGCCACACATCTTCTCTCTACCTTGGAACCTGTCGGCTTGACAAAGGACCAGAGGGTCGACGAATTGATTTTGAGCCCATGGTACAGAGGACTAAGCATAGTATGAGATGCAACAGTTGTGGACATTTTTTCTTGGGGCCACTACAAAGACAGTGCGAGATAGGCAGGCTTCACACAACAAAAGCCAAGGCAGGCTGCAAAACACCAAGACTATGATGATCCCCTGAGTAATTACCACAACCACTCGCAATTGAAACCATTATTGTGTTACTGTGTATCATAAGTCCTCCATCCCTTTTTTGAGCAGCCTCGCAAAGAAACCTGTTTATATAAACATTTGATGATGCCTACCTTACAGGCAAAAAATGTACTCTGTTAAGATCTTAGTGTCTGATTCTACATTGTGATAAGTTTCCTTTCGATAGACAGTTTCAGTCACTGTGCTAAACTGCAGAATTCCTAGACAACTTAATTTCAAATCAAATTAGGTTTCACAATTCTAAAATTAAATTAAATGCAAAAAAAACAGATCTCTTACTATGCTATTTAGGATGTTAAAAAAGTCAAGTGCAATCTGTGAAGTCCAATAATCTTCAGTATCATTTGGAATTGGCCCATGAATGAAGTATGCACACAGCAAAATACAAGTCAGCCACAAAGCATTAGTCTTATTCAGAAACTGCAACAACATCATCTTAACTTGCAGAAAAAAACAAGGTAATCATTAAAAGTCAATACCTGTGTTGGTGACAAACCGTTGTTTGTAAAATTATGGTAGGTGCACAACAATGTTAGGTGTAAAACTCAACTTCAAAGGTAAGTCTCCGCCGGCTGCCATGACTTTTGAAAGCACGCAACCTACTCTCGATGCAACAACCCAGTACGGTACAATTGTACTAGCAGTCATTCTACTCTTCGCAGCATACAATTGCAAGAAAGGATCCACTATGATCATGTAACAGTGTTACAAAAAGTCAAATTACACTTGCGAGGGTGTCGTGCAATATCGTGGCGTATCCAGAGAGAAGGTCGTAATGTTTTACAAACATTCACGGCATCATGGAGTTCAACGCTAATTCATCTGCATAGATACAACAATGAAAGTTATCCCTGGTAACCACATACATAGATGTCGCAGCAGATACAACAAACAAAGCAAGTTAACACAAGCTAAGCTGATACGCTGACAGCTGAGTTAC
>JGI24158J21664_10010088_pt1 | contig 12611 bp, 5 predicted proteins | sample Ectturendosymbi3_FD_21664 | JGI IMG/M metagenome (IMG submission 21664) | reverse complement strand
TTCTTTGTTAACAATGAAATTCATATGGCGTTTCTACTGAATTCTCAAGCGCAAGGTGTATCTGGCAAAAATGAACAAGCTACCCAAACACCATGGCGCGGGGCCCAATGCAGCTGCATCGGCTTGAGGTCGGCCCTGCCTACACTCACGGGACTTCGCAACACGCCTCCCTTTAAACCAGTGGTTCTCAACCTTTTTTGGCCCATGGAGCATCTTTTCCGATGGGTCACTTTTCTATGCTGAAACATTACATAACTTATTGCACAATAAAGGTTACAATTTTCAGAAACTTTTTATCAAGGGTTATGGAACTCTGGACCAATAGAAATTCCAGGTGGATCATCAGTGTTCCACTGGGACCACGTTGAGAATCACTGCTCGCACACTTGCATATTATATGCATTGATGTACACTTCAGAACAATTACATACCGAGAAAATCTCCACGACAGGAGCGTACCGTAGTTAGATGGCGCGGGGAGCAAGAAACAAGTTTGGCGCCCCCATCCTCGAACCTAAGGTCCTTTGGGAGTAAATTTACCGTACTGAAGTACTTGCGACATTGTTGGGACTTCTCGGCGCCCCCCAGTGATTCAGCGCCCGGGGAATTGTGCCCCCATCTCTACCCCCTGCTCCACGGTCGCATTTTTCATTATAGCAATTACATTATAATCTTCCTGAGCAAAATTTTAAAGTCCCAAGCGTTTTCTTCAGTTCAAACTTGGGCAGAGAACCGCAGCAGAATATGTATATTCACTTTTTCCAGTCTTTATGTACTTAGCCACGAGTCACAAAAACCTGGCAATGCGTCTGCATATTGTCATCAACAATTGTTGCTCGCACAGTGTGATAACAAAGCGAAGATGAAATCACATTCGCGATTGGAATATAGCCTTGTTCTGCAATTAGGGGGCTGCGGAACAAATTTCATAACATGTGGTTCCGTTCTAGGTCTACTACCAAGATCATAGTTGATTGATTGTGTGACGTCACCGGCGACATGGGCGTCGGAAGGCTTTTTTCCAGGGGGTGGGCAGTAGCAGACTTTTCCAGAGGTAGACAAAAACATTTTTCAGGGGGGTAAAAGTGGTTAAATTTCATTTTGTCCTCTCGAAACTAAGAAAAAACCACTTGTTTGCTAAAAATGTAGTAGGAAAATAAAAAATTTCAAAATCCAAGGTGACATTCTCCCCTGTCCCCCCTTCCGACGCCCATGACCGGTGATAATTCAACCTTGAAACGTCATTTTCGCATGATTTGGGAAAAGACTGAGATGCGGAAATGCATGCCCCACATGTGATTTTTCCGCGGAGATTTTCATATTTTATCAGTACCACTTGCTACATAAGATACATAGTTTTGTACGAACTAAGTTACAAAATCTCAATTTGCGTAAACTGCGTTCGTACCAACCCTCAAGTAATGACGGTAATTTATAACAATACAAAAACGTTCTCATCATATCCATTCGCAAAACTCCGGGTGCCAAGCTCTTGTGCGGGCAATATATATTTGGAAATTCGTAACAGTTTTAAGCTCTATTGCGCACACGACGATCGTGACCTTCCTCACTGCAAACAGACAGTTCACGAATATGCCACAGATGTTTTGCATTAGGCCGTCAATATATGATGGAGCGCCACGTGTACGGTATATCGACACAAGTTTGACTTGAAAATTTGCTTGCCTTATTTACATAGCACGCAGCAAAAGTTGAGGCCTACTTTATCACAAAATTAGAATGGTTTTGTTGAGATCGGAAATCTCGAGCGGCATGTGCGCAAAGCTTCGCACCGAGGCAGCAAGCAACAACAGAGATCATGCGTCGCAATCTCTCTTATTATTGCTTGCTCACGCCACGCATATATATTTCTTTATTCTTCGCGCACATCCCATTCGTGGTGAATCACACAATCAACGCAACGCCACCGGAGAGGTTGCAACAACATCCCCTCCTTTTTACGAGCCACACCGACGTTCTTTGTGTGAAGGCTGAACTGGGCATGACCTCCACATCCTGGTCACAGCACCAGTTTGTTGCGATCGGAAATCTCGAGCGGCATGCGCGCAAAGCTACGCACCGTGGCAGCAAGCAACAATAGAGATCATGCGTCGCAATCTCTTATTATTGCTTGCTCGCGCCACGCATATATACCGTTATTCTTCGCGCACATCCCGTTCGTGGTGAATCACACAATCAAAGCAACGCCACCGGAGAGGTTGCAACAGTGGTAAAGGTAAGTCCCTTGTACATCGGATCCCCTTGAAAACTAGCGTGGAGTCCGGACACCCTTGTTCTACCGCCCACACCAGCAACTAGGCCCAATGGCGATGGCAAATATTGTGGAAAACCGGGGTGGACGTTTCGACGGAAAGCTTCTTCCGGTTATCAAATCTTACATCTATCTGCTGTTGTAGACCTCAGGAAAACAAGGGTCCACTAAGAGACGCGACGGTCACTGTGGCTGGAAATCTATCCTGCTGTCCTGCCTGCAACCCGCTTTCTGCGGCCGATCACTTTTAAACAAATCAGATCAAATGCGGTCGTTGCATACAGCCAAAGCACGGACGGAAAACCGTGCCATGTGGTTGTGAGAGGAGCACAGTCTGAAACAATTAATATTACATTCAATCAATTTTACCATGCTGCACGAGCTCTCCCCGTAAATGTCTCCCCCTATACAGTAACAGGCTACAACATGGTAATATCAGTTGAATGTGAGAACAATCGTTTCAAACAGAAAGTTATTTTTGGCGTGGTTCCCAAGAATAAAACTGGAGACATTTTAAGCCCAACAACAAACGAAAAATTTAAATGCGAGAAACATGAAAATCCACTTCACTTCTAATACCTAGAAGTCATCGTCACGCTTCGCGATGTGCCTTACTGTTTAAAGTTTATTTACAACAGCGCGCGGTGCCTCAACTGATGCACTCCGTGTCCACGCTTGAAAATCGCCAGCATTACGTCATTTTTTTCTTTGTTTTGCGTAGCAATAAAATGAAACAACAAATCGCCCTTCCGTCGAGCGTCAGAACTCGGTAGAAGAAAAGTTCACTGACCACAGTATTTACTCTTTCATTGGAAAGCTGTAAGTTTGATCATCCGACTGACAGCAAGGTGCTGACAAGCGTATGTGAATAAATTCTGCCCCCTCCAGGAACATGCCGCCTCTGGCTCATAGCCACAGCAGCGGGTTTCATGGTTCCCTCATTCTAAGCTTGTAGCTTCAAACCATCGGCCCCCAGTATGCGTTCACTGTAATTCTGAATGTAGTAACTGAAAGCAAACAAACTGGGGGTGTGCTTGTTGAGGGGCAAAAAAGAGCGAGCCGCTTTGTAACCTTCCTTAGGCGTGGCAAATCTAAAATCGCCTTTCCACTGAGTGCTGCACTGAAAGTAATGCGCTGATCGTTCGACTTACAACGGTTATAAATATATTTTCGCTACGATGCACAAGCGGGGAGCAATCGGTTGCATGAGCAGCGTGAGAACTCAGCAGAAAATAACGACGGACGAGGTCGTTTGGCGGAAGTAACGGCTGAACCTACAGGAGGAAAATAATTGCACTTATTGACAAGAAATTATGCGAATAAGGTTTTCACGGAATATGGTTAACAAAACGAGATAGTGAGTATGCGAGGGCACCAGCGACATTTACACTCGACGGATGTTGTAAATGTTTAACAACAGATTCACGACGCGCGGAACGTTATGAAGTCGAGAACCAAACAAACAACTTGAACAGTTGCGAGACCGGACTTGCCCGGAACTTCAGCTTTGACGAAGTTTCCGTTCACTGCGAAAAATCGGAAAGCGGGTAGTAACAGTTGCCAGCAATAAAAGCTACGCGCAAAGAAGCCTATACGCCAAAGAGCTGCAATATAAATTACATCAGTGGAACTATAATTGTCACATCTATCGACTGATCGCTACTCTCAGCGTGAATCTTCGTCATTAGGCAAATGTTACGTACCCTTTAACTCAGGTTTCTTTATTAACAAAAACTAACAATGCATGTTTGTTCGAAGGATATTCGCGAACAATGGCATTTTTTAGAAGGATCGTCTCGATCCGTAAATTGTTTGTGAGCTGACATGTTTTATTCCGACAGTGATGCAGCTCTTGCATTGTTACAGTAACGTAGTCAAACTTTTAGCAGACGGACAACTGCTCTAAAAACGTCCATGGGCGTCGGAAGGATTTTTTCTACGGGGGCAACCGTTCATTTTCAGGCGGTGGCAAAATGCATTTTTCTAGCGGGAGTTAACAGAGGTGAAATTTCATTTTACCAACTCGAAACTAAGAAAAAACATTTTTCCACTAAAACGTTAATGGGAAATTCCAAAATCCGGCACCCCCTTTCGTCACATCCATGAAAACGTCTGAAATAAAAGCCGAAGAAGCGTAGTCTCAAAATTTGAACGTTTCTCTAAAGCTTTTCTGGGCTTATCACCACCATTAATTAATTTTCGACAATAAGAGTGACTGGGGCACAAAAAATATGGAACGCGTTGCAGCGTCGCTTTCGACAACACTCGCAAACAAAGTCACTGACGAGCCAGCCGCGCGTCCGACCACGTCTCAAACTCTCAAGCGAAGTCCAAACCACCCGCTTTCAAGAATGTTTGTTCGGTACATGAAGACCGGGTTGTGTCAGTCTACTACATCGTCGAGACAAACCGCCCCAACGCGTCAAGCGCATTCGAAACACAAAATAGCACCCGGGGATACAAAAGCGCGTTCGGTCGCGCTGCTTGCGCACAACAACCATTGATGCCCGCTCGGCTCGCACACGCCCGAACATGAAAGGAAAAAAAAACAGTAAAATACAAACTTTTCTTTTGGTTTCGCTTAAAAAGATGAAACACTATAATTATTATATGTAGGAAAGTAAGCTTTTTTAATAGATTTGAAAAATCAATAAAACGAAAACTCGCATCGGCCAGGATGAACTACAGACGACGTGACGATTTCAAAGTATAGGAACTGAACAATGCGGAAGTAAAGTCCAAGAAGAGCTCGTGCGGGAAAACTTTATCTTGACAGAGGCCAGTCCAACTGCGCAGCAAAGAGGAGTAAGCGAGGCTACGTTTGCCAGAACTGAGGCCACTGAGCGCGTGCACTTATGTTAATAGGATGCCAACGCCTCAGATCAGAAGGGCACGACGTTTCGACCTTTGTTCGGTATTTACTAAAGCTCGTCGAAAAAAATTCGTCTGAAGACAAATCTGATCTGCGTTGGACAGTTCGGGAACAGGAACTCTCGAGGTGATGGATGATTATTTGCTGACAACGGTAAATTGTTTAACGGTCGAGATTTTTGCAGCAAGCACAACCTTTTAAAACGAAAACGCCGCTCAGATTTAAGTCGCCAACGTTCGAAAACTCACAAATGTTTCAGGTTTATCGTCACCGCAACAGTGGAGAAAAAAACGCAAGTTTTTTTCAGCTGCTAAGCAAGTTTCTTCCGAAGTTCTCATCGAAGAAACTGTTTATTAAGAACAGATTCTTTCTCCCTATAGGGTGGCCATCAATCTTCAGCGGTGGCATACAGTGACAGGACCGGAATAATTGTACTCGCTGCCCCCCCTAGAGCATTTGCTACTCGCGCGGTTCATGCAAATATAATTAAGCCTAATCGGAAGAACTCGCGCGACGCGAGTTTACGCAGAAGAGCCGTTTGTGTTGAGCAGGTCCTTGTCGAGTATAACTGGCGACTGTAGAGTTTTGCCACAGACGATCGCCTCCAATCCCTGTGGAAATAAAAGACGAAGCTATTACGTATAACAGACACGTTGCTGTTCTTTTCTTTTGATTCGACAAAACGACCATCAATCACGGAGTACAAACAAACAGTGTGCGCACGCAGGCCCTCCTGCGAAGGTTTAATGTTCGACTCCGCCCCCACATCTGCAGCTGAGCATCGCCGAACACACCGGCGCAGACGCGATGGGAGGGGGCTTAACAGCGTCAATATAACAACTAAAAACTTTTATTGAAATAAAACGCTGCTTAAAATGCAGGGCCAAACACCTGGTGGTTAAAATCACATTGTTGCTTTTGCAATAGTTTGTCGCGCGCTGTTTCCAATTACTATTCGGCCGCAAGTACACAAGAAGCAGAATAACGTTCCATCAGTGCGACAACATACATTCTAAGGTAATGTCATTTCGGGATTTGAAAAAAAAATGTTTTTGTTCAAGACTTGTTTTTTGTTCCTGTACGTACCACAGGTCAAATGCGCAGAATGTACCCTTCAGGTAACGACCTGAACATGGTAACAGGTACATCCAGATTGACTCAGCAGGTGTTGAACGAGCATAAGACCTCGTCAAGAAAACCGACTGGCTGCTCCACCGTCGAGCTATCAGGATATCCACGAGACGCTACTTGCAACAAGCCCTTTGTGGCAAACTTGCACGCAGAACGAGAATACACTTAATCGCGTTTCTTTTGGCATACAGAGACTGTAATAACCGAACAGGCGGTTTTTGTGCCTAGTCGGAAGCGACGTTTCGAGGAATGGTGGGAAGCGGCGCGAGCCAGCTGCGACGCACTCTACAAGAACACAGACTTGCTCGCAAAACGGCCTACGCTTATCCTGCCACGATTACAGGAAACAACACCTTCGTAGCAGGTAATGATCTGTTACAGGTGGCGAACAGAGCTTTCGTATCGCGTACTCTCAGCTCCACTGAGGAAACGCAATGATCGGTGCTTGTGAACTGAAGTCGGACCATCGAAAAATACTGTTCAAATGCTGCTCCCCCCTCCTAAGAAGCGCACACATGCTTGGCTGTTTGTGACGTAAAAACAATGCTTCGGGTTGCATCAACTCGCAAGAATGTGCAACGAATAATGAATTCGTGGTTCGTTCTGTTGCAACCTCTCGGTTGGCGTTGTGTTGAATGTGCGATTCACCACGAACGGGATGTGCGCGAAGAATAACACCCATATATATATATATACATATATATATGGCTCGAACAAGTAACAATAGAGTGATCGCGGCGTGTGATCTCTATTGTTGCTTGCTGCCACAGTGCGAAGCTTTGCGCACATGCCGCTCGGGGTTTCCGATCGCAAGAGTTCCGTGGTTGTCGGAAGGTGGTAGCAGGCCGCCTTGTCCCCGCTTGGATTTTGAATTTTTATATTTTCCGATTGAACTTTTACAGAAACAGGTTGTTTTCATAGTTTTCATCACTTGTTCTCCCATGAATTATCTTTCTGGCTACACCTGAAAAATCCACTAATGCCCCCCACCCCCGGAAAAAATCCTTCCGACGCCCATGGCTCGTTTTATTACCATAATGAAACAAAATACCATAACGAAACCAAACTTACTTCACCGTCGTACGACAGAAGTGGAGAGATTTCGCACTGCACAGGGTATTCCCCAGACGGACAACTGACCCTGCGTGAGAACAATGTTCCTTACCACCAAACAAAGCTCCACACACTGCTTAACAGCAGCGCTACCGTGACAAGTAATACCGTACTTCAGTTTCAGCAGCCCTTACCCGCTCATAGGTTCAACTTCCACTCCCTCCGCGTTGACAACCTTGCCCCCGGCCGCGACTATCCGCCTGCAAAAAAGCAGGTTAGCAGCTCGGGCTAAAGGCGGGGTTGGGAAGACTGCCCTAAGTTAAGTTCGTTGCAAGTTTGGCTCAGACCAGGCGGCAATTTCGTTGTCCAGCGAAGAGTGGGATTTCGAATCTTGGTTGGACGAAATAGTTGCGGGTACACATCAAAGATTCCTCCGAGCCCTGCGTTATTAAGTCACGCGCTGTTTTCGCTTCTTATAAGCTCTAACCACTTTAGGAATGACATTTCATGTATAGAAATGCTCAGTCGGAAAATGTTATATCCGGCTTGCTGAAAGCTTTTCTTGGTTACGCCACAACAAGCTTTTAGTCTTCCCGATCTGGGAAACGGGTAGCCTTATGTCTACTATACAGAAGCGAAGTGAGGCAATTTCACGGAGGAAAGCAAAGATATACAGCGCCCCAACGTTCAACCATCAGTTACCCGCATGGCGGTAATGTCAGTAAGTGCGAAAAGCATAGCGACTGCTGTGTTTCCTTGGAACTGACAGGCCTGTCTTTATATTCCCACTTAGCCGTGACGCCCACCACTAACACAAAACACAGGTCGACTAACATTTCGTGCGCCTCAATCGCGGGCCGCCAGTCTCGGAGTTTTCGCAAGCTCTTGCGACGTCAACTTGACAAGAGACGTTTCAATTGGAAGAAACGTGCAAAATAGAAGAAGCAATGTAAGCAACGGGGCACTAGCGCTGTCCACCACGTCAACCCGATCAGGAACATAACGAGGGCACAGTTCCCGAGCGCCGAACGACTTCGGGGGACGGCGCCGAAAAGTCCCAACAATGTCACAAGTATTTTCTTCAATACAGTACATTTGCTTCCCGGCAGATCTCAGGTTCGAACATGGCGGCACCAACTTGTTTCTTACCCCGGGCGCTATCTAACCTCGTTACGCCCCTGCACCCAACGCCCGGTCGCCATCGCATATTTCGCCGGCACGATTGCGCAATCGCAGCGCTAAGCACGATCCAGCAGGTAGATAACCCCACAGCTTCAAGACGTGCAGAGTGCAGTGCTCCCGCACATGCTTTGCACGCCGAAGCTCAGCAGGTCAAACAAAAAGCGGTGAAACGACGAACACGATCAACAACGCACCCAGCCATATAGCTCCGGGCGCAACGACTGAAAGAAGGAAAAGCCCGCGATGAGGAGTCTGGGGCTGGACGCATGGAAGACAAACAGGGAATTTGACGACGGCGGCGCGTAACAGCAGCGCTGACTTTTAAACACAATTATCTGCTACTTTTCGTTGGCAACAGTGAACTTTTACTCTTGACAGGTTTAGGTTCTAAGTGTATGCAACGGCATCATTTCTTCTGCACGGAATACGTGACACAGCCAAGCCAATATCAACTGAAACATCGGCCGACAGCCGTTTGAAACGATGCAAGCGCGGCAATCGCTTACCGCTAAATGGGGGGGGGCAATTTTTTGATGAACCAAGACGTTGCTTGGAGTCCAGTAAGACCGCACATAAACCCGCGCGTTGTTTCTTGGCAACATGTGATAGGCTGCCAATTGGTGACGTGAGGAAAATAGAAAAGTCAGCTCAGCGTAGAATTGATGAATGAATGCTGCACAAACAGCCAGGCAGCTTTAACCAGTAGACTGGGCTTCGCATCAGACAACGAATTTGTGGAAACGGAATACTACAGCTGGCGTCAAGATGAACGGTACTTGCACCGAAACATGTGCACATGATTTAGTACTGTGGATGTGTGGTGGCGAGGAGAAAAGAAAGGTCATTGTTTCTTGCGCAAATTTCGCGGAAACCGATCAACAAAACACCACAGACCATGGAAACAAGCAAGCAAGCAAAGAAAAATGAAACCGGCACTTTTACTGTTACGATGGATTACAGACAAAAGGTATCAGGTAATTGACAACAACGAAACGACATTCCAGTGGCCAATGAGATTACCCTGGAGCGAAAAGATCGTTTCGCAATCAGGACATGCTCGGAAAGCGTGCTTTACGACGTCCCCCCGCCAACGCCGAGTACCGCGATCGAGAGTCGCGATTCGCCGTTGCGTCGCGCTCGCGAGACGGCGTGGCCGCTGTCGTTGGCGAACAGCAGTTGCTTGGGATTGCAAAGGAAAGCGAAGAAAACTTTTCCTTCGGGAAAGATCGCTCGCCTACACGAAGGAAGGCGCGGGTGTCGAGGCTCGCAATCGCTTCATACCAGCGATTTCTTAGAACTTCTGATCCAGACATTAAATGCAAAAAAAAAACGTTGTTCAAGACAAAAAAAGCATCGAAACTCGTAGCACCTACAAATTGCTAACGGAGTTGCTACACCGCGCCCGTAAACAAACGTCCCCGATTAATAAAAAAAAATACAGATTGGATGCGTTTCTATCGTAACGGAACAGTACCACGCAGAACAATGCACCATAAAAAGCAATGAAACATGGCCCGAGCACACAGCGAAAGCAGTGATCCTCGTTGCTACGCGTACCGCTTTTCCACAAAGGCATTTGACAAAAAATGTACCTACCTGTGGTGCAGAGAGGCAAGCGACCATCTTGAATGTAGCGGTGTCGACGATTTCGCTCCTTCCGCGTTTTTCAAAGGCGAGAACTCGTCCTCGCGAGGAACGTCCAACATGGCGAACTTCCTGCAGCAAAGCAACAAGCAGCCACTGAGATCCTGATGTTCCCGTTCAAATGTCGCGCTTTCGGAAAGTGACTTGCGCGTGTTTTAAGATTACAGCTGCCCAGCCGGCATGAAACGTCGCACAGTTACGACGACAAAGCACAAAGTTCAACGCAGATTTGCGAATACTCAAAAACTGATGCGGTTGAATTTACGCCTGTTGTTAACTGTTGTTAAAAGTTATTCGTGTGTGGAACGAAATAAGGAGTGACACTGACAACCATGTACATATCCATTACTCACACTAGTTTTACTTTTAAAGCCTCAGGTCCATTTATATAAAGTTGCGCTACAGCACTGTTCCCACTTCAAGATTTTCTCAATGAAAACTTGTACAGCAGGGATGGGGAACCTGCGGCCCACATGAAAGTTTAATGTGGGCCGCATCACAGTTTTTCTTACCCAATTTAGAGTATAAGATCGCGTTAAAACGAAGTTCTATGATAAGCAGGTACTTAGAAAGTATGTCAAGACAAGCCTCTATTCCTCATAGTTAGATATTGGTAGAATTTCAGAATAAAATCGATTGTTTTTTACGGCTCGCCAGCGATAGTCCACAATTTATGCGGCCCGCGATGGCCAACAGATTCCCCACCCCTGTTGTACAGGGTGCACCTGATTCATATTGTACTCAATCGATATCGACAATAACCTACGTTTGTTCCATTCCCAAACACAGGGCGCTTATTTGTCAGATAAGGACGAGCAAAAACGACAACTTAGAAAGGTTTGGCACAGCAAACTATATCTCAACTATACATATCCGGAAAGGTGCCTGGGAACAAGCGCCAGACAATTCCAAACAGGCCACGCACAAGTTTCAAACAAGTTGCAAATTTTCGATCAGTTGTTTGAAACGACTCCAGAAAGAACTGCGTCACAATTAACGTGCGACATCCAGGTTCAAAGTTCGAGCGCAGGGGCGTTTTTTGCGACAGCAACGCTTGCGCACGAAAACGTCGACAACTAAGCAATCCTGTCAATTTGACGACGCAGAAATTTAGGTAAATCTAAGAGTCAGCGCAGCTCTCCTGCGCAAACACAGAAACGAACAGTCGCTTTCGGTCGATGCGCAGATCACGATCGCTCACTTCGAGAACTTGAACACGTCGAAAACAAACTTCTCCATTTTAATCCCGTTCGGCTCCGTGGGTTTCATCACTTCGCCGTCCTTGTTGACATACGGTATTTTCTTCTTGGCCACGTGGTAAGGGAGCTCTTCGTGCTTGCTGAAACGGAATTACAGGCACGAGTGAAAAACAGCGGGCGTCTTTTTCTTTCAACGTTTCGTTTCTAGTACGCGCTAGCGGACCTGCAAGCTCTCTTCAGGAACTCGGTGGTGAAATAATGGTTGCAAATGTTGCCGGCGTTGAAAACCAATCGACCCGATTGATCCCTTTTGTGGGCGGTGTCTTTGGAAATTTCGCTGTACTCGACTACCTGAAGAAGCAGTAACGGAAAAATTTTTGCCGTGAATCTGCACGTTGGATATGATCGCAATGTAACTGTGTAACAACAACGAAGCGAAGCGTTTTCTCAAATTGCATCAGGTTGCAGTCGTTTTGCGGCCCTCGAACACGCGTCGATCTACGGCAGCATTTCGAAGTTCATACACAACGTTTTGATTGAGAAGCGGCATGTTTTGCGTGTTTGGAGCTCACGCGCGTTCACACACAAAGCGATGCAATCGTAACAACCACAAGCATTTTTAAAAACATCGACTGCTGATAAATTTCGAGCGTCATACGAGAACGCGCTTGATTAGCATCGATTGACAAATTTCCGGCGCAGTGAGTTTCCAAATATCAAGCCCTGTGGAAGACCAAACTTTTGTGTGGTGATGAGAATAGACGTTCACAAGGAAAAAAATGAAACAGCGACCCGTCTGCTAAAGCTTAACGAGGCGGTGGCGGGGAGAGCGAGGAATTTGCCAATTACGAGACGCCTGTCAAACATTACCTCGCCCAAGCTCTGCACAGTCGTGTTCTAGGCTTGTCAAAATTAATTATATTTGAACAACATTATCATTTGCGTTCGACGCACAGTGCTGCCCAAAACAAACAGACTGTAACTGTCCACGAAACGATGTATTTGCGGACAACAGTCACGTAGCAGGGAAATCACACAAATATGACGCAATAAGGCAGTGGTTATGACGCAATAAGGCAGTGGTTCCCAACCGGGGTGCCGCGGCACACTAGGGTGTCATTCACAATGCCCTGGGGTGCCGCGAGATAATACGTTTCGTTAACATACCATTAAAAATATATTTTCAAACTGTCGCCAAACCTTAAAGCAAATTGCTATGGGTTCGACACTGGGTGCCGCAAATTATAATTCTCTTCTG
>JGI24158J21664_10010087_pt1 | contig 12611 bp, 10 predicted proteins | sample Ectturendosymbi3_FD_21664 | JGI IMG/M metagenome (IMG submission 21664) | reverse complement strand
CCCCCTTGCGTACGCCCTTAGCTTCAGCCCTCCAGGGTAAGATGTCTCACAAACAGCCAAAACAAAAAATGCTAGTGCTTTTTGTTGAAAGGTACCACGAATAAATTGTAAGCAGTCTGGAAGGGCAAATATTGCAGAGCAATACTTGTTTCTAGACTGCTACTACAATTAAAACTAGACATCACTCATTCCCAGTGATGCCACTGGCCTCAGTCATCTCAATATCAAATTTTTCATGTTTCTACATCAAATTTCAGGCATAAACGTCGAAAAACGACGAAGTCTGTGTCTTGTTTTCTGAAACTTTCTTTATATGACCTACAAAGAAAGATATAGATTTTGTTGAATTTTAATAGAAATTAGAACAATAGATGTAACTGAAGTACAATTGCAGTTCAAAGGACCTTAACTGTTTGTCATAAAAAAGAACTCTTACTATCAATGAATCAAGGATAAAGCAATGTGTGAAATTCCGTATCGATTGGGCTATTTGTTTCAAACGAACAAAGTTCGGGGAAAACAGAGCTTTTTAATTTGGTTTTCACGACACTTAAGACAAAACCAAAAAAAGCATCACTGTGTAGGACAGAAGCGAATTAAAACGCAGAAATTTACTTTGAAATTTTGTAGAAAATAACCCCCTGCCAACGATGCCGCAAATACCCTTTGCATCAAAACAGATCAACGCACAATACCTTCATCTTCCTACCAGACTTTCTTCCTTAGAAAGGTTTCGGTCGCGACCGGGTGGTTGCTTAAGCAATGCAGCGGAAGTTGCTTAAACAATGCACCATTGAGACACGGGCCATTGCAGCTGAACGAACAGAAATCGAGCTTCGCGAGCATCGGCTCGTCTGCCAAACACGGTTTTCAAAGCAAGATAACAAAGCCTATGACCCACATATGCTCTTAAATTTATTTCACACCGAACATCAACAATGCACATTCACTTGGCAGGCCGTTTCCAGTAGTTGTCATAGACTTCGTCGAACATTTTCTTGCACGCGAAACGCGCGTGCAGCTTGCAGGCGATTTGAAAAACGCCGGACAGTTTGCGATGCAGGGAGTAGCTTTCCTCGGGGGGCGGGGTGAGCCGGTGCTTGAGGAAGGTGGGGATGAGCTGCATGATGCGGCGCGACGTGTCCTGCTTGCCGAAATCGAACACTTCGTCGTGTTTGAAGCATTCACCGAGGATCATGATCGCAGCCACGTGCGCGTCTTCCATCACCTTCAACATGAAACGCGATGAGGCTCCAAGTTCGACACAAAAATAACGTTAGCGGCTTTGAAAGGATCTGGCCTGGCATTTCCCCCCAACAGATGATTTCATCCGGAGAGCCGCAGGTGTAGGATCAGGCAAATTTTTGGAGGTGCTAAGGATTTTCGGCCATATTTCCCCAAACTTGCCCGAAAATGTTTAGTGCGGCAAAATTTCCCCCGACGAATTTCTTTTCACGAGCTCTCACAAAAAAAAACATGCAGAGCTTTTTTTGGAGGTCACGCAAAATAATTGTTTTTGTTTTGGAGAAAAAAAGACAAATATAGACGTTTTTAATCAGTCAGTCTCATTCATCACACAAACAGAACACAGCTGTCAAAGCATCTGTGCCCAACTTTTCAAGGATTTTTGACAAATCACAACTTTTTGGGGATGCACTTTCTCCTACATCATTGCGGGGAGCTGCAACTCACATGTTACGAAACAACCGGCAAGACGCCCGAAGTATAGCCGAGGATACCACGTCGCGCAGTGGTGTTGCTCAATCGTTACTGACAGCAATTCGTTTTCACACTTATTGAAGTTCGCCGTAAAAGCATTGCAGATAAGATGTCGAATATCACTGCAATACATAGTAAGCGATGTTGACAACAAGCTTGAGGCGTTGTTAACAAATTCAGGATGTCGTGTTACACAGGCAACATAGTTTTCCAAAGGAAACTTACTGACTCCAAAAATTCGCCGACCAACGTTTTGGAGCTCGTTTGAACGCATGAGTCATATATACCAGTGCCCCCCAACCTTTTTGTAACAACAGTTGAAATGAAGTTACCAGTTCGAACCATCAGATAAGGCTGCTGCACCTTTGTGTACTCGCTTAGAATCACAAGCGTGTGGTGTCATCACCAATTTCGCGGCCCGGTGCCAATTGATACGCGGCCCGATACCGGTCGGTGGACCCGGGATTGGGGACCGCTGATCTGTACCACGAGCATACACGTGGTGCGATCTGCGTCATTTCAGTTCAAATGTGACTGTAGCCCATGCACGCAGTCTTCACCTTAGGTTCATATCCAGTTAAAAATCCGAGGCTTATGGACTTCTCCACGACCTTTTCCCGATCTCCAGCGGACGCCCCCTTCACCACTTCGATGTAGTCGTCGACGAACTTCTTGTCGTACGTTCGGGTGGCTCCGAAATCAAGCAAAAAAATCTGCAGATGACGGTGACGCTATTAATGGCAGGAACTTCATCGGATAACGACTCAGTTCACGTTTTGTTTTACGACGATGTTTCATAATCCTGGAAACAAGTGAGTCTTCCAAACTAGTGTTTAACTGTTGCAATAGTGCGGCCGTGAGAATATGCATGCTTGTAACTCGAGGTGCCAGAAAAGTATGAACTTTTAGTCGGAAAAGGTTTCAGGCAAGCACATAGTACACCTGTGTATACTTTCGGCTGCGTATCTGTCAGAACCAATTTTAAACGTGCATGATACAAAGTCGAGACGTTAAATAAGTTACTCCAGTCGGAGTATTGGTTAAGGTTTGACCTTGCTGACCGCTCAGATATTTTGAAAGATCGTAAATATTTTAACTAAATACCGAAATGGTCGTTAAGCCAGGATTCAGTTTATTTTGATGGTGGTAAAAAAGTGAGTTCTACTGTATTTTGAGAGACCGTTGGAAAAATTTGAGACCGTTTCGGTCTCTCAAAACACCTTAGAAAACACTGGTTCCAGTACTCATGTAGTTGTCCTTACGTACGCACTGCCAACCAATGCTAGAATGCTAAAAATCGGGGTACGCATTTACGTACGCACTGCCAGCCAATGCTATGTACGCACTGCCAACTTACGTGCGCACTGCTAACCAATACTAAAAGCGCACTACTAACCAATGACTGGATAATTTCAGGGGTTTTTTAACCTCCTAGTTACGAATGTGTTCTAGCAGTGTTTACTACCCCATTGCTTTGCTATATCGTGACAAAAAAGCTTCTGGAACTAGCTCAACAGTAAAGCTTTGACAAGTTTCACACTTTATAACGAAGTGTCAGCCGTTAATACTGCGCAAAACTACCACTTTTCCGCTTGCACTTGATGTAGTGCACGTTTGCTCATTACCCGAAGCTCATGACCAGAGGTGAGGACCGCAACAAAGACCGGTGAAAAACTTAAAGCTTGTTCCGATGATTTGGGGCAAAAATGGTGGCTTTTGTTAATTGTTGATAGGTGCGCGAATTTCGCACCTTGTGCCATTTGTCTGAGAACAAACACATGAATACTGTGATACTTGATGCGACAGTAAAGTAAAACGACTTGCCTTTCAGTCGATTGTACAGCGTTATAAGAGACAGGTTGAAAAGTGTTTTGCATAAGCACAAAAAACATAAGACGTAATTCAAGACTCGACTCTCAGCAAAAAAAGAAAAACAAAGGTAGTTTTCATCAGTTCGGAAAAAGCTGAAATCAAAGCCGCTAAAAAGCGAGTGCTAAGATTAACAAAATGATGCGCGAGCAATAAACCGGAAATCGCGTTAAAACAAACTTGTAATCTGTTTTTTTGGCCTACCTTCTGTTGATCTTGGTTGTAGAAGAAATTCGACCAGTTCGGGTCAGTTTGCATGCAGCGCAACTCGAAGATCTCCTTCAAAGCCAGTCTCAGCAACGCAGCGCCTATCTGTTGCAACAAACATCACGTGATCGTGGTCAGCCAATCAAACGGCTGAACACGAGCGGACAACAGCACTAAACGCAGTTAGCCAAAGCACACGCTGGTTTAAAACAATTGACCGAAGAGCAGCGTCTTGCTTTCAAGCGCAGTACGAACGAAGATGTGTAGAGCACAGGCAACGCATCATCTGCCGCAGCATGTAAGAACGACTCACGTCTCTTTAGGTTAAAAAAAAGACAACATAGATTTGAGTAAAAGCAAACGGCTTGAAAAAAAAGGGCTCGCGCATTCACCAATGTGCTTAAAACGAGTCGATAAACGCAAGTTCACCAGATTTCGTTCATCCTGGTGCAGTTCCGCAGCATGATTGATGGGAATTCCGGTGACGAGCTCGGTTGTGAGGACGCGCTTTGAACTGAGTCCGGGTATTATCTCCGGTACGCCGTACAGCTCTTCATCCGCAAGTTTATCTCTGAGCGACGAAGTAGGACCGTTAACAACTTCAACATCGTTGTTGACAAGATTGAGATTGTAGTCCAAGCAAAACAGAAAGCATATGAATACCATACAATTGCACAAAATTAAGTCGCAAAAGAATAGAAGAATCGCAGCTCAATCTCCAGACAGCAACGTTTCGACGTTTGTCATTTGGTCTGTGAAGCATCATTTTGAACCTGTGTTGCGGCATCTAACGTGAGCAGCGGTGAAACGATTACCGGTTTATAAATAGCTTCAATGAAAACAAACCATAACCTCCGTATGTAAGAAACAACCAATCTCTAGGGCATATTAAAAGTAATATGCCATCAACTCTAAGCGCAACTCAGAAAATAAAGCCATAATCTTCTTGAAGTGTTATAAAGTTCAGCTCCGTTAAGAAATTGAGTCGTTACGAAGACTTTTTCGATGAAACATGGAGTATGGTCACAATTCAATCATCCAATCCAAAAAATGATGTACATACCTAAAAAAGTTGGAGTATTTTGCTTCTCGTTCGTAATCACATTCCCAGGCCAATTCTTTTCTGGCTACGTCGATGAACTTGTCAATGTACATCTCTGCAAAAAATAATGACAACTGCTCGAAAATTTTACACAATCTGATAAATACTCTTTTCTACAAAAAGTCATAGCAGGTCGTTCCCTAAACTTTCATTTTCCTTTCAGGCAACACCTAAATTCAACAGCGTTGGAACAAACTCATTTCCAAACAGAAAAACATATTCGTGTCAAGTTGGCTTACATTTTCTTTAACGTGGAATTTGAAGTTGTTGAACAAAAAGATTGTACTATGCTCAAGTCACTACATTCTCTGAGCATTTGGTTTCAGTGACGTTCTGGGAAGTGGGTTGATTAGTAGATGCACTGCACAAGCTTCAAAAGCGGAACTTATTTTTATGCTCCTCTGCAGTGACTCACAGCTCATCCCCAATCAGTAACTCAATTGACAAAATCTGATATTTCAAAATTTTCGAAGTTGGGTAGGTATACCAAAGACTTGTGCTTTCACAAATGAAGATAGAAAAGACAAACAAGATCACACTAAGATGCAGCGCAACGCGAGCTGGGGATGCACTTTAGTTACCGATAATTGCCACAAATGTAGAAATACCGCTTGAATAACGTGTTCGACCTTTCCCTCAATCCTTCATGGCGTAAAAAAAAACTTCTTAAACATCATTCCCGCGGCGTACTTGTTGCCGACGTCTTGGCCAAAGCAGAACAGCGCTCATTCTTTCAGCAAAACCGCACAGCTCAGGTGAGCAATAAATCGAAACCGTTCCTCAAGCGTGAACGCATCAGACGCAACAATCTTGGTGAGCCAGGGGCGGATCCAGCTAGTAACGTTAGGGGGGGGACTTCAGTAATATGTGGTAGTCAAGTCTCGTAACGGCTTCGCTGCTGCAAGAGAGCGAATTATACTTCACAACACTGCTGTGAAAAAGCAATGGACGACAGAATGGCCTTAAATCACGAACAATGAGACAATTCGAACATGGCGAAAGACTTATTCGGAATTGAATTTGATGTGTTGTTTTCCGAGTTGTTCAAAATCATGATGAATAAAGTTACTTTCGTAGGTTTTACGGGGAGCGATCACCCCAATCGCCCCACCCTGGACCCATCCTGTGGTGAACGGAGCAACGAAAGCGCTTGCGACAAAGGAAATGACGCAACAAGCTCGAGTCAATAGAAACTTTGGCAAATCTTAAAAAATGGAGCTGGCCATTGAATGAGATGCTCGCACTTGTCTGTATTTCGCGTTAACATCTTGCGCTGCTTTTCAATTCTGATCGATCAAAGCACGAACAGATATTAAATTCGACTCGGGTCAGTAAGTGGTTGCTTTGAACAAGAACTTGACAAAAAGGATCCGTGGTAACAATCACACTTTAAAACAATACCAACAGCAATTAGTTTCTATTACTTCAAAACGGCACACTGAAAGCTTCTCTATTCCCTATATGATCATTTTACAACATAGCATTCAGAACTTGGCCGCGCAACCAGTTATGGCATTCAGCATCGAATTCTGCGTTGTGGCAGCCACCATGAAGCAAAGAAGAGTCCCGCACAGCAAACAGGCAAAGATACAAGGGTGAGGTGAATGGCGCGGTGCTTTGAGTGAAAAAGTGGATATACTCGGAGGCTTGCGGGATCTTTGGTGAATGAAGACGTAAAATTCGGGCACGTCGAAGATTTTTTTGAGTTGAATGCTGGTCTCAGCTTAATAAATCGGGTTTCAACAATAGTAAATTAATAAACGTGGCCTTAACATGGAAGATTAGATTATTAGTTGAAATAAAACAGAAAAAGACAGATTACATAAGCGGCGCGCTGACCCGCGATTTCCTGCTATCGGCTTCTTTCGCGAACGCACGTGCAATTGACCCAAGAGCGAAGTTACGTAACCCGCGTATGAGCGGTGATGCAACGAAGCGAGTTTTCGAACTACACGCCGAGAAGAACAGCCAGTTATTGATCAAGACATACGCTCCGGAAATACGTTCCAAAACTTGAGCAGAGTGACCAGGTTGTCGATGTCGCTGTTGATGCTGTCAGCCACACCAGGGTATTGGATTTTCATCGCCACTTTTCTGCCGTCTAGTAGAACAGCTTTGTGCACCTGAAATATCAAGTGCGACTGTCAAATCGAACACCTCGTGCTGGATTGGAGACGTCGTCGGTGGTGAGAAAAGACAGTAGTTTGCCCCACTATGTTACCACAGCGAAGTGACAAATCACAGCTCAAATAATTCACGATGTCAATAGTCCCAAGCAAGTATGTTAGGATGAACGCATAACTCAAAACCCCTAGATGGAACAACGTCCAGTCATATTGTGGTAGAGTTAGCGACACTAACATTTAAGTCCGACTTAGACGTTTTCACCGAATGATAGCCGAACTACCGACAGGTCAGCACTGTATTGCACCATTACAACTCGTCAAAAGTTATTTTTGGCGCATCTGGTTTTCGAGGGTGATTACCAGTTCTTGCTGAGTTCAAACACAACAAAATGGTCGGTGATGCCTTTTTAATTGACCATAAACCGTTGTCATTTGACTAGCGCAGGGGTGGGGAACCTGCGGCCCGCGTAACATTCTAAATAGCCCGCATCAGAATTTGCGGTACACAAGATAGAGTATACAACAACGAGTCAAAACGAAGCTCCATAATAAGCAGGTACTTGCAATTCAATCTATAGACAGTAAGTCAAGAAGTCACTTTTTTCCTCATAGTTTGATATAAGTAGAAATTTAGGAGGATAAAATTTTATTTTAATTGATTTTGCGGCCCGCCAGCGATAATGTACAATTCATGTGACACGTGATAATAAATAGGTTCCCACCACGGGACTAACGGAAGGTTTCGGGAATGTTTGGTACGACCAACTAAGTAAGTACACCAACATTTCTCTCAAGCACCATTCAAAATCAACATATAGCTACTTTAAAACTTAATGTGCAGTCAGGCATGTTTCTTATCATAATTGGAATCGGAGCGGCACTTGTTTTACCGTATCAAAAGCTTCAAACACTTCCAGTTTTATGTTCCAAACTCTATCCAGGGGTCCGCAGCCTACAGCACGCGTACGCCAAGCAATTTCCAATGGCACGCAGAAGCTCCGAGTTTCACATATCAATTTTGTTATGATTCACAAAGAAGGTATATTTATCTTGACTTGCATCAAAAATTTATTTTTGGCACACTGAATGATTTGAAACCTTAATTCAGCACACAATTAACAACAGGTTGCCTACCCCTGTTCTAGGGATATGTTTGGATGAAAACAAAATCTTCTTTCGTTTGTCACGATGTACAGCGGCCAATGAAACGATGAAGTGCTTAAAAGGCGCTGGGGATGTACAGGTTTGCTGAGGAGAATAACAGTTTTGCGGTGTCTTTTTCTCATGTTCTACTCTACAAGATAAGGTAACTCAAGATAAAAATGACCGATCAGACGCTAAGTAAAAGGGAAATATTTGTAAAGAATAAGTGGAAAATGGCTCTATAGCTTGGTACCAATTTTTACGTATTATACTTATAGCAGCAGTTGAGTATTTCGCAAAAAGCACACCTGTCCGATGGAAGCGGCAGCAAACGGCTTTTCGTCGAACTCTTTGACCAACTTCCTCCACTCAGCTCCGAATTCAGCCACCAAGACTTTCTGCGCCAGGAAAGCATTGTGATTAGACAAACTTAGTGATCCACAAAAATTCTGAACAAATGAAAAGTAAAAATCCCAGGAAAAGAACTGCTACAGTCAATCTAACCGGCATTACATTTTGACTTCCAATCCCTTTTGCAAGGTCTTTAAAAAGACTGTTTTTAAAATTGTAGTTGAAAACAACGGAAAATGGTCAACAAGAAAGGTTTATAATTTTCAACAAGCAACTAATTTTGAACGCCAACAATCGCCTACAGCCCGCAATACTAACAGAGGGCCGCTTTGGCGTCATTATGAGCTTAATTTTCCAAAGCATTATATCAACGCCATGAAGCAAATAAGCTTCTGTGATGTTTGCGCGCGGGAGGAAATTCTCAATTTTATTTTGTAACCAATTGGACCACAAGTTATGCACAACCAAAGGCCAACAAGCGTGAGCAACAACAATGCCATCGGCCTAAGCGTTGCCAAGAATACAACTGCGCAGAGCGGAAGCGTATGTAAGAAGATACAACATTGATGCTTTTTCGATCACCATGCTTATGTCGTGCACACTCCCCCGCAACAGCAAACTCAGCGATACCTTCATCTGCGACACAGGCATGAAATCAGCGCTCTGCCTGACCCGTTCAAAGGCTTCGAGCAGCCGCGGATCAACGATAGTGTCGTCTGCAACAAACAAATAAAAGAACGATACTTCTCACGCTGACAAGTTACAAAATTAACATATCAACCTCGGGGATCCTGCAACAACAATGGGACAAACCTTCTTTAAAAACATGAAATGCAGTGGAAGATAAAAGCTCAAGAGTCCGTTACAATCGAACTAACTGAGGCTGTTGCTTCGTGATTATTACTAAACAACGGTGCTGGAAAGCAGTCAGTGCAGCTTCTTTGCTAAACAGCAGGCAGCAAACAACGAAAACTGCAACATACATTTCGGCGTTAAAATGGAATCGCACTGACTGCCGCTACTCTTTCGTCCGATTATAAAATCATGAAACCATCTTTGTATTTGAAGCATGCCGAGTGAGAAACAAAACTATCATAAAGAACCACACAATATCAGATTTCAGCACATATCATAAGTCAGTAAAATTTTCACAAGCTCGGCACATGCATCAATTTCTCCTTTGTAACCACATTTACCAAAATAGTTCATAAGTGGACTTCATCGCAGCAGTTGTTTTATGTCTTTCAGTCACAAACCACACTCTTAGTTCTTGTCATTAATACAAATAGTGCACAGAAATACATGTAGACAACTCATTCTCAAAAGTAAACTCTGAAACGGCCTCTACATGAATCTTTTTTTTCAAAATGACCCACCAGGAGACTCCTAGGACGTTTACACTACACTGCAAGGCTGGCAACTAGTTAGGATTTCATTTAGAAAGTTAAAGTCATTACAATCAGCAGGACAACCTTGGACAGAAGTGCTGTTATTAAAAAGAAAAGCAACCGTAACAAATGCCACACGTCAGAGACGGGATAGCAACATGGCCAATAAGTTCCATTAAGTTTCTCCATTCCACAGCAGCAAATAATGAAAAAATTGTTTTTAATACAATCTTCCAAAACATAAAAAGGCAAGTAACTTTGAAGGTTGCACTGTCACAGCATGCACCATCACAACTTTTTGAAATGTATGGTGTGAAAGGGATGCTGAGACACAGCAAATGTGATCAGTAACTTAATGGAACAATTTTAATACATCCAGTGAATGGTCCTCTTGAGATTCCAGATGTTATTTACAAATTTTTTATGTTAAAACAACATTCTTTAGCAGACTGAACAAATTTTCACGAAAGCTGTCACACCAAGCCCTCAGTTAATTAACAAAGTTTGCTGCAAACCTTGCATACTCAACATCTGACCAAGCTTCAGTGCAGCACCACGTACTTTGCACAAAGTGCTGACAACTTTGGCAAGATTGGCCTCTGACAGAATAGGTGACTTGCTTCCAGTAGCATCTGATAAAACCATAGATTATGCTATGAAACCGATAAAGACTGACAATTATAAAAAGAAACCGCTTGTTAGACACTCAGAAGAAACCTACATAACATAGAGAGCCATATAACATAGAGAGCCATTGCTTATTCAAAATAGCAAACAATAACTTGTGAATTAAAGACTTGGGACAGCCCATGAACAGCATAAGTTGATGATGGCTGTTACCTTGATTGCTTTCAAAAAACTGACATACAATAACAGCATTTTTTTACAAAATTACACAAGCGTATTGACACAAAAAAGTTTAGATATTAAAACTGCTACCTATCAAAGCTTGGTTAGATATACCATTAAAAATGCAGCACACAAAACATGAGAAATATCAACTCAATGTCGATTTGAAAGCAAAAAATGCAGCCACCCTAAAAACATTCTGTAAGGCACTAGCAATCTTAGCAAAACACAAAAAATTGCCAAGCAGGACACAAAAATAGAGAAACTTATAAATATATCTGGAGTGACCTTACCATCAACAGCCAACCCAACAGTCTTTTTTGCCCCATCAATCACTGTACCAGCAGCTACACTTGCTGCTAAACCTGTAAGAAAGCAAACGAAAATTAGAAAAAAGGTAGAACAAGTGTTTGCAATATTGAGTATTAAATAGTCAATATGCAGTATAGTCAAATGGGGTAAAAAAACAAAATTTATAAGTTTGCAATATCTCTAAAACAAGCCACGGTATTTTCTTGGTCTTTTGATAGAATGTAACCCCCATGCCAAAGGATATTGTGACATGGAAATTTTTTTGTTATCTTTTCCCAAAGAAAAATTATAATAAAAAACACTATTTTTTTACCCAGGCAAAGGGGTAAAAAAAGCTACTGCTTATTCATCCAGATTTGCTTGTATTCTGTACATAAAAAGTAATCCACATTTTTGCACAAACATTTAGCCATGATGTAGACTAGCAATAATTTATTCACAGCATGCTTTCATGCAAAAACAGTAGATGACTATGATCACTTCAGTTCAAGCAGTCTTGATCAGATCATCAGTAATATTTTCCAAACTTGCAGGGGTTAGCAAATTTTTTGGAAACCATGCTCTCTCTCAAAAATTAAACAAGCCTTTCCACTGCCTGCATCTGTAAGTATTTTCTGGTCTGGACCATGAAAGCAATACTTAATGCATGGAAGAGAATATCCAGGTCTTTCACAGTGGGCCAAACCCATAACAAGCGACTTGTAAAAGTTGTGCTCTCACTTTTGTGCAAAAAGTTTATTTTCATACTTGTTGGTGTTTTACCATCGACATCCTCAATAAAAACTTTTAAAGTTGTTCCCAGTAGTCGGCTTTGAGGCTTGGTCAAAAAACAGCATAAATTTTCTCGTATTTACTCCTCAATCATTTTTACGTCTTCAGCTTTACTCTTATATGTAGTACTTAGAAAACTTTAACTGATTACTTAGTGGTGCATTGGTAACTGGTTCAACAAACAAGCTCCTAATCTGAATCGACTTTCTCTTTCAACTCGCGTTTCTTCTGTTTCTCACTTTGTACTTAAAAAAATCTTTCGTCTCTAATGACTTTTCCATGCATAAATATTGTCTTTTTTGTTGAGTGAAATTGCAAACTGGCCTGCTTTCAGACCTGAAAATAGCCTCAAGAGATGCTTCACCGTCTTGAGGTGTATACATGTGTCAAAAATATTTTTTATCTGGTAAAGAAAGTCTTTGCATGATTTTAATCTAACTAAATGTATCTGGTTCTATCAATTGCTGTATGTAGTTAAATACTATTTTCTTCTTATCTGGCCCTTCTTAACACTTTGGCGTCCACTAGAATTCAGGGATTTTTAGAAAAAAAACGCCTAAACGCACATGGCTTTGCGTGGGAATTTCTCCAGTTCAGTGTGCTCTACAGACCTGGTAAAAGTCTCAAAAGATGCGGCAAGTCTGCTAGTCTGCACTAGAAAAAAAATTTTTTGCTTTGGGGTGCGGGTTTTTTGTGAGTGACGTCATAAGTGGAGGACTTTTAGGCCACCTTGGCCCACTTTACCTGGCCCTGGGTGCCAACCGTTAGGTGGTA
>JGI24158J21664_10010085_pt1 | contig 12612 bp, 9 predicted proteins | sample Ectturendosymbi3_FD_21664 | JGI IMG/M metagenome (IMG submission 21664) | reverse complement strand
CGATCTGTTTGAGCTCTTGAACAGCTCTCTAGTGCAATCGGCGGAGGAGCTAGGGCGTTGGTAAGGCAACCAAAAACTGCTGTTTTTTAGGCCGAAATCCATTGTACGAATATCACGTAGGCCGGCTCTCAACGTGTTAAGGTCTGTTGTGCCAAAGTTTTTCGGTTGGGCTCTCACCTTCTGTGGATGACTTACGTTTTGGTATTAGTGGTTGCACGTTTTAAGTCATGGGCCATTTTTTCTTTAATTTTTCCAGAATTTTCCAAACTTTATGTGTAGGGATTAAGGCTACAGTTAAGGTTAGGTTTTAGGTTTATCTTTTACACTTCTATGCTTCTACCAAGCCTAGCTGCACTCTATGTGTTACTGTCAAGTTACAGGTGGTCTATTAATAAGGTTTCAAGTATCAAGATCCACAGGCATGCTTGATGTAGCTAGCCACTGGCCAAACAATTCAGAGTCTTCACATCTTTGCCAACTACCTTCAGTCAAGCAGATAAATTAGCTCTTTTGGTGATTATTTTATTAATTGAAGATGTTTCACCCACCTATTCAAGCAGGCTTCCTCAAGGCAATGTTTATTAACCACGTATAATATGCAACTTACTAATAACAAGAAACAATGAGCAATATGATGTACAAAGACAAAAAATGCAAAACTGACCACCACGTTATAGGAACGGGTGACAGCGTGCCACAGAAAAATCGTGCAAGTGTAAAATGAAAAACGCTGGAAGATGATGAAGTATAACAACACAATAAATAGCATAAAACCTACATAAAAATGCACAACAATGGTTAAATAGCATGAAGGTAAGGGATAAAATAGAAAACAAATAAAGTGTAAAAAATTGAACAAATAAAGTGTAATACTTACATGGTAAGAGTTGTTAAATTTACAGGCACAAAGGTGGTCAAAAAGGAAGGCAAACACAAGGAGGTTTGGTAACAGATAAAACATCGGCTAAAAATAAAATAATCGCCAGAAGAGCTAATTTATCTGCTTGATTTGAAACCTGGTGGCAAATGCTATGATACAACATGTGTAGCACAAAGAACAGTACCTCCAATCATTTGGAATTTTTATTATGATGTAATGAAGCTGCTTCAAGCAGATAATTGCATCATAATAACAAGTAACTAGATGGTTTGCTGAAGCTAAAAGGATTTGCTTCTGTGCTTAGTGAGCATGTTAGGTAAAAGACTATGTTGGTAGAATATGTTATTATCCCAAGACACATGATATTTCTATGTGTTTCAATTATGCCAGTGAGTAGTAATGTCAGGTAAAAAACTCCTTGGTAAATCAAAGTAGTATTGTCTTGACATATGGTGGCAAGAAGCAGAATTTAGAGGTTGGCTTGGTACCACTCTTGTTGATTAACGAAAAGCCTGTTGCGAAGTTTCAGCGAAACATCGTGCACCTGACTTGAAAGGCATGCTGGAAGGAAAAAGTACCCTGTTCAGCAGTGGTTCTCAACCTTTTTGCTGAAGGACAGGCGTGCCAGATGGTGCCAAATTTGGCAAATATTGCAAAAATCCATGTTTTCCAAAAAAATTTAAACCAAGCAACAGAATACGATCTAAACAGGGTATATTCTGGCTGCTGAGAAAGCACTTTGATAACCATTCAAATAAATCTTTTCATAACTGTCAAACTTAAAAAAAGGAAAAGTTTAGAGAGAATATGAATTGCAAAACACATTGATATGCTTTAGCAAACTTCAATTTCATCAGCAGTTAAAATCTGACCTTGATGTTCCAATGGAAGATTTTAAATGCAAAGATAAATGTTATTCACTTACATGGATTGATAGCACCGTAGAAGTGGATACCACCGCCAGCCTATGAGTAAAGACAGATATTACAGTGCTGAAAGAAATGGCATGAAAGTTACTTCAAATGTAAAAGCAGGCACAAAATGTGAACAACAATCCAAGAAACTAAATGCTTTCATCATTTAGAAAAAATAAACAACCAAGTAAAGATCCTAAGTGTTCAGGCAGCACATGTTTAAGAAAATCCTCAACATTCCGCAATCAAAGTAAAAAACAATGGATATATAGCATGTGTATGTATTTCAGTGTGGTTGATTTGCAGAATTATGAAAGTGGATAACCTACGAAGTGAAGTCAAAGTTAAATTTTGCTCCTCAAATTAATTTTTTCAGTGGCCGTAATGAGAAGACACATGTTGGAACTTGGGTGGCTCTACAACAAAGCCTGTGTAGAAGAAACACCACGTCCAGCTACGAGTAGTGGAAGAAATTGTATCATTAATGAAAATGACATGAAAATGATTTTGAATCCTATTCATTGAAACTACTTCATTTGTAAAACTGAATATGTTCAAAAAGTTGTGTGATCGTAATGGTACCAGAGAAAAATGGGAAGAACTGGAACAGCTACCATAAACACCTCTGTGGTGCAGACTACAGCATTTTTTGTTAGACAATAATGTGGGATCCGTTTATTCTAATTGTTTATCTTCCTCACTTGTCAGAAAATGTTCAAAAGTTTAAATGTGGTGAACATTTGATCTTATTGAAATGTAAGCTTTTTGTTTAAAACTTATAAAACTTCCATCGCAATTTTTTCAAAAACCTTGAAAAACATAATTACCAAACCTATATCAATAGAAAATACAAGCAGCTACAAATTTTTCAAAAAATTTGTTTGCAATGTTGCGTCAACAGCTCACAGTTTGAGGTCAAACTTTAGAAATAAAAATATTGTTACAAAATTTTCAACCTATTTCTCCTTGAAAGTTGTTTTGCTGCTTGTATTGACTGCAGATTTGGATTCCTTGACCTTTACAACACCCAGAAACCAATTTTTGTGCATCTATGTGGGGTATTTATAAAGATACAAGCAAATTTGCATTGGCCTATGAGCAAAGGAAGAGTGCTCGCATGGTAAATCTCCATCTAGTGTTGAAAATTTCAACAGGCCATAACTCGAGAACTGTATGAGATATAAAAAAAATTCATTTTTCTATGGTCATCATTTTCAAAAAGGAATAAAACATGAAAACAAGAAAATTCTGAAACAGGGTTGTAAACACCTCTCACTAAATTTGATGTGTAATGACCCATATCTGGTGCCTACCATACGATCCAAAATTGTGGCGAAGATTTTCAAACTTGTTTGAAGGATACTGATGTGAATGTCAAATGGGTGTCATACGACACTACTATTACTACTACTACAAGTGATGTGTTTGCCTCACTGACCTCAAGTAGCACTGGAAATTGTATCGCTGGGAATACTTGAACTCAGTACTTTTCAAAAGTAAAATGCATTTTAAAACAGTGATGTCATTTTATCAGGCCAGTGTAGCTGCATTTTTGTGTGATGTGTGCTGTTTTTTTTTGCTGAGACATTTTGGTCATTTGTCTCACAGTTGTGTTAAAACTTAACATAACAGTATTCAGTAGCCTATGTTTTCAGACATTCTGACTGAAATGACTTAAGACCTAAACCTACCCCACTTATGATGTCACCAACAAAAAACCTGAAACGAAAATTTTTTTTCATTGCAAACTACAAGATTCACTGAGTCTTTTGAGGGTTTGAACAGCTCTCTAGCATAATCGACTGGCGAGTTAACGGAGTTTCAAAGACTTGACCAATATGAACAAATTATACCTTTTACAGCAAAATTATCTCGGCTCCAAAGGTGTTAAAAATTTTACTACAAAGTAAAAAGTAAAATATGCAGCACAAACGTACAGTTAGTTCACTGTAAATTTTATTTTAATCAAACAAAATGAACAGCAACGAAACTTGAAAGACTTGAAACAAGAGAAGAAAATTTTGAACGGTTAGAGAATGTAGAGTACATTCCACTGGTTATCTTTTTCAGCTCTGTAAAATCGGTTTATTTTGACCAATTTTTCTGCTTTCTCTACACCCAACCTCTTTCTGATGTTGGACCATACCAAACCATATGTTGATAAAATACACTATACAGATGCTGAACTAGCAAGGCATGCACATGAACTTGACATGAAACTGCAGAAGTTGTGTGGGCATAGCTTTTCTCTGTTTGCTGTGTGCATGTTGGCCAAGCCCCACCACTGCGATGGAGCGAACTGAAAAACAACACTTTGGGTAAAACTAAGATGGGAACATTTTTTACCTCAATTTTGAATGCCATAATAGGTATAACAAGTTATTATTGTGTAATTCTGAAAATGGTGGTATTGCATGATGCAATAAAAACAATTCAGAATGGGGTTTTTATGTTCTTCTTAAAAAATAGCAAAAACCTGTTTCTTCAAAAAAAAACACAAAAACCAGGTTTTTCTCAACCCCGGGACATGTTGACAGATTTCTTTTAGGACAAAACTTAGCCAGCTATCATTTGCTAAATGACCAAAACAAATCTTTCTGTTCTCACCACTAGACTGTGCATTGGTTTTTAGTTACAGCTCATCTGATGTGAGGTTTTTGTAATTTGTTTAGAATTTTAGCAAATTTTTTTTTTTCAAGTACTGTAAATATACATTAAACAGAAAGCAGCAAGTTATGTTTGAAGTACAGCTGACATCCTTTGCTTTACAGCAGTTTCTCCTCTCATGGTGAGGATGAAATAGTTTTTGTTTTATGCCAACTTAGCATGTTGTTGAAAGTGCATCGTGTTCTGGCATGTATTTAAAACTCATGGCGATAGAATCATTTCTCGAAAAGGGTGAAGATTTCTTGAAACGTCCTGAGGTTTGTTGCTTTTATTTGCTGTGATCATGATATCATTTTAATTGGGTAAAGAAAAGGCAGAAAGTGATTTGTATTTATCAAATGAAGCTGTTTGTGGAAGAAGTTGCTGTAGACCAGTTTAAATTTATATAAGGAAGCATGAAACTGGATAATCCCTCACAGTAATGTTCAGCAATCATTGCAAATCACAAAAATATTTAAGTCAGTACTAAGCCAAAGTCTCACTTTTAAACAACTTCATCATTTCATGTATTATAACCATCATTAGGCAGTTTTAAAGTCAAAACATTAACTGGTACTTAGAAAATGTGAGGAAATTTTGACTGCTGAAGTTGCCATAAGTGTCTTTGAAAGACTAACTTTGTGGAGTTTTTTTTATTCCATCTTCATGAGTTGTGCGTATATTTGTTCCTTGTCATTTTGCATCAATCTGCCAAAAATTAATTTTCAAATCTGTTTTTTCCCATTGGCCTGTTACATTTAAGAACCTCACTTTTTTAAAGTAAAAAGTTGAAGAACTACATTTACAAAGAATATGGAAGTTACAAATTGAAGGACATTTGTATTGAAATTCTTGTTCACATTTTCATTTTTCAGCATTTAGTTGTTGCTGCCTTTGTGCTGTGAAATAAGCATTTGCTCGCTTTCAAAATTTACTGCTTGATCATAACTCAATTTTGGAGCTGGGTGATAACAATCTCCTCAAGATCTTTCTTCATTTTTTGGTATTCTGAGAGAGAAATGCATAATTGGCAAAAACATGGATTACTGTTTAATCAGTTGTGTTGCATCACTTCTATGTGTAAATAGTAACTGTTAATACAAACTAACTGCTGCATGATATTGATAGCTGCAATTTTTTATGGTCTGCATACATAGCGTTACTTTCAAAATTACTGATACTACTCTTGGCTATTAAGCTAGCTACTTACAAACTTTAGGTGGTGTTTTTAAAATGATGCATTATAACGGTCGACTGTTGATCAGTTGTTGCATATTCTGAGTTACTGTCAAATGTCTGTACTTTGGGAATACCATCCCATCAATTTATTGTTGACAATTTATGTGGCCACCTAATCTGCATTGCAAAGTTTTATTCAGAACTGCTTTACAGGCCAACTCACTGCCTTTATCTCTTCGAAAGTGTACACTGAAAGTCGATGAAGATGGACTGTTCTTGTTATGGCAGTATATTTCCCAAAAAGTAGGATGTGTCTGCTTGAAGACTGTCATCATTGTATTTTGTGAAGTTGGTTGCAAATGGTTTCACCTATTTATGGCTCAAATGGGTCATTTTGGCAAAAGATGACAAAAAATTTTTTAGCTCTTTGATATGATTGTGTTGATTATGACTACCATCCCATACTAACAAGAATCCTTTTGTCTGAACTAACATTTTTTTCTGTAATATCCACTTTAAAGCAAGGAAGACTCAATCTATTTTCAGTGATATCTGCAAATGCATCAGCTGTTTATCTTTGGTTCAGAAAGGTTGACAGTCCATTTTTTAAGATATAGCGGTAAGACAAATTGTTTAACATGGCATTATTAGAAATCTTCTTACCGTTTTTCTTAAGCAGCTGCAAAACCCAAGTTACACCTGATGAAAGTTGGTTAATCAGCTCCTGTTACTAACAATACAAAATAAACCCACACTTTTTGCCATAATTTTTGGCTCCTGAATACTTGGTCTTATCTAGGACAAGACTTAAGGCCCAGTTCGTTTTTTTGTTGTAGTGTACATAATATTACCTTGATGAAAAAAACGTGATTTTTGTGGTTTTTGTAGGAGCTTTGTTGTGTGGAGATTGCACATATTCATGAAGTAAAAACAGGAATTGCCTCAAAAGTAAGTTATGTCAAAAACTGAAGAATGTTTTAAGTTTGTGTACTGGTTTGCAACTTACATTGCTTACTGTTAATTTATTGCAGGATGCCAAATCCATGATTGACACAGCAGATGGGGACAGTCCCAAACAAATTTTGACAATTTATCATGGGTTTGAAATTAGCAGTTTGTCGGTGCTTCAATTCTTAGCTTCCTCTGCAGAAACTGCGCAAGTGAGCATGATGGTAGTAAATGTGTATGTAATACTGTCCAGTAATTGAAGTCCTTATTTTTGTCTTGATTTTTGCAGAAATGGGAAATTGCATTGAAGTCTATAGTTCATTCTTTAAAATTAAGACATTTAAGCCCACTTGAAGTCACAAAAAAACAGTAAGTCGAGCAATACTCTGATTAATTTATGATTGTTTATTGTTTGCTGCGACATGGGTTTTGTTATTGTCCAAGCAGAAATTACATTTTCGTTTTCAAAGTTTTCTGCAAGTAGATTGTGCATGTGAAAAGCTAATCCTGAAAAAAGTGGCAACTGCCATGAAACCAAATTTTGGTAGCATAAAGCCATTGTTGTTGTCATGACTACATGCACACTGCACATAGATCAAATGTCTTTCAAATATGTTGCAATACTGGCATGCTCTTGATGGTTTATTGAGCCAACTTTGGTGCCACTCTTCATTGTGTGCCTAAAACTATTCCATTTTCAGTACGGTGTCTCTGTCGATGAAAGCCCAATCAGTGGCCGGATAAAGCTTCCATTCCAACCTTACAATACGTTGTGCATTGTAAACTTCTCAGCAGGGTTTCCTTTGTGTTTTGCGTGGTGTCAGCCGTCTTGCCAAAAAGAATCTGTTGCACAATTTTCATGGCAACCTTGCGTGGATAAACCAATAATCAAGCAGATAAATTCGATCTTCTGGCGATTTTTTCAGTATTTAGCCGACTTTTCGCCTACCCATTCAAGTAGGCTTCCTCAGACGTTTCGCCTACCTATTCAAGTAGGCTTCCTAAACCAATGATGTTGTACAATTCTTCCAGGGATACTACTAGCTTTACATTTTAGTTTCATAGATAAATTTCATAGACAAATTGTGCAAAATGAAAGGAAACAACAAACTCACGAAAGAGCATACATAAAAGGGCGTTAGTTCGTGTGTTATGACCACGAGTTTCAACTATCGAAAAAGGATCAGTTGGTTGTGAAGTGATAATGATGATAACCTAAATTAGTACCACTTTCACACAAGAACAAAACTTTTACAGAAAATCTCTTGCATCAGGCGCAAGGGAAAAATCACATGAAGTTCAAATAGGAAAAATAATTGTCTGTACACAAAACGCCTGTCTTGGAAACATTGATAAAAGTTATGCACTCATTAGCATCCCACACCTCGGCTTCCCCAAAGAGCTGATAAAAAAGTACACCCCTGTCGTTGTTGAATCAAGGGAGGTTTCCGATTTGCCACTGCTCTCCCATCGGGCACTATAACATCAAACCTTGTCGCATTGACCAAGCATTTCCCCCGCGTCTTTACGTGATCGAAGTCGTGCTGTTGCATGGGGCGCCGTTCGTAGAAAGATTATATCGGATAGTTGGCACAAAAACTGCTAAATCTGCGCATATTTATCTAAATCTGCACGCATTTATTTAAATGTGTGGATATTTAGCTAAATCTGCGCACATTTAGGTAAATCTGCGCATATTTAGCTAAATATCCACACTTTTAGCTAAATCTGCGCACATTTAGCTCAATCTGCATGCATATATAGCGCTGAAGCGTGTCGGCAATGCACGGCTAGATCTGTCCGATATAATTTTTTTACGAACGGCGCCCCATATTCCTTTCCACTGTTTACTGATTTAAAGGACGTTGATGTCTCAAATAAGAAACTTATCTTACCCCAGTCAAATTGAGAAAAACTTTACGGCATTTGTTCATTGAACTCAACAAAAGTACTTCACACGTATTTTAAAATATTTGATAAATAGCGTATTTCCCAGGTCAACCTGTGTAGCTGCTATAACAATCTTTGAGCGCAGTGGACTCCGTCCTTGTATGTTGCTTCATTGTCAATCAATTACAATTATCTGTTGCAGTTCATTGTGAACCACGTTTGGCGTCAAGCTATTTTTAGCAAAAGCTTCCCAACTTTCAACTGAGTCTTGTGAATTGTCACAACAGTGAATAGAGACGTCAACAATCAGTGGCGTACGCAGAAAATTTCATGGGAGGTTTCATTCAGTGGCACGTGGTAGTCATTTGTATTTAGTGTGCGCTGTTTGTGACGTCAAAATTTGACGTCATATTCATGCTTTCAAACAACGTTTTGGCGAAGTTTGTTGACATAATAATGCATATTATCCCACAAGCACTCCCCTATTTTATGTGTCATTGCATTGAATATAAACTATCAGCACTCCGGAATAGGATATCGGAGGAAAATAAACACAATGCTACGACACAGCAGTTCATAATATCAGGCTGCGCATTAAAACAGGGGAGTAAAACCCACACAATTTTACCACTTCTACGCAGATAACATTTGGAAATCGAGAACCCACTTAATGCAGAAGTAAATTTCGAAGATCTTTCTTTTCCCAACAGCCACCTATTGAGCGTTCCAGACATGTTCTGTAACCCTGTTGCAATGGCATCGCTGGACTTCTTGATTGTGGGACATTTTCAACCGCAGAAATTAGTAGTTGAGTTTCGGCCTGTTTATTTTTATGATTTACCGCAGTTCGTGCCACAAGCTGCTAGCAAGTACAGTAAACATGCCAGCGTAATATGTGATTCAGTGCATTGCATGCGCAACGCTTGTATCTCCGCTTTCACGCTTTCATCTTGTCTAGACATTAGGAAATGGGATGCCGATCGGTTGTCATAAACAGTTCGATAAGACGTGCATTGTAGGTATTACCCCAGTGGTTCTCAACCCTTTTGTTATTGCAGACCCTTTGCTGTACTCTTCTCGAAACAATTGCGGATCCCAGCGTTTTTCGGATTATTCACAAATATGATTTGGTTACTGCTTGGCAAGAAGCAATGTGCGCTCTGCAGCATCATTATGGTGATAGTACACAACCAAATATTTATCTTATGCACGAAAAGAAACTTCATATGTAACATAAAATACTCTGATTTTTCGTAATCATTGTCAGACACTGAAATGAAACCCAGATCGAGAGCTTTCTGCGTACTTTTAGTTGTAGCTGTATTGAATAACTTGAAGTTAAAACCGAAAGAAAGATGTTTCCTAACACAAATGCAGTAAATGCCAAATTTAGTTTGCAGCCTGCCCATACTAAAGCGGAACTAAGACTGAAGCAAAATAGTTCATTTGATTGAAAGTAGTGCGCGCAGCTAGGAACTGTAACAATCTCTTACCAGTTATGACGCAACAAAGAAGGTAGTGATCCATTCTATCAATTTCCGTCAAACCATCTCATCAGATACTGTGTGCGGCCAGTGAAAAGTGCATAATAATATACGCACAACAATACGTCATGCGATTGAACACATAATTTAAATTTGAAGGTTTCCGCCGACCCATTTCTCAGAAGCACCAGGTTACCCAACGAAAGAAATGTCTGATTCTTATAAATTCATTAGAAGTCCTGGGTCTCCATTAACAAGGCCTATTATCTTCTAACCAGATCTGACTGCACCCGCACACTCGTTGTAACATGGCGGCTGCAGGACAAAGAAGTTACGGTTTCGAAATGGTCAGTTTTTTTACGACAAGACAGTTAAATTTTCAGCAAAAACAGTCCGCCATGACAGCCTGTCAGGACCTCAGGTTGCGACATCCGCTGGGAGGTATACGTAGTGAAAAGCCTCAAATCAAGTTGCTGCTCAGCAGCAGCAATAGCAATAAAGTCAATTATTTTTACCGAAAAATATCCTGTTTGTTGAGGATAATTTTTCTCACTTTGTTTAATTTAATGAATAGCACTATTGGATCGTCCCAACAGATTTTTACTTTCTTGTAACCCTGAAACATTCCGCGAGTTTAAATTTTATTTTTTGACTTGGATTCACTTGTTACGTGGAAGAACCTAACGATCATTCTTCCATAGGTGGTGTGATGCACCGCTGACACAACCGAACAGTTGATGATAGTGTCTGAAAAATGATACACGCCTGCCTTTCGTTCACGTCGCAATAAACATGTTGCTGGTGTTTTGACCACTTTCACGATGCAAACGTTTTCGGACCGACAGGGGTGCAACCGGTCGCGGAGGTTCGCGCCGCAGCACCGAAAGTGAAACTCGGCGATGTCATCGCAGCAACATGCGCGCCCGACAACCAGTCCGCTAAAAGATACGAACAAGGATATTAAAGCTCGTGCAGCCTAAGCTCCATTGCTGCAGAATTCATGATCGCCTTTTTAGCAGCTGCATTCACCGGCTTGCAGCAACTCAGTTCGAAAATGCTGCGTTTGCAGCGGATGCGCCATAATTCCGACTTATTGTTGAAGAAGAAAAGAGTTCGAAACGTCCAATTCGATTTTACCTAAATTATTGGTTATGTGTTGTTTCTTCTACGCCAATGCAAGACTCCCCAACTTCATCCTGCCAAAAACATTTCCGAATTCGTTTTGTTAGTGTTGCGTCATAACACGTGTAGTCTGAAATGGCAAGTACTGTACTCCAACAACCGCGTGGAACAACAAACACACACGTAATTCATGAAAGCCTAACAAATAGTAATTTGTACAAAAGTAGGAGAAAACACATAAAATACAATTGTTATTTTTTTACTTGGAGATTGTGAAGTTGTACCATGAAAGGTAGAGTTCTTTTCCTGAGCTGCATACATTTTGACTTTACTGGTCGCAACCTAATTTACTGTATTATATTTTTTGTTGAAGATGGAAACGATTGCANTACTCCCTGAATTCGAAAGGCATGATTCCCATCAGGAGGTAAGAAAAATTGCAGCATACGTGTTNATAAAAAGTTTTGAACGGGGGTGCGCAGTCGGAGGTAAAATGCCCCACTCGGACCCCTATCTTCCAAAATTTTTCGACTCAGACCTTTCCAAAATTTTCGACTCTTAACATAACGTGAATGAAGTTTGGCTGTCAACAGTGGCAAAGAAGCGAGGAGCAACTAGCAATCAATGCAAATCGTGGTGCACAGCAAGAATTCTCTGTTTCAATAAAAGTTTCAAAAAAAATTCTACCATTTCATGTTGAAATTTTCAACAGGTACGAGTTAGGACTCCTAACTTCGGAGTGCTATGCAGAAAAATATTTACTTGGACTTGCGGAGTCGGATAGAAAAATCCGACTCCGACTCCTAGTGTTCTTAGGAATCCGTCTCCACCCAAAAACGTCCGACTCCCGACTCCACCACCCTGGTTTTGAATCATCGTTTGTCATTCCAATATTTGTATCCTATGGGCATTTTGCTTATGCTTTTAGTAACGTACCATTTGCTATATTTCCGAGAATGGTCAAGTACCAGGGAAAAAGGAATCAGAAAACGAAAATAGTATTCTAATTTGTAAATTATTTACATTTGGCATAGCTCAAGTTTACATGAGACACATTTTAAAGAAAAGCGTGAAAGAGTGAATTCTTTCAAAGTAACAATCTTTTATGTGATTGTGTTTTCATGTTGTCGTATATCATCTTTTTGCCAGAAAATTTACTACTAATATACCCTAAAGGTTGAGTATGCCAAACTTAATACTAATAGAACACTTTTAACTGCTTTCTGGATGTCACTTAAATATAAGCAATACAAAGAAACAAAGAAGTAATTCATGGTTTCTTACAAAAGTTGTCAAGGCGAGCATTTGCTGAACAGTGTCAGACGTAGCTTGATCACTAGATCCCTGTCACATCATAAGAATGATATTTTGTGTAGGCGAAGAAGTACTGATGTTTGTTTTGAGTTTGCCACTTATCTTGTATCGCGGCAAAATTGAAAATGGATCGTCGCTTTACTGACAGCGCCTGTCATATACAGCAGGGGTCACCAAACTACGGCCCGCGGGCCAAATCCGGCCCGCGAAGCCATTTCATCCGGCCCGCGTAGAC
>JGI24158J21664_10010081_pt1 | contig 12615 bp, 5 predicted proteins | sample Ectturendosymbi3_FD_21664 | JGI IMG/M metagenome (IMG submission 21664) | reverse complement strand
CTTTTGGCTATGTTCAATGTATTGCGTAAAACGTTTGTAGCTACTTTAAACTTACTTCATTTAAATTGTTTGATGAGACTTTGCTAAATTTAACTGACCTCGTTGAAATAGAAGATGGAATTAAACTGTAAACACAATAGTAAACCCAGTATTACAAAACTTATTGACCACACTCAGCTGCAACTAAAGATAGTTTAGCACTGCATGTAATTAAATTTGCACAAATTATGGGCTTGAAAATACAATAAGTTATCTATGGAAATTGAAGACCTAATAGCAAAAAAATTGAAATTTAATTTCATTTTACTCACATGCGCTATGCCAAAAAAACAGATTACAAGCTCAAGGATGAATAGTAGGGAAGGATAATGAGGCAGTTGCCTCAGGCCCCTCTTTCAGAGATACTGTGCCCCACTTTGAGAGCTTTGCACCACTGCTTGGTTATGTACCACTCTAGAGCCACATTTAAAGAAGCTCTGAAGCAAGTCTTATGTTTTTCAAAGTAAAGCAAAAATTACGGGAAAATGTGCCATAGCAGGCAGCTTTCAATTGTGACAGTGGAAAACTAAAAAATTGTGTACCTCTCTTATGTATCTTATGCTCTTGAATTTAGTTCATAAATTGAAATGTGAAACAAATTTAACTTTTTCATCCACGTAATTCCACATCAACCTTTCGTAATGGCGATGTTGTAGGGCCTTTTTCTCAGAGCTTGCCCCTAAATTTTAACATGCACCCCTGTGCAAGTTATCTCAGTATCCGTATGTACTGGCAGTGTCAATTCCCTCAGCCCTTGTAAAATGAAAATCATCTTGCTACTTACGTTAGATTTTGTTGCTGACTCATCTCGTTGCAGTTAAATGATTTCAAATTATTAACTGTAGGATATGGTGGCAATTAACATCAAATGAAAGTTAAAACGCTGAGCTAATGAACAGCAGGTCGGAGTCTAATATCTTGAAAATATTGATTTTTTATTCGCTGACATGGCAAAGGGAAATCATTGACAAAAGGCAAAGTCTTAACATAATTGTGACTGAACCGTCACAATACATGTCATCACAAATAAATTATCTAGAATGAATGCTATTGCTGCTAAACAGTTACTATGGCACAATGAAGAAGACTTTGAAACTGAATAGCTTCTTAGCCAAAGTTTGAGATTCAATATTTGCAACACCCACAGTTATCGGAAAGGAATTTGCGATGGTCTTGAAATGAAGCTTACGTAACCATTAGGTGGGATACAGCAAGCTGGTGCACCAAAATCATCTGCGAAAAGCGTTACTCCAATTATTTTTACGTGCGATCATTGATTAATTACAGGGCTCCGGGCATAGTTCACGTGCACACCGATTCGGTAATTCAAATAAACTCATGCAATTTTGAACAATCATGACAATTCAGTTTACATAGGAACTCTCTGTACTGCTTCTACAGATAGTCCAGTGATAATGCTCATTTCACTCAATTATTACCTGGTTTTATGCTGGTGAAACATTTGCAACAGTAATGTAACCATGAAATTTGCACGACTACATTACTTTTTATCACAAACTGTTGGGGGGGACAAAAGATATTATGCCCACCCCTGTCCAAAAGTTGGACATGTCCCTCCGACCCCACATAAACTTGGTCCCTGGTGTAGGCTAGTGTACAGTAGTATCAGCCTTGCATGAACAATGTCACTGACTGTGTAATTGCCATTTAATAGGCTGTAAAAATTCAATCACATTTCACAAGTAAAACCTAGCCATCTTTGCTCATATTATAATGCCAGGGTGATATTATTTTACTACATGTGCAATGCAGACAGCAGAATGATGAAATCTGACCATCAATTGCCTTGCATAATTGTGACAAGTGCAGCCTCTGTTAGAACCATTTCTGTGGTACTCTGTTCCTAGAAAATTAATTGTAGCATGCACCAACGAGATTCCCATTGCACAGTCAACTAGTTTCTTGGCTAAGTTTTGTGCTTTTTTTCTGCTTTTTATTGTAAAATACCAACCATCAAATCTTCCTTTAAATATAGTGAAAATAAATGATTGTCACTCTCAAGCTAATAATATCTTGCAAAACATTTGAAACCTTGAGCAAAACATTATACATGTTTTTGTGAACACCACCATACAACAATTTTAGCCAGTTATTGCAAAACTTGACGTTGACATGTCTTCATTTTTCTTCCCACGCTCAGATTACTATTTGATGATGAGTGAATGCAGTTATAGCTGGTGCGTTGTTTCAGTGTTTGGCATCCCCCTATGTTGTCTGTGGTTATCATCTAACACTTGCTCTGTGCTGCACTATGACTAACCATTTTTGTGTTACTCTGGCATTCCAGCAGGCTACCTTGTGATGTGGACCATGAGTCCCATGCAAAAGAAATCATATTTTAGGCTCTGGAAACAAATGAAACATTTGAAATTGTGTTTTGACAACAATGACTGTTTGTTAATATTGACAAGAACAAATCTAAGAAGGTATTGTATTGTTCTTTCCTTTCTCAACATCTTTAGTAACCTTGCTTAATGTTTCATCAAAAAATTTCTAATATCCTAATTGGTGAAATGGCCTATCCATAAACTTTTTCATTTTTCTTCATTTGCAGTTGAATTTTGGTCACCAAGTATTATTTTTTGTTATAACAACCTTTTGAATATCATGACAAAGGCATGTTTCATAACAATGTTTAGAAGCAAAGATTGTTTCAATGGTTGTTTTGCACATCTGTGTGAAGTATTATCTACATCTTACCTAAGACAATTTTGGATTGCTTTGATGTGCTGTCCATCTCATCACAGCACAACATGAACATGCAATCAAACTTTAAACAATTTTACTGCCAGTTTTCAGTTAAAGTTCACTTAGGATTAAATGAAAGTGTAAACGAAAACCAGATAAGTGCACATACTGCAAACATAAATCTTAGTAGTTTTTGAGTAACTAATTGTGGATAAGCTGATTCTGTTTTAGGAAGTGAAGATTCCTACACTGTAGTTGAAATATATACTCTGACATGATCATAGAATCTGATTCTTGGCTGTGAATGGATTGCTTTTGATACATAGTAAACTGACTTAAATGTTATTGACTGTGCAGAAATAATATAGCATATCAAGAAACAGCAAAATTTTAAAATGCTTGTACTAACTCAGAGATGATAAACAATATATATATATATATCAATTATACAGTAGGCTAACACAAAACAATATAAGATATGGATATACTTAGGTAATAACGGCGATGTGCTAAATGGTGGTTTAGTGGAAAAATAAGTGGCAAAGATAAACAAAGTTGTTTTCATCTTGTATTCACTCCTACTACCATTGCACATTTGTTTCATGGAGCAACTAAAATGCACATTTCTTGACTGGGTAAATTTATTCATGATTCAGAACTGTAATAAAATCAAAAATGTTATAATGCCCAAAAGTTGTGAAGGATAAAGAACCACTAACTGTATTGTGACCTTTCAATTGTCTAGCTGTAAATGAAAACGCTCATTTTTTTACTTGCAAGTATTTTCTTTAATTCAGCTGTTAACCTTTCATTTGGTAATAACGTGGCTGAAAATTGCCAACAATTTTTGTATGTTCACATCAGTTGTTTGTTGATAAAACAATTGCTACCAGTCAGTAAGCAACTAACAAATTTAGAGGCCAATCATGAGATAAGCTAACATGCTAACGTTGTGAACTTTCTGAAGTGACATTGATGATGAACACGTTGCTTCAGCAGATGCTGAGATTTGATATGATCTGAAGCCTTTGGACACCATGGTCCATCTTCCTAAAATAATAAGTCATCAACCAACTGAAATCGGCCTGCTGCAAGCATAAGCTGTAAACTAACATGATTTCATCACTACCAGCACCTGAAATCATATGCATACAACTTACAAACCAGGAAAGCTTTTGTGTTGTATAATAATAATGATTTTTTCAGACACGTGGTTCATATCATAGTCACAATCAAACAACATAGGAGCACAAGAAAAATGGTTTGCCATAACACATTACATAATGGGTATTTGCACACGACCACACTGGTAGGAGCAAAATATTTTAACAGCATCCCAACTGTCGCGTCATACACCCATCATAATGCAAGGGATCCAGTAGTGTGAGAGAAATAAAGGCATTCTAACATCGAAACTTTGAGGTAAACAGCAAACCGATGAAAAGAAAAAGGTGAAAGATATTCAGATGGGGTTGCACATTAGCGCACAGAGTCATGCAAACTGTTCCGATCAAGGTTTCGAATGCTTTGGAAAGCGTATATCATGAGATCTCCAGCCATATAATTTTCCTGAATTTTAAAGCAGCGCACGGACGAATTTTCGTTGTTATGCAAAAACAATACTGACGAAACACGTACAATGATACCAACGTGTACAAACTTCTCACATTGCTAAGCAAATCAGAGAAGATCTTGATGAGCTTGAATAGCAAGTAAAAGTCACTTTGCCCACTGGCAACCACAGAACTCTACCCCAAAGAGACAAAGAAAAGCCCCGTATTAAAAACTTTCTGGCGACTGTTCTGGTTTAAATCTCATATGCTTTCGGACGACGGTTTCGTTGCGTTCGATTCTTAGCAGTCTGAAAAAGTAACAAACACGCGAATCGTGAACCAAGTAGTCGCAACCATTTGGGTGCATTTTACTTGAAGTGTTTTTCTCGTATGTGTGAGATTTTTACAGTCGTGGTAAGCGAGTCGCAACGTGGTGCTCACGTTGTGTTCTAACGTCTTCATGCTGCCACACATATTTTCAATGTATTTGTTTTTTTAGCACAGATAAGAAAAAACAGATGTGAAACATAAAAAAACGTATGCCATGTGTTTTGTCAAATATTTAACCGTGATGCTTTCAGTTGGTTTGCCTGCAAAAATTAATAATCCTGTTCGCGCCAGCCAAGTACGATTTCAACAATTCCGTTGTCATTGAACACTTTTGCGTCCAGGGGGAGCGATTGGGGCGATCGCCCCCCGTAAAACCTACGAAAGTAACTTCATTCACAGTGATTTTGTACAATTCGGAAAACAGCATTCGCGATATAACACCATTTTGCCGTCCATTGTTTTATCACGTGAGTGTTGTGAAGTAGGCCATACTTCATCTCTCGTACAGTAGTGAACCCGTAATGAGACTTGACTACCAAGTATTACAAAAATTGCCCCCCTAACCTTACTGGCTGGATCCGCCCGTTTGCGTCGAAGGTAGCAACAAGCGCAGTGATCGTGGGGCACTCTAGTAAGCTAGTATTAAAACGCTTTTTTCAGAAATTTGTTTGTTTCTGAAATATCGGCAAGATGACTAGAACACACTTGTTAATCTAATCATTGGTTTCGGGATTTCAACTGTTGTGCTTTTGCAACTAACCACTGTTTTGTAAAATTTCAACAACATGCGTCTCATACCTGCAATACATTTTATACTCTTCATTGGTATAATATTTCTGCATCATTCACTGCAATGCTTCATCCACGGAAAATGTCCAACTCTTTAACAAAAAATTTTGTCAGTTTTATTTTCAATACTTTTTTTGATACCAGAGTTGTAAGTCAGGCCGGGTTTAGGCTTAAGTTTATCAAAATGTTTCGAGCTTGCGTAGAGTTGCCAACTTCTTCATTTTGAAATAAAGGACAAGAAAAATCAATATGTTCCAGTGGGTGAAAAAGACTGGATGAATTGTTTTTTCGTTTCACAAACGACAAAATTTTGGGAGTCATTGTTGACAAAACCTAAGCTCTTCGTGCTGTGGGTAGTTAACTATTAAATTTGAGCAAAATCAGATATTGGATGACGTTGCCTGGATCAGTTGACATGGAAAAACCACATAACACGTACCTAGACTGAATCTTCGAAATAGTCCTTGCTGTATGTACTGTAATTTGCCACAGAACCTAAGTAACCTTGACCCAAATCATAACAAAACGTCAACTATCCAGTTGGTGGCTTATAGCACAACCGCTAAATCCACGCCTTGCAATTTAGTTACTTAAGTTCAATAGCCCGCCTGCCCCGCCATCAACCAGTAGGTGGCTCTGGGAGACATGCAACACCTTATGTGCGAGACCACGACGCATGGTGAGAGTGTTTCCAAAACTAAATAAAACTTCAAACGTTGCAAATTTGTTGACCACGGAATTTTGCAGCTAAAACTTTCATAGGGTTAACATAATTTATGGAAAATTTGAAAATGAAGGACATACGGTTGTCCTTTATCAATGTCAAAAAGACAAGGACAAACAAGGAAATTAAAAGAGTGTCGTCTGAGATAAAAGACGGTTGGCAACCCTAGGCCTGCATTGCAACGATGGGCACTGTTGCTACCAGTTACTGTTGAAGCAATCGAGTTGATTCAATCTTCAACAAAAATGATTAATTGTGAATTATTTAGCCACGTTTAGTTTGCTACGCCACCAAAACCCCGCAGTTGCGCACATCTTGACTCACTCGGTAAATTTGGCTTTCGGACATATAAATCGGACTTCAAAAATAAATGTCGGGCTCGGGCCGGGTTCGGGGTTCAAAATGAGGCCCGTTACAACTCAAGTTGACACTAAGGTGGCTTTAGTTTGGCATTTATATTAATCTTTTTTGTAATAGTATTTTTTATAATTTTCAGATGCTTTAGAACGGATAGACGTTTTAGCAAGACACAAAGTTACACATCCGGGATTTATCGAAGATCGACGTTCAGTGTACTGGGTTGACAAGCTTCCACCTGGCCCACCAACAGTACACAGTACGTAACTCTTGTTTCGAAGCTTGAAGACTCAAACTAACAAACTGAGTGTTCAACGTGCTACAAATCCGACCAGCTGATTGATTTGCTCTGCTCGACGCCCTAACTGTTGTGCACTTGTTCGTGTTCTTTTTTAGATTTGAACGCACGACAGAAAGAATTAGCTGAATGCAAACAAAGACATCCTGCTTTCATACCTGACCGACCATCACCGATATGGAAAGTTAAACATGCTGCGCTCGTTTTTCCAGAGAATGATAGGTTGGCCAATCTTGCCAAACATAAGCCATTTCATCCTGCCTGGATGCCATTGCGATCACCCTTTACTGTGGTCAAAGGCTCTTGCCTGCGTACAAAACCCACTCAAAGGTAAGATCTGCTTTTGTTAACTTTTTCTATGTTGATGTCAAATATTTATCAAACATAAGCACTAGAATTTGTGGGAAGCATTAAATTTTGATACGCTTAAACCTTGCGTCAGGTGATGATGCCTCTTTTGAAGCGATCAAGAAATTGGCTATTTGAAATGAGGGGCGGAACAAAGGGATCGGGGATACCGACCCCCTACTATTTTTCATGAGGAGGTCAGAAATACAAGGGACCTCCCACTATTTTCTGCATATTTACTTTTTCGCTATAAAGTCCATCATCTTCAAAATTTTGCTGAATGCCTGAAATTGTCGATAAGAAAACTTAACCTGATACAAAAGTCTCATTGACAATTTAATGAAATAGCTTTGTGCAGTATGGAAGCTCTGGATGGTCGTGTGAGCCGATGTGTCGTAGTTCCAAAGATATGTTGCACAAGAGGCTGGCGCCCAGAGTCCAAGGACACAAAGTCTTACGAGCGGATATGACGAGAACGTTCTTGGACTGTTTTTTTGGTGCTTGTAAAACAAATACAGTTTCGTAGAAACCATGTATCAAATCACAGCGAGTTTGGTGCGTTTTTGCATTTTCATCTTATTCCAAAGTTGAATGATCACCGATGACGTCGCACAATCAACCAACCATGATATAGATAGCATGCAGAGGTCGGACCCCACTAAAAATTTGTTCCGCCACCCCTAGTATTTCATGTTACACTGCCAAGACCGGCCTAACTTTGCCAAACCAGACGTTGAGCTTACGTCTTCGCACAGCTTGTCTAAGGTACATTGCTATAACTTGTTCCCAATTGTGGTGTGACGCATAATGGTAAAACTCTCTTTTCTGTTGTTGTGCATGTTGTCAATGTTCGAAATGTACAAGCTTCTTTTTGGCGTGTTCATGAAACAGGTTGAATCAACTGGCCCGGCCGAAATACTCAGATCCGCTCCTAATCAAGCCCAACAGTTCGTGGGACTGGGGTGTATGGAAGAGCGACGTAACCAAAGCGTCATTGACGCACGTCGCTTCGCCACGGTTGGAGCAGCTTGCTGAGCACAAGTTGGAACCTAAGGATTACCGAAGCAATCGTCCTGTCACGTGGCCCGTAGACAAAGCTGCGTTGAATTGCCAAGTGAGTGCCTCTGCGTCGGTTTACGAATGGCTAATGAAGAAAAACATACGCGTATTAATGTTTCAGCGAATGCGAATGACTAGCAGGTGGTGCACTCCAGGTTGAGTACGCGCTACTATACAGTAGATGGTGGGTAGGATCAGGGGCGTAACGAGCGGGGCAAGGGGAACAATGCACCGGGCGCCATATCATTGGGGGCCGCCGAAAAGTCCCAACAATGTCGCAAGTACTTCCTTCAATACAGTACATTTGTTCCCGAAAGACCTCAGGTTCGAACATGGAGGCGCCAAACTTCTTGCCCCGGGTGCCATCTAACCTCGGTACGTCCGTGGGTAGGATTCGATTCCATGTCGGGTCACACCGAAGACTTGACAAACGGTAATTGGTGTCTGTCCAGCCGTGCACAGCATGAATGGGTGGATGCAAAGAAAATCTTCACGCACAGTGCTGCCACAGGCCTGCCATCACTGCAACATTCACCGCGAAAGTAACCGTTCAGCCCATGGCGCAGAGAAAGTGGAGATGGCAGACCACTCGTGACACTCCGAAAGAAATAGGTGTACAAAGCCAGTACAACGAAACTGACCCGATTTGATAATTAAAAGCTCTAGGTTTGCTGTAAGCTTTCGAGGAATCAGCCGACTGGGTTCTGCTTGCATGCTTCTGCGGTGATTGGACTTGTACATATCTGTTTTCAAGTAACTAGTCTCCACAGAAGCGACGAAATTGGAATTTAATTTCAAATATTGAATACAATTTAAGGATTGAGGATGCGTAGCGTTCCGTTAAATCGAATTCATATTAAAAATATGCTGATAGATTCAACTTCGTCTCCTTTGTGGAGCCTAGTTTTTTGACTTGAATTGAAATCCAGAAACAATGTTTTGAAGTGTGGTTAATATTTGCGTATAATCGAATGTCTGCTGCAGCTTCTGAGTACAGTGCCACTTTTACACACCTCCCCCACGTCAAGCGGCCACTTTATCGCACCTTGCGGTGCACTGTGATCTACACAGATGAAGTTATTTCGTCTGCCAATAATTGCGCTTACGTAAATATAAAATGTTTCCTGAATATTCTCCAAAAAAACATTCGTATGCCTGTTCAAATATGCTATTGCGAAGGGCCACTATTACTTTTATTAACCTTGAGAGAAATACTGACTTGCACTCACCGACGGGAGTCTAACTACATGTCAACGTATTGGTAAGGGCATAAGCAGCTGGTCTAGTCTAGAAAACGTAAATCTCGGGCTAAACCGTCAAAAGCAGCTATGAAACAGTAGCGTAGCCATCCCAACGGTTTAGGGGGCCAAAATATCATGACTTCATGCGAACAACAGTTAGGTTATTTGGTTTGGAACACCGCCTGTCAAAGCACAAAATGACAAGATATGGTAGAAATTTGGGGAGGGCTTGCCCCCCTGGCTACGCCTATGCTATGAAATGCTGGCAAATGATTTCATCAGAATAAACAGTGTGTTGTTTCGAAGATGTTTTGTTGCTCCTTTTGAAGGGGTACGTCGAAAGTGGAGATTTGTGGAGATTAAAATCTTTTTAATCAGACATTTTTCTGAAAAATTCAGTTATTGGTCAAGTTTCACTTTCGTTTCTATGAATCAATGTATCAACTTTAAGTGGGAAAAGTAAAAGAGTTGAGTGACAATTGTTTGCGAAGCCAATTTTCTGGCATTCGAATGTCTTCCTTACATAAAGACGTACAAGATGAGCCATGAGTGCTCTCTTTCCACGAACACTTCGTAAGTTGAGTCAACTTGAAGACAACTTCAAAGTTTTTAGACCCCATTCCAATATGCTCCCAAAATGAAAGAATATTTTATTCTGCCACTAAAGGCACGTGAAGAAGCTATAGCGTTTTGCCGTAGTTTTACCTTTTGTAAAATTTGCCAACAAGCATCCACTAAGGAGACAAACTGATTGTATTGACTTTTGCTTTTGTCACTTGCTCAAGAACTATGACCGGGCCAAGATTAGCCTAACCAAGGGGTCTCCTCAAATTCAAATCACTCGGAGGGTCAAAATAGTATGGGTGTATTTTATTGCAAAATGTGGGAGGACAGGTTGGTGGAAACCAATATAGTTATCGCGTCGATGCAAAAGTGAAGCTTTACAAACACAGATTCCCAAATCTTGTTTTTTAGAGGTGATTTAAAAGCAGCACTAATCACGCTTTGCTTGCCTAATTTCTAGGCAAGTCCCTAACTTTTGAGCTATCGGTCAATATATAGCTAAGTCAATATTTCACCTACGTTTTGACTGAAATCCTATTTACTAATGTTTGAAGACAGTCGTTTGCAAAACTGCCCGTCATCTAAGTCTTCACATAGTGCTGCTTTTTGTCTTGGGCAAAATCTTCGCAGAGATTTACCTAACATAAACTTGTATTCTTAAATTTTACGCTGTCTGTTTCTGAATACATGACAACCAACGTTACAGCAAAGCCAGTTACATTTCTGCACGAAACAAATCACGATCTAGGACAGTTTGGCGACGGGACGTGTCGGCGATGGTGGTCGCAAATGTTTTATACGAAAAAAGTATGTTTTTGAAATACTTGAAAGATTAGATTACAACGGATGTTCGCTTGATCTGTGTTTTTGTTGTCATTCTAAGGGCCAGGGGCCAGTGTGATTTTTCCTCCGGGAGTTTGGAAGAGCGTAGTGCGACCGTGAGCATGTGTGTAAGGAAATAAGGCTTGTGATGTTTCNTTTCACAGGCAAGAGGNGTTTGTGAGTTCACACAAAAGTTAAGNCTGGACAGTAATTATTGTTTGAGCTTTCGCGTAGTTATCATTCTGATTGCATTTCTCAGCTAATCTAAGCGTGAATTGGAAAAACTTACTTATTTTTGAAAACAAGCACAACTTCGCGTAAAACTTGATAAGCAATGTTAAAAACCTCTTGTCATGACACACCACCGTTACCTTCAATCATTATAACAGCGGATTTTATGATATGCACCTTTTAATGCTGACGCATCACTACACACAGTAGATCAAGTCTTTTTCGAAATAACGCTTTATGAAAAAACAGTGCGATGAGGTTTCTCCAGGTTGATTATTTAGACAAACTTAATGCAATTACCATAATGCGTTAGTTTTCACTACGTTGGAAACCGCCACCACAAGTGAGGCTATCCATCAACTGATGATCGTCACACTACATGAAAATCAGCAATCTATCAAAATCGACGATTGAAAGTTCGAGGAATCAGCCGACTGGGCTCTGCTTTCATCCTTTTGCGATGATTCAAACTTGCACATATCTGTATTCAAGTAACTTCACTCCACAGGTGTGTCAAAAATCGCAAGCTTATTCCAACGCCTTGACCGAAGTGTGGCTCAAAGATTTACAGTAAAACTGATTTATCGCCGAAACGGCGTCGCCGAATTGTCCAATTCCGAACAAATCATGGCTGTACTGTGGTTTCTCACACGTGCAGCTGTTAAACTATCATTGCTTCAAGATAATAACCTTTCTTACAGTATACCACACAGGGTAAAATGTCGGACAGAAGCAGTTAATTCGCCGTTTCTGGAAACTTGCAAAATGCTAAAATTCCTTTTTTTATCGAAGCTAAAATTTATAAAAATATCAATCAGAATAAGTGATACCACACCAAACTCTGTTTCAACATCTACTTGGCTATGTGTAACACCTAACATGAAAAACTCTTCACACAAAATATGACAAACGTCACTTTTAATGTTGAAACCTCTCCAAATACAAAACCCAAAGAGAAAAACATCCCCACCGCCTGTAAAAGTGGGGGACACGTCCCTACCAAATTGCACCCATGCAAATGAGGACTTATGAAGTTACCCGAGGACCGCATTATTACGCTGACGCAACAATGGCGGTACCTGAACCTTGGGAAACAGCTTTTACATCTTATTTCCTGCGAAAGGTATCATTAGTTATGGGCATATCATTTATATCCGTCTCTACGTTCGTTTGAAAGGAACTTGTTCACTCGCTAGCCGAACACTTTCAAACACCGGTGAATAAACTAAATGATGTAAACATTAATTATTTGAAAATTCCCAAAAAAACATCACGGACCGCACAAAACGCCTTCGCGGGCCACATGTGACCCCGGCCGCGTTTTGGAGACCCCTGGCCTAACTCCTCCACCCAACGCGACTCCACCGTGATCTTCATTGAACTTTGACTGTCATGCACTAGACATCATCTTATCATTAGATGCTGTGTATGTTTAGAAGACCACCGTTTAATCCCTTACTTTGGAGTGCTGTTGTAAATGTAACGTTCAGTGCGTCGTGCATTCACGACAGGGCCGTCGCCAGCGGGGGGGGCAGTGGGGCCCGGGACCCC
>JGI24158J21664_10010080_pt1 | contig 12619 bp, 14 predicted proteins | sample Ectturendosymbi3_FD_21664 | JGI IMG/M metagenome (IMG submission 21664) | reverse complement strand
AATAGAGATATGTGCAAGTTTGAATCATAGCAAAAAGACGAAAGCAGATGGCAGTCGACTGATTCCTCGAAAGCATACAGACACACTAGTGCTTTTAAGTGTTAAAAACTCGGTATGATCTTCGCAGGCTTGATTGTGTGGAACCCGCTGGTCAAGTTGGGAATATCAGAAGCACAGTGGATGTGTGCCATGGTTAATGTGGAATATGATGGAATAACTTATCCTTGTCCGGTGTTCGACTGGATAACAGAAAATGAAGCCCCGTTTGCTGTCGGAAAAGGTGCGTTGTTTATCACTTTATTCTGAAACAATATTTAAATGTCATGTCTGTCTTCCTGTTGAGACGATATTTCACAAATTATCAGATGACGATTTTCAAATGTTAGTCTTAACCACAAGGGTCGCTTAGCCCAGGTCATCAATAGGCAGTTAAGAAGAATATGAAGTGCTCAAAGCGCACGTGAAGAATTGTTAAATCCATCTTTCTAATGATAAATGCAAATAAGTTTATCGCCTAATCCTGCATTTATAGAACAATTGCGCTAGAAAATTTTGACTTTTTTCGACGGGGTGATAATAACCAAGTGAAGTGAAAGCAACCAGTTTTGAGTCTAAAATTCGAGATTTTTTTTGAAAAAGGTTTTCACGTATTTTTTCCTTAGAGTCTTGTGCATTCTTTGTTGAAAATCAACATTCATTGCTGCTGATCAGTTTATATACACGTTATAAAAAAGCATGTTTCCGAATGCATGAAAACTTTGTAGCAACTGCAGTGGAATACTCAATGTCAATAGCCAGTATTTTGGACCGCATAGTATATACCGAGACCTTTCCTCTTGAAAAGCAATTGCAATTAAAAAACAAACCAGTTCGGCTGACAAACGTGCACAAACGATTTTAGTTGAGTGTTTTAGACACTTTTAGACACTGAAACAATTTCGATAAGCCCGAGAATACTTTTCTATTTCGTTTACCGATTGACATGAATAAAGTTCAAATCTTAATTTTAACCTAATTTTACCACGTATAAGTATGTTTTTCGCCAAATTGATGAAAGATTAAAATAACGTTATTCAGTTAGTACTGTATAAGTGCAAACCGTTCCAATTGGATTCATGACTGACGGATCACTTCTTTCGTGAAGGCCTGGAATAGATGAAAAAGTGAAGTATTTCATTTCATACTCACGAATGGTAGAAAACTGGTAGAGGTCGGCACAGTGATGGCAAAGGAATGGTCTGTGAATGTGATAAACAAGCTTTCCCTTCGGATGCTCACTTAAAGAAAAACTTTCAGATACCTCAAAGTAGTGCTACCAAAAAAGCAATCCACGTGTTTATGGATATTGGGTTCGCCACTGAAGCGAAGCGACTTTCAATATTTTCATATTATGAAGAAGCAAATTGTGAGAAGGGAGCAGCGGGGTTCTCTGTTACAGCCAACAAAGCAAACGCATTGATCACGACAACCTGTGTAGATTTAAAGTTTGAATTAAATTTTCAGTTAGCCACGATGACAATTTTTTGATATGCTCATGTATCTTTTTTTTTATATACTCATGTATCTATCATTCTTCATCCCCTGTATTTCTCATGTTCTCGTTGCAGCAAAACTACCCCAGAAGGTCTCTTTGCCGTGCGTGAAAGCTATGAGAGCAAATGTCATAAACAATGCTCATTTAACGTACGAATGGAACCCAAAACCAATATCTGAAAGCGAGCTTGGATGGGGAATTAATCGCTATTTAAATGTTACTTCGGCAAAACCGCTTCCAAAAATTTTTAAAATTACATCGGATCAGGCGGAGAGTCTCATTGGTGTAGGTCTACATGCTGCCATAAATGCTGGGCTGGACAAATTCGAAGGTAAGATTTTACTGTTAAAAGAGCAATTTACTGCACGCAAAACTGAAATTTGAAAAATAATGTTTTTGAATGAAAACATTAAAAGTGTCTCTACACTATATAAGAACTAGATAATATCTTTTCGATAACAGTACTATTTTTCAAAAAGGAGTTACGCGTGATGCTTTTCTTTCTTTGAGACTTTTTATCCAGTGTGCAAGACGTTTCCATTAATCTATTAAGACCGCGCATTACATTTAGGAGTTCCAGTGTTCGAAATAGTAAACAGTATAATAATAAAAAAGTTTGAATAAACAATTGGCAAAGATAAATAAAAATAGTTGGAGAAAATCCAAAAAGCCGCAAAAAGTTCCATTTGTGCCATGTGCTAATCGCCGTTTATCTTTGACCATCAAAAAAGAAAGAATTAAAAAGTTTTCTTGTTTTTTAAATATTTTCCTATTTTCAAACAGGTAAAATTTAAAGGACCTTGTGCATTCTCTGTCCTAACAGAAAGAGATACATCAAATTGAAATTTCATTCTTACCGCAATTTTTTCAAAATAATTTATCAAAGCTTTTTTAAGGATTAATTGGAGCAGTAAAATCATTGGATGATTACAAGATGTTGTACGAGGGAACGGGCTTTCATGATCCTTGTTTCATCGACGAGTAAGTTCTTTCAAAAGAAAAACAAATTGTGACTTACAGTGTTTTCGTTTGTAACAAAAACTACAGCTTTTCATTTGACAACGTACAGTTTCGTAAAAATTATTGTAGTAACGTACATGGTGGTTCGGAAATTCCGAATTTTCTGAAAAAAGTGCATAAGACAAAAATGGGAACTAATAAAACTACTCTTCAACAAAGGTGGTGAAAACAATGCGAGTTGACAAACATATTTTTAGATATTTCAAATACCACATTTGGCAGTTGAAACAAAGCTAAAAGTCGATGATTAGTTTTTGAAAGCTTGTTCCTGTTGAAAATGTAAACTTGATTTTCACAGCTGGAAAAAGGATGCAGAAATGGGTCGACAAGTTTTGACAGGAATATCGCCATTAGCTATGCAGAGATGCAATGCTTTGCCCGAAAATTGCTATATCACTGACGCAGACGTGGCAGAAGCTTTACCTTCGGGAACGCTCGCGGGAGAAATGAAGGTGCATCACAATGACGTGGCGTGGGTTTGCTCGGAATTTCCATTTTATATCAATTTTAGGCTGTCACAGATTTGTGAAGTGTCAAGCGTCCGGTAAGAAGCTAATGAAAAATTTGCCGGTATCAAGGATCAACTAACTTGCAATTTAAGAATTCAGTTTAAAAAAACAAACAAGTAAAACGTTTTCAAAATAAGCAGTGATGACGGATAAGCCAGTTCGTGTTTTACCTGCTTGTGCGTTAACTGCATCCTATGCTGGCTTTGTTTCTCTTCAGTGGCTGAGAGACCGTGACCTTGTAGTTCTGCTTTTCGTATCATTTTTTACCTTAAACATGTTTTCCTGACTAAGACAAATGATCTCTTGCTTTGCCCCTGGCATGTTTCGTTGATCTGACAGAAACAGATTGAAATTCACCAGCAGAACTACATTCACTGTTATTTGAAACTTTTTATCTTTCACATAGTTCCTTCTGAATGAGAAGCATTCAGACAGAAATTTTAACTGCATTCGATACGCTGCATTTTTCACACAAGGAAATTTGTCTAATGCTAATCTATGTTTTTATGAACCAGAGATATGTCACATCTTTATAAAGCTTTGAAAATGGGGTCCTAAGAAAGAAAAACAACCCTGGAACATCAACGCTGCATTTTTGTCACACGAACACCAATCCTAGCAAACTTTACCCCACTTTGAAAAGCTAAAAAAAACATACTTTCTTTCTGTTAAGGTTGATTTAAAAAATTACGCTCGAAATGTAACTTCTGTTCCGTGGTTTGTGCACTGATAAAGTTACTTTGTACTTTAACTTGATGCTGTTATTGATGAAAAGGAAAACCACACCTGACCGGATATAAACCGTGTATACACGAAAGTCTGATATAAAAACGCTCATAAAAAATGTACTGGATTTGAAAAACCCGTGCTGCTCCATGCTGGTACGTCGGGTGATTTTCACCCACAATAATAACACTAACTATAACGTGGAGTGATTTTCACACCAAATCAAAAAATTCTTCTCCTTTGTGCAAAACTCAGACAGCGAGCACGAGTTTACGCAAACCGGCCAGGAAGTCAGACAAAGACCGGCAACTACTGATGCGTGGAGAGCGCTCCTGCGCTTGCTTGCGNAGAACCATGTGGTCACTGGTCACCACGCCTGACGGGATAGCGGGATAGGATAGCCACTGNNCCAGGGTGGCGCTCTAGGTTTTGAAAATGTTTCCTTTTCATGGTAGGATGAAGATTTTTCATCTAATTGGTAACGTTTTGTTTTGGACCTTCATATACACTATAAAGTACCAAACAATTTTGTCAAATACTCCAGATTTAGCTGGTTTGAAGATAAGTGTGTTTTCTTTGAACAATGTAGGCTGCAGGGTATCGCGTGAAACATTACTTCATGCACTATTTCAGGGATTTGTTTGTCTTTTTACGTCCCGAAATGGCCAAGATCGGGACCGGCACTCTTTTGGCCATAACTAGCCAGCCCCTAGAGCTAGAGAGCTGTTCAAACTCTCTACGGATGCAACACGTCTTGTAATCAAAATTGAAAAAAAAAATTTGTTTTGGGTTTGAGCTCTTCTGGGAGGAACGTCACGAGTAGGGGTGTTTTTGCATTATTTTGGCCATCTTTGCCTGGCCCTGGGCGCCGTCCCAATGGGCCATTTGTTGGACTAAAATTTAGTTGAAAGCTAGGTCAAAATCCGCGTCAATAGAGCCTTTGATTGACTTTCTAGCATATCGGGAACGAAAATTATGGCTCATAAACCAAAAATTGACCAAAATTTCGCTCCCTCAAAAGCCACTCTGAGGGGCATTTCATCCCAGGCAATATCTCACCGTCAGATTGAGCTAGAGAGCTGTTCAAACCCTCTAAGACTCGTGAAGGTATGTAGTTTGCAATAAAAAAACGTTTCGGTTTAGAATGTCTTTTTTTTTAATGCTTATATAATGATAGGATGTTTATGTTATGTTTGCTGACGTCAACATTTTCCCCCGACCTCCTTTTAAGACCCGCAGGAGCCATTGAAATGACATAAATTTTTTTTTAGTATAGCTGTTTTTTGGTTACAATTCGGGACTTTGAAGGGTCTGAATGGGTTTTTAGCGTTCCTGGTTCCAAGATTAGGGCCAAAAAACATTAAAATTAATTAGGGAAATCCCCCAAAAGTATTGATAAAAGCCCCTTATCAATTTGGCCTAACTTTTGAACCAGAAACACTAGAAACTCAATCAAGGGCTCTAAAAACGCGTATTCTGGCCTAGAATCCAAAAATACTGCAAGCCAAAATATTGGCGCGTGGTATCGGATGATGACGTCATAAAATTAACCAAAAAACATACCCCACCATGATACTTTTGGCCCAAAACCAAAAAAAGAAAACCCAAAACAAAAATTTAATCCAAATTATTATTTTTTTTAATTCTAATCTACACGACGCCACGAGTCATTACAGGGTTTGAATAGCTCTCTAGCGAAATCTTCTGCTGACTTATGGCCGGCCAAAGTTTGGCCTAAAAGGGCAAATTATGCCCTTTCTGAAATGTTTGGAATTAGGCTAAAAACTGTTTTTTGGCCCATAATTTTGGCTACAGATATGCTAACAAGTCAATCAAGGGCTCTATAGACGAAGAGTTTGACTTAGTTTTCAATAAAACTTTGAGTTAAAAGAATGGGTCAATAGGTTGGGGCCCAGGGCCGGCCAAATGTGGCCAAAATTTTTAAAACAGCTCCATTTGTGGTGGTCCCCCGAGCGAACCCCCCACCGAAAACGAAAAACGTTTTTTTTTCGATTTTAACCAGAAGACTTGCTGAATCCGTAGAGGGTTTGAACAGCTCTCTAGCTCTAGTGGCTGGCGAGTCATGGCCAAAAAAGTCCCAGCCACTACAGTGCCTTGCGCGGGACGTAAAGGGTTCATGTACAGCACTACAACTTGCTTGCACTCCTGGATAAACTTTTTCGCTGCATTTGCAGGCAGGAAAAATTTACGTTGCCGATTACACCTTTGTGGCCCCAATCAAGAGAAACATCAATCCAGAAACATCCGACAAGTTTGTTGTCCCTAACTGCATTGGCTTGTTTCACTCAACTTCGTCAGGAGAATTTCTTCCCATTGCGATACAGCTGGGTTCAGATAAAGAGGCACCAATATTCACCCCGGCTGATGCTGAATACGACTGGCTCCTTGCAAAAATGTTTTTCAGGACGACTCAGAGCTGCATTCATGAGGTAATGTTTTATATACTTGCTTTTATAATGCGCTATGCTCGTACTTGAGAAAAAGAGTTTTTATCATGGGACAACCAACTTTGATCAATTTCAAAATGATATACTTCTTTGCCATGTTAATATTAGGTGCAGGCATTTCATAGCAATTGCATTTCAATGTTATTTTAGTTTATATGCACTAGTTTATATGAAACATCCATTGAAATCTGGGAAATGTGGTCCAACAGTTGAGTTGCTGAAATTTCAATGCCTGTCCGAAATAGTTTGATGGTAGGTAATTGTATGAATCAAACCACGTATCGTTGCGTTGTTTGAAAACAAATATTTAATGATTTAGATCCGGTGTTTCAACAGTTTTTTGAAGTTCATCACAAACATTTTTCACGATGATTTCGTCAATACGCGTGGAGAAAACATTTTGTACCACCTTCCTACTCAGAAAATAACGTACTCCAAAATTATCTTTAAAATTTCAGTTCGTAATTGTTTCTTCAGCCACTGACGCATGATACGATTCAGCTGAACTTTGCTTTTCATTTGTGAAATTGACCAAAAAAAACTATCTTTGAAGATATCCGATGTTTACTATACTTGCGCAATATTTGAAATCTGTATAATCTGTATACAATACCAAACGCGTATGCCAGTTAAAATGAGTCCATGGTACATGTTTCGTAAACAACTCGCTTCCTACGAAGCGAGTTCATTAAAAAATCAGCTGACCTCAGTCCCTTCGCAAAAAGCTAACATCACGCATCGCACTGTTCAGGCGGCTTGCTGGCTAGGGCTGGGGCAACAATGCTATAAACAGCCACTTTAGACCTAGTTCATTTCATAGCAGAGTACTGTGCCCCTGCCTGATGCTGTAGTACTCGCATCCGCCTTATTGATCTTGCCATCAACGATGCCTTGTGAACTGTGCCTGGATGCCTGCGTTCTTCACCAGCGGACAATCCTCCTATCCTCGCAGCATCCAACCTGCTGAACGTCGTTGCAAAGGAGCCACACTGTCTCTAGCACGCCATGCCATAGAGCCTGGGCATCTGCTCAACTCAGCGCTTACCTGTCCATTGGGTGGGAATGCACGACGTCTCAAATCGAGACACCCATTTGTACCCGCAGCACAACAACCCATTAGTTCATGTGACAACAACAGAAGTGCGGCACTTTGGGCGGATCACCGTTGGACTGTGGATTGGTTGGACAGTACCACGAGACTCCGCACTTTCATCCCCGCAATCGGTACCCATCGCTAGGGACGTAACGAAGGGGGGGGCAAGGAGAGAACAATTCCCCGGGTGACGAATCACTATGGGGGCGCCGAAAAGTCCCAGTAATGTCACAAGTATTTTATTCAAAACAGTACATTTGCTTCCGACAGACCTCAGGTTCGAACATGGGGGCGCCAAACTTGCTTCTTGCCCCGGGCGCCATCTAACCTCGTTGCGCCCCTGCCCATCGCCCTGGAATGTCCCTGCCAAGAACAGCGCGGGTCTGGCTTATCCGCCTCCACACCGGTGTCGAACGTTTTCACTCCTGCTTAACCAAATGGGGTATGGCTTCCTCTGCGGCCTGTGAGTGTGACGCAGGAGGATCAAACCGTGGAACATATTTCCCTTCACGGTCCGATCCATCGACCACCCTATGCAGTGCATGGCCTGACGGTTCTGAATGATGAGACAATCGAATGACTGCTCAACACCTGCCCCAATATCTAGTGCGGCCAAGTAGTGGACTTTAAGAACTGGTTCAAACAATGAAGAAGAAGTAAACCTCACAAAGCAACGTTGTTGCCATCCTTTAATCGATTTGGCGTTGTGCATAAAACGGCAGAGTTATTTAATGACGCAAGCTAGTTCGACTAAACTGATCCACGGAAAAGATAAGTAATCTGACGTGTTTCAGACCGTTTTGCGATAATGTCGAGGCTCTGGCCAAAGACGAATATTTCCGGTCTGAAGGGCGTGTGTAATCTTTATCAATTGCGCAACTACAGTTGCTTAAATCGCTGCAAGTAATATTTTGTGCGTCGCTAGATATATACATCAAGGTACAAACTCTAAGAAAAGCATGACTGATCCAACATCGATCTCTCAGCTGTGTGTAAGTGGGCATAAAGCACTGAATGAATCTACCTGCGTTTGAAGCTACAGAGTGTAATAAATTGATCTAAATCGATAGAATGCATTAAAGACTAATTACCCTGGTTTCTTAAAGAGGCACAAATCATAAGTGCCCTATAAGATCCACGAATGAGATTCCAATTTCTTAGATATATGACATTATGCCAAATTTTTACATCAACATTTGAAAGTAACACTAATATTTTATAAAGACTTTTGCCAAGAGGTGGAAAAATATATTTGATGGTCAAAAAGCATTGTTTTCAACATTATGAAACAAGAACTCCAGTTAAATGAAAATATAAAACTCAGATCTGTGAGAATACTAACAATCCAAGCATAAGGCGTATTTTCGACGAGGTTTTTCAAACGAGCTGCGATGAAATTTCTGATATATTCAAGATGTTTCCGATTTCGGATGTTAAAATAATCAAAAAACTTTTATATTAATCTAAATTTCCATTCTAAGTGTTCAAATATTGCCACAAAAACAGAAAGATTTTTCCTGTTCCAATACCAAAGACATTGAAATGCAATGAGTGGTTAAAACTTTTATTTTTACTGAATTTTTACTATCACCTGTTCTGATTTGTTTCTTGTGTAGTGGGTCTACCATTTTCTTTTAACTCATGGTGTATCAGAAGCCTTTTCCGTTGCTACCTTTCGTGGATTTCCTCATAGCCACCCTCTTTACAAGTTACTTCGACCTCACCTTCGGTCTGTTTGCTTCATAAACTATGAGGCAAGAGAACATCTGCTCCCGGATAAAGCAACTGCAAACAAAGTTCTGGGTCTGAGTAAGTTTTGCAAAGATTGTTATCTTGACAAACTGACGCTAAAAACATAAGCAGGGGTGGTTTTAAATAGGAAGCATTTCGCTGTTTCGAGGTGACAGGATCACCTACAACCTTGAAGTACGGCATGTACTTATTTTAAGCCGAGTTACTTTCATTCAGACCTTTGGCAAGCAGCACAAATTACCTGCAAATATTTGTGGTGTCACTCAGAACCCACACCGCTGAAAAAATTGACTTGCCGAGCAGACATGTAGAGCTGAGTTTCAGTTTAGCATATGGGATTGCATTTCAAAAACTGCAGGTTGCTAGTTCCCAGTGTCAAGCGAAACTTGCGAAATCGCTGGCTTCACGCCATCTGCGTATGCGCAGAGTGATATTCCAGGTAATGCATTTCGCAAGCTGTGATTGTTCATTGAGATATCAAATATGCTGAAAAATAATTGTTTGGGTCTAGGGTTAGGGTTAGAAAAAGAAAAATAATTGACGTCTAAGACTAGGTCAAATATTTTTCTGTGATGGGTTATTCCCAAACTGTCACTTATTGTGCTTTATGACGTCTAACTAAAAGTTTGGTTTTCGCAACAGAAATCAACTAATTGTTTACCAATGCTTATTCTTTTACTCTAAGAAGCGAAATAACTGATATACATGAATAGGTCATAACTGGCGCTTGTCATGTCACACGAAATACCTGACAAGATCAGAAATTTCGCTTGACACCGGTGTGCGTCCGGTGAAGTTTATCATTATCTCCGATAAAACGATTGCTTTTTACAGATGCCGTGGACACTGTTAGACATTACTTCAAAACGTTCAATGTGTCGCAGCTGGACATACCGGGTCAATTAAAAGCTAAAGGTACGGTGCATAAACCAGTTGTTCCTACTAAACTATTGTTATTGTGCCGAAGAATCGATCTCTCTTAGTTGTCCGTCGGATCGACGATGACGCTGCTCAGCGCGTTCCTTTGTGTCGGCGCATGAAGCTCCTTAGTCCGAAGGCTGAGGCGCAAACACGGCCACGTACTGTGCAGACGGGTCCCTGCCGCCTTGTTGTTGGGGGTGGTGGGCTGCGTTGTCGATGTCTGCGCACACGCTTTGCTTCTGCCACATCAATATGTTGCTGTTCAAATGCTGCCAGTCCTTTATCGCAAACTACACGCCAATTATCACAGTCCCTGGCCAATTTCTCACGACTGGCGAAAACGATCATGCATTTGCTTAAGGATGAATTAATGTGGTCCCTAAAACTGACCCTTCATCGAACATCGGCCGCAAGTGGGTTCACTCCAAAATTGGAGGAGTCTGTTTCCAGGCATTTTTATCACATGACCAAGCCACCTTAGTTGTCTTCTTACGAGTATCGTCTCTAGGCATGCTGTGCCTGCTCTACGGCACATCTCGACATGAGGTGTTTTGTCCCATCAGTGCACGTGCAGGATAGTCTGAAGACACCGAATGTGAAAAGCCTCGAGGGATTTAATGTGACAACGGTTCGTGTCCAACCTTCGTATGCATAGAGCAGTGTCGAGACGCAGATGGCATTGTAAACAGCCATCTTGGTGCGTGTAGAAAGGTCACGGTTCGTAAAAACGCGCTGGAAAAGTCGATATGCTTTAGATCACGCACTATAACATGAAACAAAAATAAAAGTCATTTTGAACAATGAAATGTGAGTTGCTGTGAATTTCTTTCGAAAAAAGACTCATTTACTGTAAGAAATCCGCTTTTTAACTTGCAGGTAAAATCATCAAATAAGAACCTCCATTAATTTAATGCTAAACGCATTACATTTGGTTGAAAGATGTCTCTGAAAATTTCATACGTCTGTAACATTAGTAAAACCATCTGTTACGACCAGGGTTGCGGAGTCGCAAGGAGTCGGATGTTTCTGGGTGGGGTCGGAATCAGATACTTAAGATCACTAGGAGTCGATGTTCAATTGAATCATTTTATACATTGCACTCCTAAGTTAGGAATCCCAACGTGTGCCTATTGAAATGGTACAATTTCTTATGAAATTTTTATTAAAACTGAGTTTTTTTGCTGTTTACGACGATTTCCATTGATTGCTAGTTGCTATAAAATTGCTGACAGTCAAGCTGACAGCAGTACCTTTCTTACAATTGTCATGAAACACACACCAGTATCTCTCCGACAGTGGAAATTCTTGCCATGTGGAGTTGTGGGTCGGAAAAATTTGTCACTATTTTGAGTTCAGGAGCTGTCGAGTTCACACAGTTTTGAAAACACACTCGGCGATGGGCGACTGGTTTCCACGTTGTTAAAGTTTTCTGACTCTACGATCAAGTGCACAGGCTGATAGACTTTCAGAGTACGTAAACGAATTTGCGTTGAAAACAGTAAGCTGCAGAATCGCGTCGTGATACGGAACTTCTAAGGTGCAGAATAGGCCAAATTTTGACCACTGCGCGTTTAATAAAAAACTCCGTTTGTGTTTGATAACTGCAGCTTGCAAAAACGGGTATCTCCCGGAGCAACTTCAACGAGACAGAAATCAGGTAAAAGATTGTTTATACAAATTTTGCGGTGCTAAAAGGTCGTCTTGAAAAAGCACCTCTGAAAAAAATCTTTTCAAGAAACTATGACTTTTAACACCAAATTTATGACTTCAATATGAATATTTTCTGTTAGTGAATTGCAAAGCATACTACAAACATTCTCACTCTGATATAACTTTTCTTAAACAAAGTCCTTTGCCAAGTTGGTTTTTGCAATATTTGTACAGGTCTTGAAGACAAAATTCTCTTGCCCAACTACCCCTATAGAGATGACACTCTGGATATTTGGAATGCAATCTCTACCTATGTCTCGAATGTGGTCAAGCATTTTTACAAAAGCGATGCAGTAAGTGAGACTGTCTGATATATTGTTTCACACACTAATTATTTCCTCCATTTCGAAGTTAGTACTAAAGTTTTGTGTAATTACGCTGTGCATGGTTATGTGTAACATATTCTTCCAGGATGTTACTGGTGATTATGAACTCCAAGCCTGGGCGTATGACCTGGCGCATGAATGCTTGGGTTGGCAAGATGGCGACACTAAAGGAATGCCTGACAAAATTTCTTCAATCAATGAACTGGTTAGTGGGTGCAGTGAAAAAGTGTTTGACTTTATTCAACCAACTATCGAAAACAAAAGTACATTTACGGTTTTCCAACAAAATAATGACCGAGATGACGTTGCAGAAAGGTGAGAAAACTTTCAGCTAAAACAAACTAGAAATGCTTAAATCTTTCATTGTTTTTTAATTTAAAAAGTAATGCTCGTGTGTAGTAGTACTTGATTTAACAAATTTGGAGCGATATTTTTTGCTTCAAAAACTTGTTTTGGCTTCAGATTCACATCTGCACAATGGCAATTTTTGCAAGTTCCGCACAACATGCAGCAGTGAATTTCGGACAGATGGAAACGTATCAGTTCATTCCAAATGCGTC
>JGI24158J21664_10010079_pt1 | contig 12619 bp, 9 predicted proteins | sample Ectturendosymbi3_FD_21664 | JGI IMG/M metagenome (IMG submission 21664) | reverse complement strand
CTTAAAAATGATTAGAATATAAAATTTCATCTTCATTCTTTGAAAGTTTCTGCAAATGTCAAAATTGCTATGCAATGTTTTGAAAATTTCGGGGGGGCAAATGCCCCAAATGCCCCCCTGGTTGCGCGCCTGCCTGGCCCCAACTGGTTTTCTAACGAGACGCTTGCGCGAAGTGAACTGGTGCACAGCTCACTTGTCGAAAAATAAAACGTTCCTCCACTTTTCAGCGGTCCAATCGAGGTTAGCCTTTGCAAAGGCATATCTCTTAGCTTTCAAGAAAGGTACAAGCCTAGGTCAGGGGCCGGCGACCAACGGCATAGACGCCACACGTGCCACGCCAAGCAATTTCTGATGCATGCAGAAGCTCCATGTTTCACATATCGATTTTGTTTTGATTCACACAGAATGTATATTGACCTAGACTTGTATAAAAACGCACATGTTGTTGGCATACTGAATGATTTGAAACCTTAAGTCGGCGCACAGTTAGCAAAAGTTTGCCGATCCCTTGCCAAGGTTTTCTGGCAGGTTTACAGGCTCTGAACCTAAATTAATCACTCTAACGACATCTTATGGTAGATGTACTGACATCTGCACCTGTGAGCAACAAAGCTGATCGAACCTTTTTGATCGAAGTCGTGGGTGAGCGCTCTACCAACCCTGTGCAAGACCTGAAAACAAACTAAACGTCTAGAACAGGGGTCACCAACGTGGTGCCCGCGGGCACCAGGTCGCCTGTAAGGAACATATAGGTCGCCCGCGGGCCTGTTCTAAAAATAACATGAGAAAGGTCAATGCCTTCACATTAACGAATATCAATACCAAAATAAGTGAAGGTAAATTGAGCTTCAGAAGTGTGTATCAAACAAGTAGCCCTTCGCATTAATCTGTACACAAGAAGTAGCTCGCAGTTTCAAAAAGGTTGGTGACCCCTGGTGACCCCTGGTCTAGAATCTGACGACTGCCTGATGGACTGTAGTCTTGCTGAACTTCAGTTTTTCGGATATTTGCTTTTCTGAGTAACGCTTTTCACGTGATGTAACAATTTTTGCCTTCTCCACAACTGATACCCCTTTTTGTCCATGTTTTCAGCAGCAAAATTTGCAATAATTTTTAAGTATTTTGTTTCCAAGAGAAGCAGATCGTTAAAAAGTTCATTCTTAAAGGTTCTAATAGAAGCATCAGTTCTTTCAACATAAAGAGCAATGTGACGAAACAAGTGGGACAATTTTCCAAACTTGTAAAAATTGAATTTTAGACAAGTGGTCTTAAACTTTTGAGCGCGACTAGTATCCTCATACAGCAAACAAAGAGTTTATATTTTAAAGCACAGCCGCCATAACTTATATTTTTAAATGATATCTGCAAGGCCGCACAAATTTTTATCGAAGTCCGCATGCAGATTGTGTACCACTGTTCTAGTAGGAGTTTCACAGGCACTTCTAGTGCTTCTCATTATTTTCAAAACGTTATGTGCTGGCTCATCGGTCACTCTTGCATCACAGTGGTATAGGTTCTGGGAGTGCAGGGGTGCAAGTGCCCCCGCAAAAGTTGTGGTTTCTCGAAAATTTGGGAAAAATCTCAAAATATTTGGGAAAAAAGTTTTGACAATTTTAACAATACTAATGAAATTATATTTCTTTGTTATTGAGTGCATGAGTGCATAAATAAAAGTTTGGTACGTCATACAAAACACATTAAGTATATATACAATCAACAAACTATTTCTATTAACATCGTGTTTTAGTATGTGAGACCTGATGAGTACTGATTCATTTGTTGAAAGTTTTGGCAAAAAAGGCATTTCATTTACGTGCTTCGTTAATTGTGCAGTGCGAGAATCGAGTATGCTGCGGAGCGCCTACTTCATGGAGTCCATGCCAGGCGAACACAAAAAGCTGTGTTTTTAATTTTAAGTACAATGTTTGGATGAGCACATAAAGTTTGTTGCATATTGCATTATGTTCTCAGCTAGGTGTGAGGCTTTTTGCTGACAGCAACAGCTGGATTGTTAATAGAACGCCAAACCTCAGAACTGTTAGGCTGGTGCTCAGAGTAGTGAGCCAGCTAGCTTTTGGCAACGTTCTTGCACAGCCTAGCGTACTTTTTTCAGTTGAGTTATTAGAATCAAATTTGAAGTACCAATTTTTCTATTTTCAAGTCTGTGGCGACATGGTAGAGGAAACATAATGTACCAACAGCTACAGAAAATTTGTAGGGAGAAAGTTTGTCGCATAAATGTTTTTCGGGCAAATTTGGGAGCAAAATATCCTTTGCACCCCCAAAAATTGCCTGCTCCTACACCTATGCTGCATCATAAAGGAAAAAGTTATCTCCAGTGTAAATTGTGCTCTCAGCCGTTTAATTTTGAAATGCTTTCAGCATATTTGATGGCTATTGTGTCAATTGATACAATAAATATAAGGAAGAAATTCATTTGGTTGCGTGTTTGCTTGCAAAATTATTTTCAAGATGGTCATTTCAAGAAAAGCTGGACATCTTTAGGCAGCGTCGTGCAACCATGAAGTTAGCAAACGTAGAACAACCAGGAAAAGGATTCGTACTCCATTTCCAAAACAGTAACTACGACCGGTATCCTTGCCTCACAGGCTCCGAGGAGTGCTCAAAATTGTATTGCACGGGTCCATGTTTGTTGCCAGGAGTTTTTATAAGTAAAATACATTTAAAACTAACAGTGTAATTTCATCAGGTCGGTGTTGTTGCTTGTTCCATGTGCTGTGTGCGACTGTGGCTACAGTGTGTGGTAGGAACCTTGAGTTGTGGGATGTGGGTTTGTTGCTCGATTGGCGTTTATTCTGACTGCAAGATGTTGATTCTGTGCATGTGTAATCTACACAATGAGTCAATATATTATTTCTGCACAATATTGATGACTTCTGCAGCTATATGCCAATGTTCATACAGGTTTTTTTTTTAATGAAAATGTTAGGTACCCGGTAGGGATCCGATTTCTCTTATTCTAGGAACCCGATGATAATTTTATCTTATTCTAGGGACCCGAATCCGGTCCCTAAAACACCTTAAAAAACCCTGGTTAATAGGATGTGGACAAAATTAGGCAGAATCCCACTGAATGCCAAGGTGTGAAATGCACAGACGTCACTGCCATACAGAATACCAGCTGCTCGAGTCCGAACAAGCTAACAATACTTTTGATTTTTCTTAAACAAAACCAAAAGATAAATTCAAGATGCTGTGATGGTAAATCTGTTTTCAACGCAAGCAACAGAAAGGTATGCCATGCAGCGCAAATCATCATTTAACTGATTCATTGTTGTAGTTTGTTGTTGTTTACTATGACAGTCACTGCGTACTTGTAGAATATACAACCACCGTGATCATCTCTGAATGAACTTACTTAAGAATGGTGTGGCCGCTGAAGCACGCTATTTGTGGTACGTCGTAACCCACCTCTACGCCGACACTTGTAAAATCCATTTCTTGAGCAACCTGTCACACATGCAAACACACTCAATCAACACTGAACACTTTTAAAAAGATTGTTATAAAAGTTACTTCAGCTCAAAGCTTGTCCATGATCAATCACTGTATGAAAATTTTTTAAATGCAGACCTCCGCGTCGAGATCAGACAGAGCAACAATTACTGTAGAGTTATGCATTTCGTCAGCAAGAGGCGCCGTTTCAGTCATGCTTAATACTTAATGCAACAACTGACCTTTTCTCTTTGTGACAATAATTAATTTCTTGTGATGTGTGGATGTTTAAGTGACTTACGACAACACAGTAAATGAAAAATTCGTCGGTCAACTATATGTCAATGTACACAACATGCTCAAACACTCCGGTTGCTTCTGACCAGTAGCAGATCCAGGCCAGGCATTTGGGGGGGATGTCAAATAGGGGGGGGGCTGAAAAGGTCTTCACATGTATTAAATGCCATAAAATCTCCGGTGGTGACAATGTGTGGGCATAGTGATTACCTCAATGTCTGGGTATAGTGTTTGCCTTTTCTAAGTCAACAAAATGGCTGTGGATCTTTCAGGGAATTGCCACAGTTTAAAAGCGTCTTATGACATAAATTAGTAAGACTTTTGAAGGGGATCGAAAAAAATGGGCCCCGTATTTCTATTTTCACACGCTGCATAGTCACTCACAACACTGTTGTTGTCCAATCTCTTCTACAAAATGTGTTGAAGAGATTTGCCCTGAAACATACTGCGCGGTCGTGTCTAACATTATATCAGCTATCCTCAGCAAGATCAGAAAAAACAATGCCTGAAATGTATTCCTGACCTGATTAGCAGTAAAATGGCTCTTCGTACTCTAACAGGTGACAACTCAAGTCCAAAGACCCGAGTGCAATAAATAGTTTAACGACAATTACGTTTCCTGAAAGGCATTTGCTATGACATTACGCCAATTTCAAGCAGCTCTGCTGGATGTTGATCAGTGACGGATTTATGCATAGGCCAAATAGGCCATGGCCTAGGGCTTCGCGCTTTTGGGGGTCCCGCGCCGTGCAACTCTTTCCTATGACGACTCAGTGTTAAATAAAAATTTGCGAAACTGCGTAGAGGCATAACTTCACAATTTACCTTGAAACGAGCGGAAATGCAAATATCTACTCTAGGCTCATCAGTACAATAACAACGACAATACTGTGCATTTGGGTGTGAGAGATATGCAGGCCATCTGTATGAAAGCGGTTACAGAAAAAGAATGAAAAAGAAAAAAAAACGGCACTTAATTGAAGTTCAATTTTCCACTAACAAAAAGCTCGCAACAACGCAAGACACTGCAAAACTCCGATGAAAAGCAATGTTTTCAGTATTGGATCCTACGTTTGGTTGTTTTTGCAAGATTTCCCGCAACAGAGATTGCTTATTGGAACTCTATATGTTAGATAAATCAGCTAGATCAGTTTCTCGTGAGCTTTGCTTGGAAAAACGTGCCTGCACTGGGCTTAGCCTACTTCATATAGTTAGCTGAGAGTGTTGCGACAATGCTTTGCTGCTGTGAAAAACTTGTTTTCATGCTGTTTACCATCGGCCCATGGCCAGTGACGTAATTAGAGGTTTGAGCCAAGGGGGCAAAGCTTGGCTGAAGGGGGCCCACTGGTCACCAAAGGGGGCCCACTAGCCAAAACTCAGAAAAAGTTTAAGAAATGATAGTGAATCTCTGGATTTCGTGGATGTCCATACTAGATAAAAAAACGAAAACACCCCGAAAAATGCAAAAAAACAAATTAAAGAATACTAAATGACAAAATGTCAACTAAAGGAGCCCCAGTTTTTACATTTAGCTTGCCAGGCGGCTCGCCCCCTTGTCAGTAACGCCACTGCCTATGGCATAGAGCAGGAGCCTCCAAACTTTTTTGTCAGAGGGCCACATATGCTGTTACACAACAGTTTGAGGGCCGGACTTCTTACGTAATGTGATTGTTTCGGGAAAGGTTGCATTCCACCAAATCACAAATTTTGCCTTAACATATTCTTTTTTCATCATTGACAAAATGGCTTCGCCGGCCGGATGAAATGGTTTCGTGGGCCGCATTTGGCCCGCGGGCCGTAGTTTGGAGACCCCTGGAGAGGATTAAAACACTATATTTTGTATTCGTTGGAAATGACAACTTCAAAACGGCATAAAAAAGCCCTGTGTCCACTGAATGGATTGTGCTTGTTTGGTTCATAAAATATGTGGTTACACTATTACTGTAACAAAAGGAGTTTACGTACAGATAGTCAGATCGACAGCTGGACGATATTTTTGATGCCGGCAACACGGTCTCGCATGAAAATGTACCATATATCCGAAAAACAAACCTAATATTAATGCTAGAAATCACGAAAATTTAACGAAGAAAACGTCTGAACCACACAATAGAGCTATAAATTACAAAAAAAGATTGCAATGCCATTTGGTTTTCAGAAGAATGTAGGAAAGGCTTTAATTTATGTTGAAGATCTAACCAAATCGTGGAACCAAAGTCGGCACAACAAAAGATAGATTTTTGAGAGGGCACTACACATAAGAGGGGCATACTGACACGCTTTTGAGACAAACGACCAAATAGGTCATACTTGCTTGGGGCCCCAAAAACTAAGATGGCCTAGAGCCCCGCGCTCCTTAAATCCGTCCCTGCTGTTGATACCATGAACATGATATCAGAATGGCGTGATAGATGCACACTTGGTCTAAATGCGTATTGCACGATAATACATTTAACGCCTCTGATAAGAACCTCAAGCAGGTTTTCAATACCGTTTCATAGGTTTAGACTGCCGATGTAAAGAAAGAACTACCAAGCCCACTATCCCAGGTTCTTAAAGAGGTCATGGCCTTATTCCACAGAGCAGACACCGAGAGTCCATTGTCTAATAACTTGCATGTATATACAAGTCTTTCTGCTTGAGATGTGTCCATCCATAAACATTTTTCTTACTTTTTCGCCAACACCGCTACAACAATTACCAATCACAAAATGTAAACTGTTTATGAATGTATTGTTTATCTTTTGTAATTTGGGCGAGTCAAGTAGTAAAGAAGCTGAGTATTGGCTGCGTACTTTACGAGCAACATACAGTTTGTCATTTCGTTACCTTTTAGGCCACCATTATATCACAACGTAAATATTCAATAAAAAAGAACTTGTGCTGCATGGTGGTTCGACATTGAAAGCCCAGCCAGTGTCAGCGCCGGTTAATTTTTTCAGGAGGGACAAAACATTTAAGTGGGGGGGGGCTACAGTGACACAATTCCGCTTTTGCGCAATACTTATTCTTTCCTGATTGTTGTGTGGAAATTTTAATCAATAGTAAATCAAGAAATTGTTCTCGTTGCTGGAATTACAAACTTGCAACTGATAAACAGTGATCAGGCAGTTGAGAAATTTGAACATGTTGTGAACGAAACTTTCCCTCAAAAACGTAAATAATCTCAGAAAAAATTAAGGGATGTTTTCTTTGAATCTTTAAAAAGCTGCAGTCTTCTAGTGGTAACACTGAATTTTCGCAAGTCTAGATCCTTTCACTCGTTTCTCTGCTTTTATTAAATCTCGTTCAGAAGCTAAATGTACAACTTGAGACTTGCGAGAGTGAGCCATTGCGCGCCTTAGTCGGTGAAAGCGTTCTTTAAAACAGAAAACGAGTTTTCACATATATCAGCAGAAGCTCCAAACGCAAGAGAATGTTTGATGGCGAGCGAACAGATGGCGTTGTTTCAGAGGCTTGATAACATTCTGATAAAAGTCTTGGTTGCGTCAAGCTCTTGTGATCATCACCCTTAAATCTTGTAAAATACTGCTAGCGGCGCTGCACTCCCTCTCCACAACGGAGGTGTTTGTCAGGTCCAACAGCGGCTGTATAGATTTCATGTCTTAAAAAGTTTCACACGCTGGATAAAGAACGGAAAGTGCAGCATTCAGCTTTGAATCTCTTTTGTTGAAGCGAGCTTCCGATTCAAAGGAAATGTAATCTCAAAGTTTTTCTACATTTTTTTAAGCGTGGGGCCTGTTGATTCTTACCTATGGGTCATGACCCACGAGGTGTTGACCCGTGACGGAAACAAGTTTGGTGGGTCACGGCAAGTCGGCTTAGTCAAACGTATGGTATCCCCTTCACGAACAATCTAGTGCTCACTACGCACATGCTTTTTGAATGATAAAAAAATTGTTAGCCACCAAGGTGCGACCATTGCGTTATTCAAGTGGTATATACACTGTACTACCGAGTAACACGGCTACTCTGTATACAGAAATTCTTGGCATCATTTTATGAGCAAATGTATCCGGGTCACAGTGTCATCGATCGAGTGACAGTGGGTCACAGTAGGAAAAAGGTTAAGAATCACTGCTTTGCAGCTTATCTAGTTTCCTCGCATCCTTATTCTGCAGCATATCTTGCACTGGCATAGATTGTAGCCATTTTCAATAAATGCAGTGCGAACAAGAGCTTCATCGCAACATCCCACACACCTGTGTAGCCAAAGAAGCGGCGGCATGAGCGCAGGGCTGGCAACTCACAACCGATCCACATTGGAAATCCATCGATTTGGCGAGGTGCGCACACCACTGAGGAATCTGAATAGAAAAAGTGATTGTTTGTTTGAAAAACGTGATTTTTATTTGAATAAATGTACATTTCTTCGAAAAAATTTACTATTAGCAGGGTTTTTTTAAGGCGTTTTAGGGACCCGATTCGGGTCCCTAGAATTAAAAATCGGGTCCCTAGAATCAAAGAAAATTATCATCGGGTCCCTGAAATCAGGTCCCTAGAATCAAAGAAATCGGGTCCCTTCAGGTCCATACCGGGTACCTAACATTTTCCTTAAAAAAACCCTGCTATTAGTAAGTTTATCTGGTAAACAAGCTTTTCCGTATTCTATACTGTACAATACTACTTCCTACCACTGTCAAGTAGCATTTGGAAGTTTTATGACACTTTGTTAAGTACAATACAAGGTTTAACTAAATTATTCATGTCGTATTAAACTTTTAAACTTGTTTCAATTTTTTCCCAAAATTTGACAAAATTAAAAATGTTATTGCATTCACTCCCCAGTTTGGCCATCTTGGCATGATGTTGCATCCACTGTTCTGACATCATAAGTGCTGTATTTTTTCTTGACGCTGGGGAACAAAAGGGTGTATGGTTTTAAATACGTCAGCCAAAAAGTGGTTTACGTGACGAAATTAAGGGTGTTCATCAGGTTTTTTACTTTTCACTCCCGCACTGGATGATACTTTCTGTGATTCGAATCAGGGACGGATCCAGCCAGTGAGGTTGGGGGGGTTGAGTAATATTTGGTAGTCAAGTCTCATTACATGTTCACTACTGTAAGAGAGATGAAGTAGACTTCACAGCACTGCTGTGACGAAACAATGGACGGCAAAATGGCTTCATATCGCGAATGTTATTTTCCGAATTGTACAAAAACATGGTGAATAAAATTACTTTCGTAGGTTTTAGGGAAGGCGATCGCCCCAATCGACCCCCATGGATCTGCCCCTGATTCGAGTCCCTTTTCCTCAAACTCGCCTCGAACATATTAAACTGAAAGGATAACATGCAACGTCTTTCACAGGTTTTACTAACTTGTGTGCTTTTGCCGCTGCCGCTTCTGCCGGTAACGAGGACGATGGGACTTTCGTCCACGGCAAGAACGAAGTCATCTTTCGCTTTCCATATTGGAAGCTGTTTTCGCTTCTCGAGAAGTACAAAGTACATGGAAGAATAAGGCAGGTCATCAAAGGGGTTTGTCTCTAAACTGGTTTCACTTGGACCTTCTTCAAACCTGTCTTCATATTCGTTGTCGCTGCTTTCGTCTGTGTTATCATAATCACTACATCGCAAGGAACCGTGCGATGGGCCGCCATTGTTGTGTCCGGTATTTAATGGATGCGAGATCAGTTTTTCTTCTTGATTAAAACTCCGTGAGCTGCTGCCTGAAAAGTTGTAGGTAAATTCACAAAATGTAGACGATGCGTAGTGTTATCAGAAACAAAATCAAACACAGCAACGTAATTCCGTTTAGTTTAGATCATTGGTATGTACACGTTTTTGGTTCATACTGACTATAACCAGACCCGTAACCAGGGGGGCGCAGGGGGGGAGAAGCCCACCCTAGAAAATTTTTCGCCTCCTGGAAAAATGTGTTGGACATAATTTAAAAATATTGGACTTTGTTCAAAAAATTCGGGTCCCTCTCGGAAAACTCTTCGCCCCTCTTGGTGTCCCAAGCTGGTTACGGGCCTGACTATAACTACTAAGGTAAATTAAACAACACATTGAAGAAGTTGAATGCCTTTAACATCTGTCAACAAGATGTGCCAGCTATCAAAGATTTTGACATACCAGATGTCAAGGACTGAGCATCAAGAAACAGGTTTTCCGCGTTCAGGATGTTTACAAAAGTATTTTTGGGGAGAAGTAGTTAACAAGGGCGTAGCCAGGGGGGGAGCGATAGGCACGGTCGCTTCTCCCAAATATCGGACGGCAATTATTGAACATCTGAGCAAAAATTGCATTGAACGCGTAAATCCAAGTATTTATTCCAGAAGACAATTTTGGCCCCCCAATTTTTTCCTGGCTGCGCGCCTGGGGGCTACTTGCGTAACTCTTCTATGATCTTCAACTCCCGGAAGTCCGAAAAAGTGTACGAAAAATTTAAACTAAAGCAGAAAAAATCGTTACAATGGCTACGAATGAACGCAAATAAAGACGAGCGGAGAAAAACATACTCAAGGATATCGATTCTAGGAAAAATCTTGTACTTGTTGATAAACCTTTGATGCAAACATCTGCGATATGACATTAAAAGCAGAACTAACTTTCGTTGACAATCTTCATACCTGTGTTTAATATACAACCATACACGTGATAATTTCAAGTACTGTCAGGAGATAGAATGTTCGAGCATTTTCCGCTGTTGGCAGGGCCCCGACAAGGGGGGGAGCGGGGGGCAATGCCCTGGGACGGCACTTTTGGTGAAAAGAAGTAATAGCAACTGGTCTTTCACGAATGAACCTGAAGTTAGATTTAGGTTTCAGATTTTGGTTAAGGTTGGACCTACCATACGTCCCGGTTTAAACATCTGTCCCGGTGTCCCGTCCCTGCTAGCCAAATGCCCAAAATTTCACTTCAGTGAATTTTTCAAAATTAACTCCAGCCTGATGATGCACTGTTATGAAATAATTCCGTTTTGAAAGGCTTGTAGCTGGGGGGGGCGGCACTTTTTGACTCGCCCCGGGGCGGCACATCCCCATGTCGGTGCCCTGGCTGTTGGCGATACTTACAGTGCAAAAATATCATTTCTAAGACATTGAAAGCAGTAATAACCTTAAGCGGCAGATGGCGATCAATAAAGCCGGTTCGCCTGATTGCTGTTGCCGATTAAATTCTATTTTTCCAACTCAATCGAGATGGTGAGCTCGTATGTCACGCCTCACCACTCCGGGCCGGAGTGGAGCTGTGAAATAGACCAGTTTCCCAAAAACTGCAGAACTCCACAACCCTGGCGTCATTGCCGGTTGCAGTAGGATGTGCCTTGGGCTCGGGTAAAACTAACACGAAGCACAAAGGAAACGATCCGTAACAATTACTTTGTCTTACCAATGTCAGTCACGTCATTCCCAGAGAAATCATCATCATCCAAGGACCAGTCTTGCAACAATTCAGCAGCGGTGTCCTCCATTTACATTCAGCATTGAGCCTTGCAACACATTGTTACCCAAAAACCTAATTTGACATGCTGTGGTAACTTCTGCGTGATCAGCATCGCATATGAGTGAACACTGCAGCAAATACAGTAGCTCATTTTGCCCATTTCAATGTTGATGACTTGGAGTTGGAATTTACAACATTGAAAAGATAAGCATTGTAAGGAGTTTTAAGACCAGGTTTGAGGCAAATTAAAATTATTTCTTAAGAATTTTATTTTGCCACATTTACTTTGAAACATCTTATGAAGTGTGGTAACGACATTGTTGCACAGTAAACAATGAAAAAGTAAATGTTTAGCCTAATCTTTCATGCGTGCAGAACTTCAAAAGCTTCTACACATGCCCAAGATCAATACTGTTTAAGTCATTGTTTATCAGCATGAAACCAGCAGCAAAATTTCTCAATTACAGTACAACATAAACCAAAGTTCATTTCAGTTGATGTCCAGAAGATGAACCAAGAACAAAAGCAGTCAAAGTTTCTCGTTAGCTTTGACACCCTCGCCAGCAAAACCTACGTTTACACCGGAAACGGTGCTGAAAGATTGAAACCGTTGTTGCTGACTTCTTTCTCATTGAAATGTACCATCCTGAAAGTAGGGATCTTTACAAAGTGTATGCAGAAGCCAAGAAAAAGTTGCCATTAGATGTTTAGATGATCTGAAAACTATGAAGAAAGGAAAATGATAAAGAAACAAAGAAAAATTATAAAGGAAATGAAGTGCTTAGTGAAATCGTTGCAACGAACACTTGACAGCAACGTCTCTAAATACTTCGTTTTTTCCTGAGAATCAACATAAATTCGATCGCTACGTCACTCAAACTAGCTGGTTTAAAGCTAAAGACAACTCCGACACGCAACCCAGGCCACATCAGTGCACAACAACTCAATCAGTCTCATATATTCCAGTTTCGTTGCTGACTGAATCACTGCGTGCAGGGAACGTTTTCAGCTTCACAGACGGCAGGCTTTGTCGCAGGTCATCTACCGGCATTTTAGAATGCTTCCTATTTCCAGTCACCAACCATTAACGACATTGCTCTTGACATTTCACGGAGAAGTTATGGGAGGAGCAGGGTTCCCACAAATTTTGACTAGAAATTCCCTAAAGATGAATTCAAAATTCCCAAAATTTTACACAAATTCCCTAGATTTTGCACAAAGAAGTGCGTAATTCTCACCTAACTTTTAGCACTTAAAAATACAGTATAAGGCTTATACTATAAGCCAATAAGGACGCTGGAAAGTGGGAAAATGACAGAGGTATTATCCAGCCTGCCCTTTCAAAAAGGGGACAACGAGGGTGGAAGTGCCTTTTTCATAACAGCATCATGGCAATTTCCTGATTTATCAAAATCGAATTGAATTTTAAGTCCATTACAGCTATTTGCGCAACAAAAAAATTCAGAATGGTTAT
>JGI24158J21664_10010076_pt1 | contig 12620 bp, 7 predicted proteins | sample Ectturendosymbi3_FD_21664 | JGI IMG/M metagenome (IMG submission 21664) | reverse complement strand
ACCAGTGGTTCTCAAACTGTGGTACGCGTACCACTAGTGGTACGCGAAGGCCTTCAAGGTGGTACACGAATAGACCTACTTTCTGTTTTTCTTCACAAAAATATATTCACAGCTGTAGTTTTTACTTGTCGGGTTCTGTTAATAAATTCCTGAATTTTTGTGTTGGCTACTTCCCTTGCTGTTTTCTAAAAATAGCAATTAAAATTTGACTTCTGTCAGGTGATGTACACAGAAAAACGTTAAAGCCACAGCTAAAACAACTGCACTTTCCCCACGAGGCCACATGGGGGAAAGATTTTTATTTTCATTGAGCACAACAAATTATGGGGAGCACAAAAAAGATTTGGGAATAACTACCCCGAATGCCCCTCCGTGTCTGCGGGACTGGGCAGAACCGTCGCCAGAAAGTCTTACATTGGGGGCCTCATGTTTGTGCAGAGGGCTAGACATTCTGAAAATTTATTTCTAATTCACAACATGAACAGCATTTGCAGGTTGTGCAATATGACTATGTACATCTTCCCGCAAATACGCATAATAAGCTCGTAGTTTTCAACTAAAAAATTTTGAACGAGCTTAACAAAAGGAATTGGGTCGTAAATCATTGTCATTTAATTGACGGCGATTATTTGGGGAGGATGTAATGAAATGCCAATGTAAAAAAATTTGCAGGAAAGCAGAATCAATCCTATCGTTCAGGTATCAAAACATTATTACCGAAGTAGCAAACATGAGGCCGGTCAAAGCATGTGCGCAATGATGAACGTTTTCTTTCATTAGCGCAAATTGATAAACTTTACCATGAGCTTGAGTGAAATATGTCTGTAGAAAGAAATCCTTTCTCAGCACAGAATCAGACACTAAGATCTTACAGAGTATATATTTCCCCTACAAAGTAGGCATCATCAGCTCTTATTCAAATAAAATCTGAGTGATCTAAGTGAAATATGCTTATAAAGCGTGCGCACTGGGCTTTTTACTGGCCGAAATACGCATGCATAAACCTTGCTAATGTCTGGACTGTTAATCTCCTGGTGCATGGCCCATGTTTAGATTTAATAACATTTTGTATCTCAAACCGCCTATAAATATTAACAACTATAGACTAAGGCCTACGTGAACGCAATGGTTAACATCCATAATCCACTAACTGCACTACTCTGTTTTGGTACACCCCCAAAAGAGACTTCTAACTACACAATTAACTCCAACTGGCTGTCTGAACAGCAGGCTGCGCAAATGTTTAACTTTGGTCGTGAGCACCAAAGGTATCTTGCTGCTATGCAGTACAAGATAAGAGAAGATTACCTGGGCAAGACACAGTAGTCTACATTTTTTTACAACAATAACTCCACAAAATACGTTGATGAAGTGGAAGTCTGACTTCTATACAACTAGGCATGTAGGCAAGGCCGGATCGATGAACGCGAGGCACATCAGCATCAGGGCTACCCGGCAAAGTCGTTACCGCGAGGCACCCGACACGCTGAGCGTAAGTGCGCAGTTTGCTCCTTTGCCTGCAGCGACAGGTTGCGAAACTTGCTAGCGGATTGTTGTACTTTTGGTCTTTACTGCGTAACAATAACACGGCAATAAATCTTCAAATGTTCACTTGAGGTTACGGTAGTAGGCGTTTTGTCACATGTGACCAGGGCAACCACTGAGGATTTTTTCCACCCAGATCTGTTTCTTTAGTCGACCTGTGTGTCTAAGGTTATTAAGAAAAATCACGTGATATCTGTGTTTTTTGAAGTGATAAACCCATCAGCAACTTCAATGTGTTCAATAATGTAAAGATAACTTTACATTACAGTGTTTACATGCGCGCATCAGGTGAGAAAGTACGCGTATCGGATGAAGCAGAACGTGTTCAATCGGTTTCATATTCTCATACAAGATCATTGTCAGGGCCATATACATTGGTGTGTTTAAGGGAAGGCAAGCGAGGCACTTGCCTCCGGCCCTCCTTTGCAACTGTAATGTGTAAAGTACCTTGCTCTCAAAGGGGCCCAACAACAACTGTAATGTATAAGTGGTCTACTTTTCTTTCAAAGGGCCCCCTAACTTCACTGATTTGTAGTGCTTCATATTTCAATTTTGGGGATCGAAGCTTTCGCTGGGGGGCTAAGTGACGACGGGACTGAATTTTGGGCCCCTTGTGGCAGCGTGACCCCCCAATTGGAGGGTATGGAGTGCGGCTGATACGGCTCTGGCTCCAATCAGCGCTCACCAGTGGTGTATCTAGAGTATAGCAGGCATTGAACGTGCCACTTTTACGAGGGCGCAAAAATGCTTGGAAAAAATTAAAAGCTTTTTTACAGTTTCTTGAACCTCTATTTTGCTCTCCATACCTGCACAACACAGCCCCTTACCTAATAGGCTAATATATAGGAAGCCAGGTGTGTTGCGCCAGCACCACCAAGTCGTATGATAAAACTGTGGTAGTTTGACATAACACGACGGTAACACATTGTGACAGAACAAGAACGCTCGCGTGCCATACAGGGGCGTAACGAGGCTAAATAGCGCCCGGGGAAAGAAACAAGTTTGGCGCCCCCACGTTCGAATCTGAGGTCTTTCGGAAGCAAATTGTCAGTGGCGTACGCAGAAAATTTTCATAGGAGGGGGTTTGGTTCAGGGTCATATGGTGGTTATTTGTATTTGGTGTGCGCTGTTTGTGACGTCACAATTTGACGTCATTTCCTTGTTTTCAAACAAACGTTTTGGCGAAGTTTGTTGGCAAAATATGCATATTTTTCTACATCCACTCTCCTTATTTTATGTGTCGTTGCACTGAATATAAACTATTAGCGCTCAAAGTTAGGCTATCGGAGAAAAACAAACTCAACGCTACGACACAGCAGTTCATAACGGCAAAAATATCAGGCTGCGAGTTAAAACAGGGGAATGAAACACACTCATCACTACGTCAGAGCAATTTACAACTACAAAATCATGCTGCGCTAAGGCCTCGTGAAATACGGGCAGTTGAGCATTGAAGGTGTGCAGCTGGACTGGCTGGAGCACACCTTGGTTTGCAAGATCGAATTTTGCTAAGGCGGATAAAGTACGCAAGAAAATGTTTGTTTATTGTGATGTTTGGAAGTCCACAGGCCCGTAACCAGGGGGGCGAAGCCCCCCTTAGAAAAATTTTCGCCCCCACAGGAAAAATGTGCTGGACGTATTTTGAAATTATTGTAAATAGTTTACAAAATTTGTCCCCCTCTTAGAAAACTCTTCGCCCTCCCTGGTGTCCCAAGCTGGTTACGGGCCTGGAAGTCCAGCAAACGTTTCGTTTTTCTTTTTCACTGCTGAGACATTATCAAATGCCTGAATGCTTCTGTGTTAACAACTGCGGTTTTTGAGATCGTGCAACAGTTTTATCATGGTATATAAATTGCGAGTATAGCCAATTGGGTCAGTGCTTGCGCAGATCAGCCATAGTAGACAAAACAAAGGCAATTGTTTCAGATAAAGTGAACAATCGCGGAGCACAATCTTAAACATGCGTAGTGCACGAAAGGTCTGCAGAAAGTGGTGAGATGGTTTCTGGACGCAGACGATAACGGCGATTCCCTTCGAAATCTAAACATTACTCTTTGGCCCATTTGCAATGTTCCTTGAAATTTGCATGCAAATTCATTCCGTGGTATTTGCATTGAGTCGACAAATTAACAAGCAAAAAGTATGCGAAAACAATTAATCCCCTTTACGCAGGTGATAAAGTTTTGTAAAATATCGAGCTCAAGGAGAGGAGGGTTTAACCCCAAACCCCTTCCTTGCGCACGGCATTGCTTAATAATATAAACTATCAGCGTTCCCAGCTAGGATATCGGAGGAAAATACAATCAACGCTAGAACACAGCAGTTCATAAGTGCAAAAATATCAGGCTGCATGTTGAAACAGGGAGTAAAACACACTGATCACGGTGTCCGAGCAATTTACAGCTGCAAAATGAGGCTGCGCTGATGTCTTGTCGAATACGAGCAGACGAGCATAGGAAGTGTGTGGCTCGACCGGCTGGCGTACACCCCGGTTGCAAGATCGAATCTTGCAAACTACACAAGAATTGAGAATACGTATGAAGTACGCAAAAAAACTTTCAATTTTTTATTATGCATAGAAGTCCAGCAAACTTTCAGTTTTCACTTTTCCCTGCTGAGACATTATCAACTTCCTGAATGCTTCCACCTTTAAAAAAGCCCTTTTTGAACTCGTGCAACAGTTCTATCATGCTACAGAAATTGGTAATGTAGCCAATATGGTCAGCACTTGCGCTGATCAGCCATAACAGACAAAATAAAGGCAATTATTTCGGATAAAGTGAGCTATCTCGGAACGCAGTCTTAAACATGCGTAGTGGATGGAGGGTCTGGAAAAAGTGGTGAGGTAGTTTCTGGACGCAAACGATAGCCCGAATTCCCACCAAAATATAATTATTACTTTTTGGCCCATTTGCAATGTTCTTTCAAATTTGCATGCAAATTTATTCCGTGGTATTTGCATTAAGTCGACAAATTAACAAGCAAAAAGTATGCGAAAACAATTATTCTCCTTTGCGCAGGTAATAAAGTTTTTTGAAATATCAAGCTCAAGGGGGTTTTTAACCCCACCCCCCCTTGCGGACGCCCTTGCAAATTGTTGTATTGAAGAATGTACATGTGATATTTTGGGACTTTGCAGCGCCTCCCGCAGTGATTCCGTGTGATTGTGCCTCCCTTGTTAAACCCCTGATTCCATAGCTACGAGACGTCGTCCTTCTAGCGTTATAAGAAAGGACAGGTCAGTCCGTACTGCTGCATTACAAGCAACAAGATATTTGCCAGAATGTGGCTGCAGCCGCATAACGAGGTGAGATGGCGCCCGGGTCAAGAAACAAGTTTGGCCCCCTCATGTTCGGATCTGAGGTTTTTCGGAACCAAATGTACCGTATTGAAGAAAGTACTTGTGATGTGACATTGTTAGGACTGTTCGGCTCTCCCCGCAGTCATTCGGTGCCCCCATAGTGATTAGGCGCCCGGGGAATTGTGCCCTCCTGGTTACGCCCCTTTTCCGGCTGAGCCGGGTTTAATTCGTGGCTGTGAGAATCTGACTGTTACGCAAATTACTGCTGCTGAGGTCCTACAGATTTACACAATACTAAAACTGCTGTGGTCCAATCCGACTTTACGAATATTCTTCGTGTTCTATAAATAGGTTGAATACAATGCCCAGTCCAGACACTAAGGTAGAGAACATTAGTTAATCTTCGAAAAATCAGCAGTTTATGTCATTACTACGCCACTTGAGCACAAAAGGGTTTAAAACGTGGTTAGGGTTATAATCATAACACAGAATTGCAATGCTACAAATGTATTTTATTTAAACGTTTAACGTATATTTTTGACACAATATGTTTAGAAAGTTTTATTCATTACGATGAAACATAATAAAAATCACCGCATTTTGAGCGAGTTTTAACTTCTCACAGCTTGTTATATATTAATACAAAGTGTGGATTGGAAGAAGTTAAAATTGTTATGCTTTGCTCAGTCACAGTAACACCTGATAGCCAGTAAACTTTTAAGAATATTTACACGCTTCTACCACGTAACATTAGTGATATTAACCACTTTTGAGCTACTTTCAAGTTGTTTCAACCACACCACATACGCAGAAATGGATTTGGACTTGGATATACGCAGAAATGGTTTTGTTTTGGACACACCACATACGCAGAAATCGTTTTGTTTTGGACACACCACATACGCAGAAATGGTTTTGGACTTGGTTTCGTGAAAGTGCCGCATTATGCAAAAAGTCAATCGTGCGTGAATCCGGTGTCACCTGACCTGCGACAGCGTTGGGGACATTGGTTTACGCAGCCGTTCGCTGTTACGCCATGCGATGTGCTATAGATAGCATTAGCCCATATTTAGATTTATTCTAGTCATACCTTACAAACTCAACTGCGTTTTGTAAAAGTTAGGATCAACTCAGTATCACTATTCACAAGGTTATCTTCCGCGTTTCTTTGTTATTCCTAGTGCGAGGTGCAGCCATACCAATACCAGCAAATACAATGCAATCAAACTCCTGGCAAGAGGCGAATATGCACTTCTAGGACTAAGTGCGGACAATGACTAGATTCCAGAACTCTGGCATCGGGGGTACTGCATCCACATTCAGAATACTGCTGCTCAGGCGCGGATTTACCATTAGGCGAATAAGGCTTCAGCCTAGGGCCCCCGGTTTCGGGGGGGCCCAAAATTTTGGGATTAAGGACAATTTCCAGTATTTCTGTAAGCAATTACATTTGTATTTTAGTTTTGATTCAACGCACGTTTTTTTACTATGCCGCTAACAAATTATCCCATAGAAGGATGAGCGCGAAGCATTGAAGTGAATGACGATGAGCATTCTCTTTTTATGGCGTTATGAATTGTTTATTGTCACGTATCATGTGTGGAACAAAACGCCTGAATCCATTTTTCAGATTATCGAAGGCCAGTGAGGTTCTCCATAAATATGTAGTGTGAGTGTGGTCACCGCTGCCTTTTTCGTTAGTTTCAATGTGACTGTTTTTGTTGCTAATATCGAGTGAATTCAGAGTAAAGTAATATGCTTATGAATTGGAACAAACAACAACTTGTTCAGTGAATGTAACCAGCACGTGTAGTAAGTGGCGTTACCAGAGGTTTGAGCCGCGGGGGGGAAAGATTACCTGAAGGGGGCCCACTGGTCAACGTGGAGGGACCCAATAGCCAAAACTTAGAAAAAAATTTAGGAAATTATAATGAATCTCTGGATGTCGTGGATGTCCATACAAGATAAAAAGAACGAAAACACCCTGAAAACTCAAAAAAAAACAAATTAAAGAATACTAGATATCAAAATGTCAACTGAGGGGGGCCCAGCTTTTATATTTACCTTGCCAGGGGCGGCGGCTCGCCCCCTTGCTCCCGTCAGTTACGCCACTGCCGGTAGTGCTAATTTGTATGACATCATCGCAAACCTTCCAGAAGGCCCCCCAATTTAAACAAGCCTAGGGCCACGGAAATCAAAATTCGCCTCTGCTGCTGCTGCTGCGATCTACAAGCAGCTGCTCAACGCAGTGAGCGGAAAATGACCATTAGTTGTGCAAGGAAGTCACAAATCACTGCTGGCAGCGCCGGCGTTAGTGGAAAAGATCTACGGATTTGAAGCATTTACTTCAGGTTTCTGACGAGTAACGACGTATATACTGTAATGTAGTGACGGCCAGACATGGGGCGATTACAGCACAAATGTAATCGATTACGATTACGTGCCACCTGCTCGATTACGATTACGAATAAACAAAATCACAATGTAATCGATTACGATTACATTGAAAGTAATCACGATTACAATCACGATTACATTTGTCCTGAAACATCTTCAGAACGAAAACAAACCCACTTTTATGGTTTGATGTAAGAATATTTTCAGACAACATGCGATATGGATCAATGCAATAAACGAAATTACTCATTTGTTAGGATCAAGCACCGGAAAAAATCACATTAATTGTTTAATGAGATGTTCGTGCAGCCAACAAACCAGTGGCGCAAATAGAGGTTTGAGCAAGAGGGGAAGCTTACCTGAAAGAGGCACACTAGGCTCTGTAGGTGGTCCATTAGTGAACACTCGGAAAAAAATCTTGAGAAATAATGGTGAATCCGGGTGTGAATGGGTGTGCCAACTATACTAGAACCAAATCAACGGAAAATACTCCGAAAAACGCAAAAAGACGACAACCTACTGAAAACCAAAAGAAGATTAAAACCGAAATATAAGCTAGGTGGGGGCATGGTTTTTACATTTAGCAGGCCAGGGGAGTCAAATCATCCCTCTTCCCTCCAGTCCCGTCGCCACCGGGTGGCTTTGGTGGGCTTAGCCTCCCCAAACAAAGCTTCAAACCCCCCAAATTGAAACGTAATCACTATAAATAGGTGGAAGTTTGATTAATTTTATAATGTCAAGCCCCCCCGCACAAACGCAAAGCCCCCCCGCAAAACTGCAAAAGCCCCCCTATTGAAAACTTTCTGGCGACGGTTCTGATTCCGTCCAGTCAGTTACTCCACTGCAACAAACCTTTCAATTTTAAACAAAAATGATCAATGTTTAAAATATTTGTTACACTTGATAAACATCAAAGCATCAAATAGTTTATCAGTCAAACAATATCAATCAGGCTTGAATATTCATCCAGCAACGTTGAAAATTCGTTTGTTAATAATTTCAAAATTGCTCACTATTTGTTCAAACTGCGGTTGCGGGTTGCGATCGTCTGCGAGACAAGCCAGCATAGCATTGTGCAGCTTTTAATTTGAAATGAAATGGACAATGAGACAGTGAAGCTAATATAGCTGCGCATCTGTCTATTGGACCAAATGTCAACAAAACGTTACTGCAGTGTTTCCCAACCTTTCTAGGTTGCGGCATCTTACAGAAAAAAATAAAACTTACGGCACCCAGTGGCGAATCCATAGCAATTTGCTTTAAGATTTCATGACATTTTGAAAATGTGTTTTTACTGATATATTGAAAAACGTCTTTTCTCGCGGCACCCCTTTGCATTGTAAATGGCACCCTAGGGTGCCGCGGTACCCCGGTTGGGAACCACTGCCTTACTGGTTTCGTTGAGTTTTTTCACCAGTATCTGGTGGATCGCGGTTGACATGACAGTTATCAGTGTTGTTGAAAAGTACTTTCGACTTGGATTAAAGTACCATATTCCTCTGATAAAAAGTTAGTTTACTGTATATAAATTACTGCATTAATTATATACATAGCCTACTCCAGCACTTACATTCATAAGTTCACTCTGAATATATAAATAAATCCAACACCTCTCCTCGTAATGTCCCGCTAGTCTGTTGTCGAAGTGCCAACCCTTTTTAAGTAAAGCTCTTCTTTTTGTTGCTACGTCTCACTCAACCAGTGGTTCGCAAACTGTGGCACGCGTACCAGTAGTGGTACGCGAAGGCCTTCAAGGTGGTACACCAGTAGGCTTACCTTCTGCTTTTCTTCACAAAAAGCTGTATTCACAGTTTTTACGTTTGCTTACCGGGTTCTGTGAATAAATTCGTGCATTTTTTGTGTGCTTGCCTTATTGGTTTTGAAAAATGGCTATTATAATTTCTCGCCGCTATTTTGCACACGTCGCTTTTGTGGCAAGTCTAGTTTTCTAAACTTTTGTTCGAATGATATTTGGTTGAATGCGTTTTCCTGGAACTAAGTTGTATCTGGTGACTGCACGATTCCCACAAATGGTACGCGATCAGAAAAGTTTGGGAAACACTGCACTAGACTCACTAAGTTACTTCTGGCGGCCAACAGCAAAGAGTAGTTGGAACAAAGCGAGAATTCGCTACAATCGCTTGTGTTTGCCACTGGACTACCTGAATTTAACACACACAGATGGGCAAATATCCTCCCCTGAAACATAACCATAACAAACGATGATAAAGGAAGATCCAGCCACCACAACCGCGGTTCGGCGCACAGTTATATAGGGTGAAGATTTCCAAGTTAATCGCGAAAGTACTTGTCGATTACGATTAATTTGGCAATGTAATCGATTACAATTGCATTTCATTTTTCGTCAGTTCAATCGATTACGATTACGATTACTCAAAAAACTGTCTGGTGTCGGTAAGCTAATTCTATGCGCAAAGATTCAGATCATGCACTGTAGCGCATGCGATTTTTCCTACAGTCATGTTTATCGTTCCGGTAGGCATCTTGTTTTGAGTAAAGTAAGCAGGCCTGTCGACAAAGGGGGATCTTAGCCCTACATTATTTTCAGTGTTGGCCAACTAAATAACATGTATTAGACTGTAACACCTGCAAAAAGTCTTCTCGCCATTATACATCCAAAAAACCGTCGCTGGGATTTCACAGCTCACGATTGCAAATGCTGTAATAGGTGTAAGATCCAGTGAGTAAAATTGTAAAGTAACAAAAAATAAAGTGTCCGCTTATTTTTCGTGAACCATTTTATGCTTGTCGGAATTAACATCACCATAGCAGAACCGCCTGTAAATATTTTTTACCAGTTTTTTTATTAAACTGCACGGTCATCATATTTTCGTTACCCACTAGAATGCATTTAATTGATGTGAAATAAAAGAAGTACTAAATATGAATTTGTTGGCTTATATTAGATAAGCTTTAACGTGTTCTGGGACAGTGTAGGCCTAATGTAGCAAAAAGTATTTATCAGAAGTTTATCTTTGATGAAAAAGCCAGAGCTTCAATCAATATTTTCTGATTTTAATCATTGGTTTCCGGGTTATGGTGCTACTTTGCGGATTGTGAGTTTTCAAATTGGCGAACGAAATCGTTGTTTGTGCGGAAAGCGCAAGCGTACTGGCATTGATTTAGCTATGCTGTGTGGGTGGATCAGAAATCAGAATCTCCATATTATATTAATAGAGAGACTCTGGGCAGATGGTGTTATCAGCAACCAACCAACCACCACCACCACCAACCACTTGCGCTATGATACGACGTAACACAGCTATGATATGACGTAACACAGTTTTAAGACAATGCTTCAAGTAATGGCAAGCCCTTTGGAGAATGCGGAATTGCGTCATATTCGTTCTCATGCTGCGCCCTTTCAGAGGCATGGCGCACCGCCAAAATTAATGCCCCAAAGTGATATTTCGTTCCACAATAATGCGAACTATGAATCCATTGATTAATGTTACGGCAGTCTACAGTAACTCACGGCTTGGGAGTAGGCAGAAAAGTTTGACAACCCCGATTCCGACTCGGAAGTCGGAAATTTTCAGCTTACTGACTTTGACCCCTATGCCGACTCTACCTTCTGTATCAGGGCTATCAAACTTGTGTGCATTGTACCAGATAATCAAACATGAAAAAAATCCAGGCTGTTTTTCCAAACGTGGAAACAATTTTAAGATTGGTGTTATGTTTGATGCTCACAAACTGTTCTGGTGAGAGATCATTTTCAAAGCTGAAAAGAATCAAAACTGTGCTTCGTTCAACAATGTCACAAGAACGGCTGTCGGCAGGGCCGCGACATGGGGAAGTGCCTCCCAGGGCGAGTCAAAAATTGCCGCCCCCAAATAGCCATTGAGCGATGGCGAATCTTGTATTATTATTATTATTAATGGTTTATTTTAGACACAACGTTCCATATCAGGCTAACACAAATTAATTAATTAAGTAAAGTAAGCCACCGGTTGAAGCAAAGTCAAGCCTTTCAGGACGGAATTATTTCATAACAATGCATCATCAGGCTGGAGTTAATTTTGAATATTTCACTGAAGTGAAATTCCGGGACATTTTGCTAGCCGGGAAGGGACACCGGGACAGACGTTTAACCCTGCTCAGGTAAACTCTGCCCAATTTGGCCAGTTCTTCTACTTATATTAAAAATTAGTTAATGTTCACGTAGAAAGCTGGTTCTTTCAGTAGCTGCATTTTCTGGACGCTCTCTCGGGCAGTCCTATCGAAATCTGCACAAGTTTTGTAGTTTTCGATGGGGAACAAAAATTTGTCGAAATTGACCCATGGTTACCTGAGGTGTAACAAGATTTCTACACAAACATCCCTGCTATGGTAACCTTGACCAATTTGGGCAAAACGAGTTGGTGCATGTAGGTTCACCAGTACACCACGCCGCAACCTTTGGCCAATGCCAGCACGGGAGTAGATCACACGAGTGCAAGCCCTGACGACACAAATCAATTTGGAGCGAATGGCTCCTGCTCAGCTCGTGGTCTTCATTGAGAAACAGGCAGGAGAATGTATGACGCCTTCTCCGTCAGATGAAAGAAATTGGAGCCAGAAAGGGCCTGCACCTTGTGCACTTGTGGTGAAAGCTCAAAGCGTTTTATTGAGGGCATGATGAACCTTGTGCTTCTCTTTTCCTAACTGAAGTTTCTGGAGCTTTGGCTTAGACAAAAAAGATTTGCTCCTTGTTGTGCGTGCACTTGTGGTAAAAGGCCAGAGCATTTTACTGAGGACATGAACTTTGAGACCAGACAACGCTGTAGAACCTGTCCACCATCAAAACAGAACAAAACGAGGTTCACGTGCCAACTACCAACGATAGTGAACACTTGTCTGTATTAATCACTTTCAAGTTTTCTGCAAAGATTGCTTACACCCCTGGAATAATAACCCGGGTGATTTCCACCCGGACAGGAGTAGTGGCCAGGTGGTCCTTAGGTGAAATTCACCAGACGTTACGGCTGATTGTGAGTTCGGGTGAAAATCACCTGACATTATGGTTAGTGTGAGTTTGGGGTGAAAATCACCCGACGTTATGATTAGAGTGAGTTTTTTGTTTCCCTGTTGATGCCTTGTCATTGTAAAAATGAAATCTACTCATTTGTAGTTTTCATATTTCAATTTGGGGGCCTTGGTGCATTGTTTGGGGGGGCTTAGTCCACCAAATCCCACCTGTAGCGACCGGACTAGCCGTATTTGAGACATGAAAGTCAATAGCAGTGCCGCAATCAATCTGATTGACCAAGAATTTTCGTAAAGCATTTGCCCATTTTGGGCAAGTTTACCTCATGTGCCTGATTTTCGTAAAAAAATTGCCCATTTTGGGCAAGGTTGATTAATGTGGCTGAAA
>JGI24158J21664_10010075_pt1 | contig 12621 bp, 12 predicted proteins | sample Ectturendosymbi3_FD_21664 | JGI IMG/M metagenome (IMG submission 21664) | reverse complement strand
ATCTAGCAGCTCCTTCCCACATATATGCACCACCACGAGTTGAAACTGGACAGTAACAAAGCTAATTTAACTGCTGAGGGGCATCGACTCAACAACCTTCCAGTTCCTTTAATGCCCTGGCGTCCTTGCATTGATTTGTGTTTTTTCTAGCTGAATATTAATTATCGCCAAATAAAATCAACTCAACAACAACTTTCTTACCAGAAATATTTTGAGATATTGAGGATCTCGGTTCCTCCACGGATTTTGGGATATCATTTAATGATTGATCAGAATCTAAGGTTAGATCTGTTTGGTCTGATTTTAGAGAAACCGTGAGATTTTTGACTACTCTCTGTTCCAAAGCATTTGGAGTACTTTGATGTCCTTCTTCCAATTCTTCTAATTCCATCTTCAATGGTTGTTTTATGTTTGATTGTTGTTCTTTCTTCCAGATACTCAATAGAAACTTCAGCTGCTATTCTTTATTACAATCTAATATTTTTCCAAGGTTGTCGCAGTTCAGAATCACTTATTATTCACTGAAAAGCTAAATATGATTCTCCTGCAACAACAAATTTGACTATAAAAGAAAAAGTTCTGGATTTTAGAATGATTAGTTTCAAATTAATCTATATATGCGTTATTACTTTCAATAGTTTTTTATGAATAATATAGAAAAACTGAAGGACTTATCCTATACCTATAATTGTTACCAATAAGATTTGTAAAAATTAATTATTCTCTCTATTTTACGCAAGGGATATGAATATTTATAAGAGGTCTCATTATCAAATTAACACTACCTTTTTTACAAGGATGAGTTAATCCGGATGATGCTTCTCCGATCCTTTGGCAAGAAGATCACCAAAGAAATCCTCCCACCTGATCATGCGAAAACAGCGAGTGATGAGTTCGCCAATTTCACACAACCATTTGCAGATCGGAAACACACCATGCAAAATTTTCAGCAGGGTTAGGATTCAGTCAGTGTTACCGTCGAATTGTCATGCATCACGGGCCCTTAGGGTGCATGCCAGTGACATCTCGTCAGGTCTCAATCTTTATGGGCAAAATTCTTTCTTCTACAAGAGGAATTTAGAGGTCACTCCTGTAATTTTCTATCGCTCGTCCAGTCACATTTTCTCCGAAGTTATATTTAAAATATGTATTCGAAATTTTACATATTCAAAAATTCATCAATCACCCCGGAGTGAATATCTGTCTCTTCTTTTCTACTACAAAAGGATAATCTAGTTGTAGCTTCCTAGTAATAGATATGAATGAGGACAGAGAGGCCAGTGGAGCTGAGAAGTAAGAACACAATTTCGGGCTTCCGTTCTGACTTGCACGGTGCCGGTATTGAAATTGTGAGAAGTCCGAAAGTCCTATAACTACCTTCTCGCTCGGCATCATAGGTAATGGAATCGATAGATTAGAACTTTTCTATTCGCATAGTAATAAACAGTAATCTTTTACATCCACGGGACATATGTGTCGTATTTGGCAGATTACAGAGTAGCTTCACTTCTCATATCCAACAGTCCCACATCATCCTCATTGATTCACTCGAATTGTAATTTATCATGGACATCTTTTCAGCACTTCTTATATCTTATTTTTCAATAATATATTTCTTCAAGATTCTTCTTTATTGCGCAATATTTTTGTCATGAATTTTGAGTGAATAAGAAGCCAAAATCATTTTCTCCTTTGACTATGGAATTGAATTCCTGAAGCCCATCCACCTCAAGTTTCTACCCCAACCACTGAGTAGAAACGAATCTGGTCAGGATTTAGAGGGGATGAACAATAAGGGCCATACCACTACACTTACTAATAAAATGGTAGAATGGTTTGTGGTATTTAAAAATTCCCACTTAACCGGAATAATATCCTCCTGGGAATTTTCACACCAAGTGGTCATCATAATAGATGAAAATTTTCCAAAGACAGAACTCGACTTATTTATCGTCAATACTAAGATTATACAAACTTATAAAATACAACTGGATAAAATAGAACAGCAATTTTCACACCTATAAAGCTTGAGACAAACACTACTCCTAACTAATTTCTAAATTATTCTCCCAAAATTTAGGAAAAAGTTTGTAAAAGTCACTTTAGAAATCGGCATATATAAAATTGTAGAGTGAAGGTGACTGGACTAACCTGATGAATTAATTTATTTTATTCTTATTGTTTTCCAACGACATGATCTCTTTACTCTTACACGAAATTTTCTGGGTATACTAATCAGTTGCAATTTCTGTTTAAACTGCACCTTTGAAAATTTTTTTTTTTTTTGAGAAAGTCTTGGGTGATGGTTAACCACTTTATCTTGCTTCCGGGTTGTAACTAGCTCCACTTTTTGATTGATTTGGATGCTTGTTGCCTAGAACGCAGTTCATGATACTCCACGTCTATTATTGCAATCTCATCATTTTTACCAATTGTTGAGACTGGTTTTGGAGATACACACAATGTAGGTTGTCTGGAGGTACCTGGTACCTCTTTTATTTTCATTGTTTCTTCTAGATTACAGTCTCGACTGGGTGTAGAGAGTTGGTTGACAAATTAGTCATTTATTTGTTAGTTGTTTCACATGGGGTTCGTTCTTGTATCTTCGTGTAGCTAAATGGACCTCTTTTTGCTTTACATCTCCATATTTTGGTCATAGGTAGCAGTTTACTTCGTTTATATTTGTTCATTGTTGTTTTAGTTTTACTCTACAAAGTCTATATGAATATCTGTAAAAGAAAGAATCATCTCATATAACGATAAGGCTTAAAATGTCATGCAAGCAATATAACCTTTAAATCAACAACCCTAGTTTAGATATTTTCAATTTAGAGTTTTGATGTCACAAACTCTGAACTATAGAAATTATAAGAACATAACAAACATTTTTCTTTCTTTTAGAACCTCTTAACATTGTAGCGTTTCTATTAACAACTCTTGATTTTAATAATTGTGAAATTTGAATACATTTCTCACTTTCCCTATTTAGCAAAAGAACAAAAGCCAATCGTTCCATAACAAAATGTGAAACAAGGAAGAAATTTGCTACTTGACGCATCATAGTCACTCAGATTTTTACTGGATCCGGTATCTAAAAAAAAGTTCGGTCATTATAGTCAGCTGAAGTAAATGTAAAGTTGGTATTTTCTTGAGGCTGCTTAATTCATGAAATTTACGATGATCCTCGCAAGTTCGTCGAACGTTCATCTGAAAAAGAACTGAGTTAGAGAGGATCTTCTTTAGAGTTGTCCTCTGAAGAATCCGATCTGATGTTGTTTATTTCATCAACATCATCATAAAAATATGCATCTCTTTTACTTTCATAATCCCATCTTTGATTTTCATTTAGATCCATGTCAAACTGGTTTTAAAGCGTTGTCTTGGTCATGTATAACTGATCTGTCGTCTTCTTGGTGATGAGCATCGATATTATTTGCAGTGGGTCTCCGGAAGTTGTCTTTTAGTCTATTGTTAGTTCTGGAGAACTGGAAATTTCTTCGATTAGTAGGTCTACCTCTAAATTGATCTTTACCAGATTGATCTGTTTCAAATGAACTTCTTCCATGAGAGTTTCCACTATTTTGAAATGGATTTTGTCGGAAAGTTGGACGATTTCCCTTGTAACCACATCCTCGTTCTCTTCCTTGAAAGGACAGATTAAAATTTCCGCTATATGAAGTCTGATTATTACTTCTACAAAATTTAGCGATATGTCCCAATTTATTACATTTATAACATCTTGTTTGAGAAAAATCTTGATTGAAATACATATTGGGCTTATTGACTGTATTTCCGCCTTGTGCGTTTGTGAATACCTTATCTTTAACTTTTGGCAATTCACTAGAAACTTCTTGTAATTGCTGTGTAATTTGTTGGAATTTCCTTTGATTCAGACGTTGTTGTTTACGCTCTCCACTCCATTCTTTGTTTTCCGAGATGTTTTTGACATTATTGACATTTAAATGGTAGGGACCTTTTCTAGTTTGACTATGTACAGGTTTCGTAGGTAAAGTAGCATGTTTCCATAATTCATTAAGTTGAACAGGTATTTTTCTAATGGGAGTCTGGTAAATTTGCATACAATAAGCAGGTTCAATTTTATGTTTTAACAAGTCTTGGAATGAGCTTTCCAAAAATTTATTTTCACTTATTTCTACCAGAGATAATTGTGCTTGTTGCAAAGCTCTTCTCAAATCATTAGCAGGACTATGTTTCCAGTCAAACTGTTGTTGAGCCATAGCATATTCTAAATTTTTGTACTTTTGTCGATCAGTTAAGTCATATGAGTTTTTAAGCCAGTCAAAGAAGTTGTTTAAGGCTTCATAGGTCGGGTCTTTGGCTTTTCTATGAAGCTGCACCAGTGACTCTTCCCTGGCTATTGGATGTTCTTCCATAAACTGAATGAGCCCTTGCATTTTTAATCTATCGGATAAATGAGGGAATTCTTTCAAGGTATCCTCAGTGATCTCTGCCCATTCGATTTCGTGACTTCTAACAAGGGTGTAACTAAAGTCTTAGGAATAGTTTTTTTTTGACTGGTATTTCTGGAAATTTCGGATGGTTGTAAGGAACCTTCTTCTATATACCATTTTAATTTATCAATTTCTACTAAATGATGATGAAATTTTTCAAGATTCTCGTATTCACAGGGTGTTCGTATAAAAATGCCATTCAGTCTCTCTCGAGCATTTCTCTCTGCTACAATCAATGTAGCTTCTTTCTCCTGTAAAGAGCCATTCCGTTTTATTCCCCAAGGCTCTGTACATTGGTAAAATTCATTTTCATTCTCGAAAGGTAAAATTTTTACTTTAGATTTGTTCCCTTCTTGCGATTTAGGGGATTTTTCTTCAAATAAATTGGTTTCGGTATGTAATAAATTGTTCCCAATCATTTTTAATAGTTCTAATTTATTTCGATAGGCATGAATCATAAAGCCATCATGCTCTTTGAGATAATAATCCAATAGAGATTGATTGATTTCCCAAATGCGTTTTGCAAGTTTCTCGTTTGAGAATCCAAATCTTTTGATGGCTTTTTGCCAAAGTTTTTCAAGATCAAAGTCAGGTGTAGAAGTTATAGGATTATTTCGGTATCGTGAGAACCCTGAAGTTGTGGGAGTGTCTTCAAAAGATAATTGCCTCTGCAAAGGGCCTTTTCCAAATTTAGTTGGCATTAAAGAGGTAATTATGGTAGGAAGAACTTTCAACAGATGCTTTCCCCCTTGTAAGTCAGCTTGTTCTTCTCTTTTGGGATATCTTTCTTCTCTTAATCGTTTTTCAAAATCCGTTACATTTTGTTTTATGATGTCGAGATTTTCCTCTCTTGTTTGTTTACGATCGAATCCCCAATGTCGTGCGAGTCTTTCATATCTTGGATCTATTTGTGGTTTATGTAAAGGTTTCATAGTGATAGGTTCATCACTTTCAGATATATCACTGACAGGCATAGCTTTTTCAATTGTTTCAGTCCAATCTGGATACAAGGGTGCTGTGGGAGAATTTTTTTGTCTTTCAGTCATTTCTTCCTCGGTAGCCACTTGTGAATATGAAGGTAATGAGGCTTCTTCCAGAACTAGTTGAGCTTTTAAGGGTGGTAGAGAGGTATCACATTTCTGACCTTCTATGTATGCGTTTGTCAACTTTTGTCGTTTCTTTTCAATATTCTTAAGATTACTTACCTCGGATAAGAGATTATGGATACCAACAGCGGCTTTCTGTTGATGATCTTGTACCTTATGTACCAATTTTCGTATATTCGTAGCACTATCTTTCTGTGCTTTCACGACTTGATTAATTACCCCAGAAGTGGGTGGATGTGTCTTTTCCTTTTTCCTGAAGAAGTTTTCTAAAGCTATTTTCCTTATCATTACCATCTTTACTCATTATGTCGCTATTTGATTAATATCAAATTGCAATAAATCCTATGAGAACAGGTTCTGAAATGCAAACAGTGATTGAAAACATCACAAAAATAAGTAAGGGTGTGTATACAAAATAAGCGTAAACACAAAACACGTTACTTATGAAATTATGGAAGTGACATTACTGGTTATAGTAATTTTGGAAGGTATACATAGCTGCTATACTCCATAAACTATAGTTGAGCCTATGGCAATCAAAGTATCAAGGATACTTGAAAGTATGGGTATAAAAAGTCCTTTACATTTTTCAACTTCCTGTTCATCGAGTGCATTTACTTGTTCCCAATCAATGTTGGGTTGAGTGGTGGTGGAAACCATAGTTGTCATAAGTTCCATTGTTTCTTCTGAGCTTGTGGCCACCTTTTGTTCTTTTGTGGTAGTTGAAGTGGTTTGTGTTGTGAATCGAAGAGAAGTCACTGCCGGAGTGCTAATGGTAGTGATATCCAGAGAAGTAGTTGAAGGCATTGTGGTTAATAACTCTTCTGTGGTCGTCATGGGATCAACAATCCGATATTTAGGAAAACTGATGATTTTTCCATTACGAAACTGATGTTGATAAATAATATCTTGGTGCAAATCTGTGATTTCATCCAAAGCAAAAAGGGATTGTTGAGCAATTCTTAGAACGTAGTAACGTTTCAGTTTACTTCTCAGTATCTGAACATGGCATTTTATAATGGTTTTCATCCATGACTGAGTCCTTTCAGCTGTGCTAGCTTGATCACTTAGTGCCGTCATTGTTTGATATAGACATGTGCGATCATTTCGTCGGTAATTAATTCTAATTGATCCATTGATCGTGAAAGTAATAGATCATAATGTCGCACTTGCATTTGATAATATTCATAGTTCTTCACCATCTCCATAGTGAAATTATACTGTTGATCGAACTGCATCAACATCTGCTGCATTTGATTTTCCAAATTGGAGAAATTTCATCTGTGTCAATTTATGGGTAATATTCCAATTAGTTGAATGCATGGAATGTAAAGAGAACCATTTGATATTGAAGAGGTCAGAGAAGTGGCTTGCCTGAATAAGTTTTTGATAATACCGAAAAATGTCATGTCGAGGTTCTAACTCCTGAAAATATGCTTTGCAAAATGGTTCATATTGTAAACAGTCTTCCCAATTCATGATATCCGTGGACGATTGTAATAACGTTTTTTCTAATCTGCCCAAAGTGGGTGTGTAGTAGATATGATTTTCTTGATCTGAACATTGTGATGGACCGATATGGTATGAACAACATTGAGTAGAAGTCCTTGTTCTTAAAGTAACAGTGCTTTCCAAGTCACGTCCTCCTGATCCTCTTAAGGTCCATTGATTATTTTCACAATGGGCATGTGACTGCCAATAAAAAAATACGGAATTATGTGGTCGTAGAGATGGCAACATAAAATAATATTTATGATAGGTTATAAAGGTCCTTTCTTGGTTGAGTGTCCACTAAACAGTAGTCTCTCATTGTCTTAACGAACCGTGTTTAATGTGTATTACTATCCAATTGTGCGGTCTTCCTGGTGAACTCCAATATCATTGAAAATATAAACGATCATGATGATGATTTTCATTTTGTATGTCGGGTCTCGAATTCGTCCAGCCGGGATTCGAATTTGAACTGCTGAGTCTGATAAAGGGATGATTTGTACTTTCTTTCGAAAGTTACATTCTTCTAGAGTAGATGGATTTAAATCACTTCCACTGTTATGATTTACTTCTGTAGATCGAATGGTTGGCATATCTTCCGTCTCTTGTCTTGGATAAGATCTGTCATCAAAGAAAAATTTCCAGGAAATCCATTGGTATTTTTCAAAGGATGTTAAAACATAGGGAAATAACATAAGTATGTCTATAAGGTAATATGGATGTATAACTTGAATTTTTTCTCTGGATGAATCTATGTGAGAAATATGAAGTGGTTGGTTATGTGGCCAAAATAAATATATCATTTCGTAACCTTGAATATGTTGTTGTTGATTTTGTTCAACTAACGTTGACCAGTTGTCAGGATGCCATTCTTGTTTTTTTTACAAAGTTACAGCCACATGCTGGATCAATATGGAAGGGTGTTACTTGCAAATGTTTTGCAGATACTCTTCCATGATGGTGCTTTTGTTCATCTAAATTTTCTCTATATTTATGTAAATCACATGGTTCATGTTCCACGGATATCTGATCTTGTTTAGGCATTAACACAGCTTTCTTCCCTAGATCAGAAACAAGATTGAGTAATGGTTCCAATTCATTACTACAATTTCTTTGTTGGCGTAAACTGTCAGAATTTGCCAGTTGTAGATGTAAGATGAAATATACACATAACAATTTGAACATTGCTTAATAGTGCTAACATGAATATTTACATAAGTATCACTGAAAATACAACATAAAAACTTTATTTCATTCTTTATTCGTCTAAAACCCTTTATTTTAACTAAAAATCTTAATTTAGGAGTGAAGGTGACAAAAACAGTTTCCTTAAACTTAAAATGAAAATACCTAGCGACCATATCAATGGCTGATCAAGATTTGCTACTAGGTTTAATCCAAGAGTTCGGTAGTTTTCGCCGGTGTATGTATTTTTAGTGTTGTGGTGGATAATCCAGAAGTACATAAATTGGGTAGGATTTATCAAATCCGTGATACTCGGGAAATTTTGTTCTCCAAAGTTTAAATAAAGTGTCATTTTTAACGACAATTAGGTGATCTTGACTGATTCGAGGAATCTTAATTTATGCCTCACGGGGTTTGTAGGTTATTTTGCAGTATGGGATGTGCAGGATAAATTCCTTTTTATCCTTTCGTATTTAACTGTCACTTCCTGGCACGTTATCAAAATACCCCTTAATTATTTGTCTCATATTCATGCCAATGTTACCAACTTTTTGCTGAATATCGATTGAAGATCTATTTCAAATTTCGTCAGTGTATAGTCTCAGACTTGTTTTCCGGGTAAATGGTACCCAAGTTACCTAACATGAGTATGTCAATCATCTCTTCTCCTGTGTTCAGCCTTATAAATGTCTTGACCATACCTACTTTTGACTAGTGGTATAAATATCATGAAATTTCGAGCCTTCTGAAAAATCTATTTGAAATCTGGACTGATAGCAAACCAAAAGCTTCCAAAATTTCGTTGAGTATCAGGTTCAAAATATCATTTTTCTTAACCGCGTTTTCGCCATATTTTATCTCATGTGCCTTCGTTTTGTATGATTTTTCACTAAAGAAGCCTTTTAATTGTAAATTTCCTACAACATCATTGTAATTGGTGTAAAGGAATTGTGATGGGCCAAAATTGGGTCAGTGATTCTTGGCTTAATTTCCACGATACACTGAAACGTTAAAAACCAATTGGTATCAAATTCAAAGGGTTACTGTTTGTCTATAGACTGAAGTCGTTGCTGAAATGGGACTAGCAACAATGGAAAACGATCAAAATTCATGTGTTTTCCTATATTTCGTACCGTGGGGGTTGACTTTGACAAGAGATGATCTCTATAAAACCTCGTCAACACTAAATTTGCTTTTCAAAATCCCGATGAGTTTTTACAGACAAAACAAACAGCCTATTTTGTTTAAAGAAAAATGTCATTTGGTATCGAAATCTTCAGATTTCTGGTTATATCCGCTAATCCTAAACTCACATTCGATCTTGCGGCGCAAGTTTAGCAATCAGCAAAATGCACAGGACAGTACACCGTCTCGGTGTACTATAAACACTTGCGTTCTCCACTGCAGTTCTTTATTTTAAACTTTTTAGTTATCTTACACATATGCGCAACATTCGAGGGCTACTGTGATTAGATTAGATTTTACTGTGATCTGGCATGTTTCCATTCAATTTCGCTTGATGTATTTCTTAGTTTGAAACTTTTGGTTCATTGGAAAAAGTTTTTAGTAAAGATTTGTTTGAAAATGAAAGACATAAGAGAAAAATTTGTTCAATGGACACACTGGGACAGTAATCGTGAATGTCTTAAATCGACAAAGTAATCAAACATTCAAGTTCAGCAGAAATAATTACTGCTAATTATCAATGCTTCATATCAAGAAAATGCACTGCCAGCAATTCACATTAAAATACATCACACTAGTTCAGGTTTTTTTAAAGAGTTTTAGGGACCCGATTCGCGTCCCTAAAATCAGAGAAAATTGTCATTGGGTCCCTAGAATCAGAGAAAATCGGGTCCCTAGAATCAGAGAAGTCGGGTTCCTACAGGTCCATACCAGGTTCCTAACATCTTCCTTAAAAAAACCTGCACTAGCTTACCAAATCCTTTAGGCCAAACCAGTTTTATGACTGGGATCAATTGCGCTACATTATTCCGAGTTTGTTAGTAACAAGCACTTAAATATTTCTTCAGTCGCGGGCCCCTCTGTAGCTGTCGGGCCCTGGAACAATGTACCTGCAGGACCCCCTCTCATAGGCCCTGTCGACGGTTGTCAGAGTTTGAACTGGAGTCGGATTCTCAAATTTGAAAAAATGTTTCGACCCGGAACCGGATTAAAAATTTTTGGAACGTAAGCGGAGTCGGAGTCTGAAAATGTGACTACGGCCACCTCGTTTAATTCAACAAGTTTTGACACGGCTCGATATTCGTTCCTGACTTGAGGCTGACTTTGAGTGATGTGGACTCGATGGCGTAAAGACTTTGTCTCAGATTCTAATTTACGACATATGTCCATCACAGGCTGGCTTGGTTTAAAAATTGTGTAAGGCTTTGCGATTAGAAAGGAAGATTTTTAACTTACTTTCCTCTTACCGAAGTGAAAATAGCTTCGATTTAGTTTTTATGTCTCAGAAGTTTTTAGTTTTTTGTTTTGCTGTATTCAAATTATCGTTGTTTTTGCTGATCAGCTCGAGATTTCGTTAGATACTCACAGATAACTGTGCTAACTTTCTACGCCTATTTTTGGCTGCTACCTGTTGAGCTGTTGTGTGTTAAAAGTTTAGATTATGGACTGGTGGGATTTTATTGCGATTTGTGGATAGCGTTTCAGACTTTCTCTGCAGTCAGTATCACAACGGCAACACTGATGTCATGTATACAGAGGTCAATCTCATAACGGCTTACTAAGTTAGCATTACTGTACTGATCATGGTAGGCTATGCTGTGCACTTTGATAAGAAGTAAAACATGCAAAATCCGTTGGTAGACAAATCACGCAGACACAACACATCCGCAAGCAAAACATTTAGCAAGCAACGTATGAAGATTTAGAGAAATATACTGTTGAAGATGATTAAGTAGTGTAGAGTCAAGAGCTGAGTAGTTGGCACGTGGTGGGATTGAGAAATTAAAAGTGAGAATCATATTGCGGATTTGGAAAGTAAGGTCATGCAGTAAACATGGTGATACAAATAAGAATGTGGACAGGACAGAGGAACGAAAGACATAAGCCGAAGGCAAAAGTAATAGTGAACACTAGCCTACAGCCTATTTTGGAGGACCGCAGTTACCTGTAGTGTAGTAAATACAGCATTGGAATGAAGTATGCTAGACCTGAAAATGTTTGTGATACTGAGAAGGATCACTGGGGGTACAATGTAAAGAATGGATGTTCGTCAGTGCAGATATCGTGAACAGATTAGATGTGTGATGTGAGTGATAATGTAACCGGAGTGAAAAAATAACTTGTTTCATAATAAATACAGGTAAAGCCTGCAATTATTACAATCGCCCTCTGAACTGGTGCTAAATCTTTAAAGCACAAAATGCTGCTGTGGCAAAATTGTTGGTGAGCTAGGCTCCACAGCCTCTCCTTTGTACTAAAACTGCAGGCCACTTCCTTAGACATTCAGCCATCAACTCCATCCTCAAAAGGTCATCGACCCACATTAATCTCCCCTCTACCTTGGAGCTTGTCGACGTGACAAATGATGGAAAAGGCCAGGTGGATTGACTTTGGGCCCCTACTGAAACAGAGGCCTCAGCCTAGTATGGGATGCAACAGTTGTGGACACTTTTGCTCGGGTGTCTTTAAAAGACACTGCCAGAAGACAGGCTGGTTTTGTGGCTACACAAAAAGTAAAGAGGATGCAAAATGTCAAAAATATCATGACCGCCAAAGCAATTACTACTTTCAACCAATTGTAATTGAGACCACTGGAGTATATGGCAAGTCCACCGCCCCTTTGAGTGGCCTCACAAATAAACTTGTTGATATGTCTGGTGACTCCATCTCCAGGGAGCACCAGTGGCTCCACCAGCGCCTGCCCTTGGCTGTGGCTAGAGGAAACATTGCCAGCATATTGGCCTGTGTGCAACTTTGATGTGATATATATCTGTTCTTTTTTAGTTGCTTTTAAGGTACTGATTCAGTGATTGTCCTGATCAGCATTGCTGTCTGCCACTTGCCCCTATGTCAGTGTATAGCTAATGCCTTCTGAAACCTCATTCCTTTTGTAAGTTTCATTGCTACTAGTACTATAGTTACTAGAGTCCTGCACGGGGCGGGTTAACCTCAAACCTGCGTGGGTTGCGGGTACTCGCATTTGCAATGCAGGAACCCGCACTGCTGTGCATGCAGGTGCGGGGCGGATGCAGGTTGAACTTACTGCAGGACGGGGTAGGAGCGGGTTGTACTTTGTGCGGGGCGGGTGCGGGGCGGACGCGGGTTGAGAAATTCTTTGTGCGGTTAACTGAGTGTTGAGCCAAAGCACGTGAACTTAATCAGCTCAAAAATCGCAAAACACG
>JGI24158J21664_10010074_pt1 | contig 12621 bp, 11 predicted proteins | sample Ectturendosymbi3_FD_21664 | JGI IMG/M metagenome (IMG submission 21664) | reverse complement strand
CCCAATTATCAGCACGCGTTGCGCAAATTCGAGTAGGACGCTTGACTTTCAGGCAATGTTCCCTCTAAGGCGTACAACTGCGCAGTACCACCAGACCATTTGTGCAGTGAATTCTCATTCTCGCTCACTTGCAACAAATCCAAATTTAATATTAGAAAGGTGAATTATGTGGACCTGCCAAGGGGTCGCTATCAGGGGTTAGCGTTGTCGCTTCAGCAGTGATAAATGTTCCCTCTAAGGCGCGCAACTGCGCAGTACCATCAGACCATTTGAGCAGTGAAATCTCATTCTCGCGCTCTTGCAAGATCGGAAATTTAATACCGCATAGACTTTTTATCGCTTAAAGCGCTTCACTTGTTGCGTCTACATGTTTGCGCAATTGCATGCGCACTAAAACAAACATTTGTTCAGTGCAGAATTTTCTTATCGAAATCGCCGCCTTTAGGTCGTTAATGAAAAGTGCTTTGAAGAAATACACAAACATGAAAATTCGAAACATCTTCACTCACTTTGTTGAGCGACTACTTTGTCGTCATATTTCAAAAATGAAATGACAAAACTTCAAAAATATTTTGTTGAACAGAACTTTCGAAACATCGGATTTGATGAAATCGCTTTTACATGATTCCTCTAGCTAGAAAATCATTCTCTGGCATGAACGCACCGCCGAACGGCGGTCGAAGCGAGTAGTCGCAACACAACCCGCCGGCATGCTCCTGCTGCTGGAAGCACAACGCAGACACACTTGCAACAAACACTTCAAGCACCTCCTCTGTCGAAATCGAGTCTGCATGTTTGCTACGAAGCATTTGACGGCTGGGATGAGAGGCTCGATCGGTAACAATAGAAGCAAGCCCCGGCAAGCTTCCCGTCTTTCAACATAAAATCGTTGCGTGAACGTTTCCGTTAACTTTTCAAAGAAGATTCCTTGACATCACGTTTTTACCACCCTACCGTGCTGTTTTCGCATGGCGATGTTTCTATGCTTACGTATCTTTTTTTTATTTGAGCAAAGAGAAGAAATGACTTGAGAAAAACATTTCAGCTGCATCAACCAGACAAACTTTCACGACAAGCAGCAAGCAAACCCCTTTGGCTTCGTATTATGACAGTGGTCGTCTCGTGACGTTGTTTTCGAGACAGATTCAGCAAAAGGTTCATTGAAATGTCCACCCCTACTAAGTTCCCCCTCAAACTCACATTCGGCACGAAAGACTGAAGCCAAACGTATATCTGTGGCGCTGATACATTGGTGACAGTTACGCTTAACCGAGAATAGAAGTGAACGCTGTGTTGTTGCGACAGTATCGTGGATAAGCTCATTGCACTGCTGCGTGAGTGCAAGAGGCTGTGGAAAGCACATAGACTAATGTGGGGGTACAGATCTCCCTTAGATAACAATCCACTTCGCAAAAGCAGCGAACAACCGCACGCAAGGGCGTTGCTGCGCAACGAAATGAACCAATCAGACGCATTTTTGCTGAACTTTTTTTCATTTTTTTTCAAANTTTTAAAACTTTGCNAGCTGTTCAAACGCTTANAGCGAGTCTTTTGCCATGAAACGTATCAAAACGTAACAAACATGCTTCCAACGTCAATCTCCACAATTACGTGACGTTGGCCGAGCTTGAGCAAATCAACATGCGAAAAAGAAGCCCAGGTCGAGAATTTTGCAACGTTGCAGTGCACATGAGAACTCATCGCACGAGCGCACGCACATGAAAGCGAAACTGGACCCAACCTGCTCTCGGCTACACTTTCTTGTTCGTTGTTCGGTGCTTCGTACTCGTAATCGCTCGTCTGGAACACGTACGTGTCGGCCATGTCTGCTTCTCGAACCTTCGGATGGTCCTCGCCATATCTCAAGCTCAAGTTATCACGCACCAACCTGAAAAGTCAAGCAAATCCGTATTCATGCGGCAACAGGTGCACGGGATTCCCCAGAACCGTTACCACAGGATCCAGTCGTTCAAAAGGTACGTTTGTCAACAGCGGCAAACGCCAAGAAAGTTGCTTCGCGAACTGGCCAATTTGAAACGTTTGAAAACAGCCTGACACAGTAAGAGCACCCTGTACAGCAGTAACCAAGCAGTAGGCCGTATCTTAACCGAAGGAGTTATGACGACAGGGCTCGAACATTTGCGGTCCTCGCTGTTGTGTGGCATTTGATTCATCTTTTTACGCTCCCAGAAAACCTGTAGGCGGTTGTCAAGCGCCGTAAACGAACGAAAGCAGAAAAACGCTTAAAGTGACGACAGCATTAAAAAGTTATTGCCGCAAGGTGGCGCTCATCACACGCTGAAAATAAAAGTGACTTGAGGCGAGGAACTTGTCATGTCATTTACGCTGCAACGCTATGACATCTTCACCAAATCAGTAATCATTCTGACATAGACGGCTACATAACAGTGTGTTTATTACAGGAAGAAAGGCGCATTTTAAGAATCACATGAAGATATAAATTTATAAAAAACTGAAAGTTTTGGAAAAAGACAGAAAAACAGCACTGATAGCGCGAACAAGACACACCGGGCGACAACTTGGCTTACTTCTTATTTTCCGTCACCAGCACTTCCAATTGCTCCTCGATGTTCTGAACTTTCACTGAGTACGAGTTGTTGATTCTTTTCTCTTCCGACAATTTGCTCTGGAACAAAAACAGAGAAACCGATGATGAAGCGCTTCTCGTTGCTAAGCAACGACACATTTAAAAAACGCAGAAAAAACACTGCGCACAGCGGCGATGTGACCAACGCGCCTCAAAATCAAACGACTAAATTTTGTATAAGCCGCCCACGACACACCGACGATGTGCAAACGCGGAACATAAACGAATTAGTCACTATCCGGCCGCTACGCTGCGAAACCACGTTTGTTCATCGGCATGGTGCGAATGATCGCGACCACGCGTGTCCGACACTTGGTGGTCACGCACGTAATCTCTGTCACAGAAACGCAAACAACCTCACAGGTTGTTGGCTCAACGAGCAGTAAAGCCCTTTCGCAAAACCGCACCGCTCGAAAAAACTCAGCTGCTGAGTTCTGCTGAATTTACTCGATTAGCGGGGAGTTGCAACTCAGCAAATATGTTAGCAACACATTGTCAAAAGCACTGGAGACTGGAAAGCACCGGAAGCAAACGTAATTATTCCAGGAAGCAATTCAAAGCATTTTCATTTTTGCATGCTTGTGGTTTCCCTAAAAAAACGATTCCCGGATCCTGCCCAAAGTTACGGTTTAGAACAGTGGTTCTAACTGGGGGGCACGTCTTCCCCAGGGAGGCGTCAATAAATTTCCAGGGGGGGCGCGAGGTCAAGCATTTCCGTAATGATCGATCAATAAATTTACCAAAATTTTATTTACTTCCACAACTTATTTCAAGACAGGGGGTTGAAACGAAAAGCAAGGGAGGCGTGGTAGAAAAAAAGTTAAGAACCACTGGTCTAGAAAGCTCTCGGTGTGAATCATTGGTCTTGGCTCCAGCTGCAAATCCGAACGTGCATAGAGGCGGGTTCTGAAAAGCCTTTGAAATGTTTTGCCTCAGGTGCCTCCAACACTAAAATCCAGCATCAAACTTAGACTGTATGGGAAAAAAGCAAGTTTTATCTGTTGGGAGTTCTTTGGATAAATATCTGGACACTTTCCAAATACATCTGGACACTTTCCAAAGAGAGATAAATCTGGACACTTTCCAAAGAGAGTATTACCGTTTCCAAACCTGCACTGCTTGAGAAAAGCAGCAAATGTCTTTCGTAGTTTTGTCCGCACTGTTTCCGGTAAACTTCATATCGTTTATTTACAGAAAAATTACAGGAAGCAGAACCAGTGTTCTCTCTAAAGTGCGCAACTGCGCAGTACCAACAGACCATTTGCGCAGTGCTATTTCATTCTCGAGTACTTCCAGCACTAACGATATACAGCCCTTTTACCGCTGGAAAACTTCACTGTTTGTGTGTCTACATGGTTGCGCAGTTGCATGAGCTTCGTGCTCAACAAAACAAACATTTGGTCAGTGTTCAATCTTCTCGGAGGGAACACTGATCAGAGCCAACATATCAACCAACCTGCAAGTAGCTGAGCGTACGTTCCAAGGCCATGTGCTCCCTGACGAGGTCATCCCGGGTCATCGTTGAAAGACTTTCTTCTTGCACGCGCTCGTACGCTTCACAGAAATCCTGAACGTAACACAAAATTCGATTAAAAAAATATTGTTTATTTGCGCGAGGGGTCACGTAAAAAAGATATATGGACCTTCACTTTTTTCGACCAAAACGTTTTTCCAAATTAGGACACGGGAACTTATCAGAAACGATTGTTGACGGTATAAACGATACGCGAGCGGTGAGCGAAAGGTGGTGGTGAGTTTCACCCTTGGCACGATAGGTTCTCAATGTTTCATGCCGGCAGTGCACGATTAGCACGAATTTCGTCGAAACGCCGTCAGCTGACGGTGCTTCCGCACACACGTCGGCGATTTACGGCGTTTGCGCTGGTGCTGTCGACGTACCACACGCGCGAGCTCCGCGCATAGCACGATCAGGAGAGACTCGCACCAGCGCCAATGGTGAAATCCACTGGAGCCGCAAGGTATGGGCGTCTGTAAAGAAACGGCACGTTTGCACGACATGACGTTTGCAGGATATGACGAGAGGCGGTATGACGTTCGTAGGATATGACGTATAGCCGGAGTGCGCTTGAAAACTAAGGTGCAAATGTTATGAACTTGAACGGGAACAGCAATGACGTTTTTATTGAAGTTTTTATTCTGCCCGGAAACATCTACACGCAGAGTTTATGTCGTGCCAAGACCGAGGATTGTTTGCGGTAAACGTATGGGGGGCGATCGAAACGCGATGTAATCAAATCAAAACGCTTTGGCGCTGCTTCACGTGAGGTTTTTGTAGGACGACTGCCACTGATAGTGAAGCGAAAGCGCTGAATGCAAATCGATCATAAACGGAAGTAGAAAGGACTTAGCACAACGCGAATTCGAGACCACGAGCTGAAGTTGTTCTCGTATTTTAGGATCTAAGTTTTCCAACAAAATGCTTGATGACAGTGTTTACATAAAACCGTTAGTTGCATTTCTAAGCATCCAGCGTTTAAATGCTATAGGATTTAATTAGTGTTTCTTGAAAATTCAAGTCTTCCAAGGACTAGCACGATGTGCTTTGCCTGCAATACACTCGGCCGCGCATTTTACAAAGCTCGAGACGCGCATTGTACTCATATCACAGACAGTGATCAGGTAAGACTGACGAGATNTTTACAAGTTTGTCATTGTAAAATCAATTCACTTTGGCCGACAGTATTGAGAGATCAAGTAGGTAAATACAATCAAAGACAGAAATACTCAATCAAAAACTTCATTTTTCANTGAAAAACCTAAAATGTTGAAGCATTCTCCTTATTATACCATTAGGCAGAAATATTTGTTAGTGTTTTGAGGTTTATTGAAAGTCGAAAACAGTCTTGACAGGTAATGTTAGCACGGTAATTTAAATCCTGGTTACCAAGACCGCTAAAAATTGCATACTAAATTGACCTGTGTAAACGTTCGGATGGTGCCACTAGTGAAAAACAGACCAAACCAGAGAGAAACCACGGAAGTGCAATAGTGTTTTGTCTTTCACTTTTTTAAACTGCACTTTTTAACGGTTGGCCAATGACTAGTCAGGTTAGCTCGGCTGCAAACAGTTATCGATGATTTAAGCCTAATGAGCATCCAACAGTTGCAAGCCTATGGTTCTGCAAGGTACGTCAAGATGAACTTCGATTTAAGCGGCAATACAATATCGGTTTAACATATTCTGCGCAGTAGCTGTAGGATAAAGCAGTGGTTCTCAACATTTTTGGCCATCTTTTAAAAAAATATCTGATCGACGTTGTTTGCTATGCCGACACCACATACACAACGAGTCGAAACTGCAGGTCAGTGAACGTGCTGTCACGGACTTATAGAAATAGAACTCTCTGTGGACCACTAGAAATTCCAGTGGACCACCAGCGGTCCACGTTGAAAATCACTGGTATAAAGTAGTGTTCCAAACGTCCAAAGTGATGTGCCGCAAATTTATATCGTTTTCAGGTGGCTGTGCCGTTGAAAAAATGCACTTTAAGACTTGTTCAGTGTTTTTTACGCTCACGAGATTTATAGACAGCAGCGACCGGTAGAATCTTTGGAATTAAAAGGAAAGATGTGCAGAATGCCATCCATAAAGTAGAACTCGAATTAAAAAGTTACCACCGCACTGATTTCTAGTATCCGACAATCCCGCTGACATTAAAACTCATCGAGACCTTTGATTTCGAGACCCATCGAGACCAAACTACATCGAGACCTTTGATTCACAATGCCTTGCACACTGAGGTCAAAACGATAGTTCAAGGTTTACACGATGGCTTACCTGAGATATAAATTCCGGTGCCATGTGAGGGGAGTCCGTGTAGTTATGTTCAAGCAGATCGTCGTCGTTCAACGGCGAGTCGCCAGCATTCAGTTGCCCAGAGTAAACCCCGGATGTAGATGACTTGCTGCTGACCTCTGTTGGTTGAGACGAACACAAAAAACAACTTCAAATCGCCTTTTACACCTCAGAACGAGTTCACCACGGAAAAGTGAATGTAAACGTAACAAATGTCAACGTAACCTGCACGTATGCAGGTTTCTATGACCTCTGCCGTCCAACGAGCGTTATGCATGAATCAGTGCCAAGTGAAATTCTCGAATTTGTTCCTGGCTTAACGGGTAGGACGTAACGCAAATGGTTAGTCGCTCTGAGTAGGAGCAAGACTTCTAATCGCCGATATATATCCGAACTGTTAGCTTAATGTGTCCATGTAGGAATGTTTATCTTGCGCTAATGTCTAAATATCATTTGTCCATCTACCCAAGAAGCACAGTTAACATTGTACAAACAGTTGGGACGATTCTGCTCAGTCGCATACACACAATCGATGATGTGCTTCAAGCTACAGCACCTGACAAGCGAAAGACAATCGGCAGCCAACACTCGTCGCACACAAACGCGTATTTCAGAAATGATCACAATAGAAACCGCAGGATAATGGAGCGGTTTTCTTGCGGTAAGAAGGAAAGTTTCGAACAGTCACCCGAACGCTTAAGCTTAGCGGACCTACAGAGAGCTGAAGCCTGCGGGTTAAGCTTCTTAGTGCAGCGAAGATCAATCTGTCAGGCAGCAACGCAGTCAGTGCCAAACAAATTGGGCAAAGCACGCGTAATGAGCAACCATCACGTCACGAAGAAAACGCGCTCAAGGCAAAACACATGAGAGCTACACGCGTGCGTGGAGCTGCAACGCGAGTCGCCGCTGCCGTCCACTCCGAATCGTGCAAAAGCGCAGTCATCCTACCGTCGTTATTCACGTCTGACGACTTCGTGCGATCGCTGTAATCTGAAACAGCAACGGACGTTAGCCAGCACGTCCACCTTCACTGGAAAAGGATGAACCAGCGTTATCACCTGGATGGCAACAACAACAGCCCAACCAAACATAATTGAATGCACGTTAAAGAAGCATTACTGTGTGGATGCAGGCAAAATACTACGAGCTTTTAATGTTTAAAAGCCATGAATTCAGCAGCTTTGAAGAGCTGTCGACCGCTGCTGCCACAATCGAGCGGCTTGCGTGAGTACCGCCGCGACTGACTCTTGAACTTTATTCTGCAACACTGTACAATGCCACAAGTGAGCCATTTACAGGCGCCATGGCCTGCAACAAGCAGAGGCGAGCGAAACACGATTGCGAGGATCTTCAAGCACCACTTTATGCTCCGATTGCCTTAAAGCGCTACCGAAAATAAAGGCAGAAACACTGAACACTCATCACGACCGCTTGCAACCCGCCGCCGCTGTTTGTTCTGCGCCCGGCAATCAAGCTCTGCACAGACAGGATCTCGCAGCATTTCCTGCGAAGTTATTTGCTGGCAGCAAACACAACATCGCACGTTTTCACGGCGGCGCCGGTCGCGTACCTAAATCGTCGGCTTCGTATGGATCGTGCTCCGCCATGATAAACTGCGTCGTGTTGTACGGTGCGACAGGCCGCCCTGCGGAACAACGAGCGAAGAAGTTATTGGCAGATAGAATGGGAAGAAACGCTGGCAAGCAGAAACTAACAACACGAGTGCGTTCCTGAAAAAAGGTGAACAACAGCAGAAGACAAAAAAACGTTTCCAACTTCATTTTGTCTGCCCTGGCGGTACAACACAGTGATAGTCGGGCTTCTAACAGGAAACATCTAATTTTAGAAAGATGAACCAGCTTTGAGACAAGCGCTTATGAGCAAACCAAAGTCGACAGCAACATCTCCCGTCTCCCTCAAATGCGCTACAATTAGCTTAACATCTGCAATGGATGCGTATTCGAAGCCCTGATTCCAAGTATACTTTATATCTCGCAGCACTCAACACCCGAACCGTAAATTCAAGTCGAAAGCAATAGTGTGCTGCCAAAAAACATCGTTTCCTTTCGAGGCCATGTGATTGCAACACTGCGAAAATGAGCGAGAATCAACTAAAGAAGGTAATGCCTGACTGAATCACCAACAAGCACAACCGTGTGCTCTTGTTTCATCAAAGTAATGATACTTGATATGCTGCTCTTAAAATATCCAAACTACCTTTTACTACTAATGCACTACATAAACTCCTGAGGGAAAAAAAGAGGAGAGAAACATAAGAATGCACATAAAAATAACTATTCTACTACCAATAAAAAGCACGGAGAACATTAATATGGAAACAACATAAAGAAAATAACTACAATTTCTTTGTTTGCTCAGACGTTCCGTCAACATTTCATTGAAAACCATTGGTGGTGATCCTAACCTAGTCATGCAGTTTAGTACATCATGTGTTACAAAAAATCTTAAGCAGTTGGAAGGAAACAAAAAAATTATAAGTAAAAAAATTCTGGTTCAATTTATATGGAAAACCCAATTCAATAAGGGTTCCCAACCTTTTCTATGCCTCTCACCCCTAGCACTATTTTAATATATCTTTTCCCCCATAAAAAGAATATATCGTATCAACATGGTAAATGCCATGAACGTTATATTTGAGCAACTAATTTGTCAAATGCTAAGATTGTCTAAAGAGGTAATCAAGAGCAAAGAAAAAAATTTTTTGCACCATATCCACAATAGTTTCAAACTTTGACACTCAGAAGCACCACATCGCAGTAATACCAAGTTTCTAGAAAGCAAGTCCCAGAGTCTCTTTGCTTATGTATCCTCTACCTCATCGTGAATGTTCCTAAAATTTGATCTTTGTTACACCAATAATTTGTTCTTCAGTTCGCAGCTGACACTAGTACACACCAATTTATAAATGCAATAAATGACTGCCATATTCATTCGCAAATGTTTCAGCACCATCATGTTTTGCTTCAGTCATAAAGTTTGAACATTGCTATTTGCTACTTCATTCAGCAGTGCTATCAATACCATGTTGGTTCATGTTGTGCATAAAATTAACTACATGCAGTACAATACATCTCAATTTTGACAAACCGTACCTACCTATGCCTCACAACACACAATTTGAAACACTGCGTTAAACATATGAATATATTTATTATTTTTGCTGATCTACCAAATCCAAGTTTTTACACCCCCAGTTGCAAACCCATGCATTAGACAGCATGCAATTAAAAAGTAACCACTCTCAGTGGATTATAACACACAGAGTTGATACAAACATAACGACTGAAAAGTTGGTTACAAAAACATCACTAATTCAGCACAAAATTAGAGTGGGAGAAATTTTGAGAGTACAAGTGACGAGTTAAGGCACCTAGTTGAGATTACAAAGGGATTTTAAGTTGAATCTAAAACAGCAGATCTGGCATTGACAATAACTAATAGCAACAATAAGGCAGAACATTAAAAATTCTAAAATATATGTAGGTTGTAAGTACCATTGCCGGTTTTCAACAACTTAAACACTGAATTTTGCAAACACTAACAAGCAAACCTCGGTCAAACATTTCGCCTCTTATGCGGTCAGCTCTCAATTCTTCTCTTTCTTCTGCAGCTTTCTTTTCCTAAGAAACAGAAAAAACCTTGTCAGAACATAAAACAAAAAAGCATTTGAAATATCTTTTGTAGACCATCAAAATAACCTATTTGATTTGTGGAATGTTTTCACCCTAGAGTAAACTCAGCTTAGTGAAGATTTATGCAGAATTTCCACAAAAAATAAATTAACATTTGATGTGTTGACACACTTGATGAAAATATGTCAATAGCAAATGTAGCAAGGAAACTTTACATCAAAAATAAGACCCAACTACTGCAAAGCATTTACAAGAAAAACTTGACACAGCACGTGTAACTTTCAACCTTACCCACTCCTAATAACTCCTGGCAGCTGGTTGCAACATCAAACTATCTTCAGAATGAAAAAATAAATCAACTAACAAGCCTGCTTAAAAATTGACATTTTCTACATTAACGCTGCAGGTCATTTGAAAAGATCAGCTTAAAACTCTTCGATGAGTAAAGATATGTGGAATTGATGGCACTGTTTTGAAGAATCATCCACGTTTTTCTTTACTCAACAAAACTAAAAACATGGCATATTACCAAAGCTTTAGTAACAAAATACTGTAATATTAGTGCAGTGGTTCTCAACTGGACAGGCGCACCCCCTATGGGGGCGTTAAGAAAATTTCAGGGGGCACGAGCCCCTAGATGCTCCCCAACATGGAAGTTTTTCTAACAGGAATGTGTCCCTTTCAAACGCTATGCCAGTGCTAATTTTATGCCGCTACATGTCATTTGGTTTAGTTCTAGCAGAGATGGAAGTCGGGGTTAAGTTTCTTGCAATTTTGCAGGCTAATATTGAGACTGCATACAAACATTCAGGGGTGCAACTAGGAGGACTGTTTAGTCGGCATGCCATGCCAAGTCCCTTTGACAATAACATCTGTGCAATTCTTGCATTTGAGAAAAGCATGGTGCACATAGGATTTCAAGGTAGCCAACTGCATTGCAAAGCATCTCGCCTAATTCTAGATAAATATGAATGCATACACTTTGCACAGCTCCACACAGCATAGGATACCCTGCTATGGCTTTCTGTAATTCGACAAACTTTCTGCAATGTGACCATAAACCTGCATGACAGTAATTTTCTACAGTACTCCAGCCATGTTTTTCTGTGTTGCAACGATGTATATTTATGACAATTCAACTTCACTTGAGCCACACTCGTGTTGATTGTGAAACTAAGTTTTTTAATGTGGCAAGAGGCCACCATACGATGTCAACTTCTCAGGCAAGGAAAGATAGTAACTTTGCTTTCTGGCCATCCTAGTGGCAACACTCAGCTGCTTAATCTCGGAACTGTGTCATGCATTCACACTGCGCGATGCGAAGTAAGTGTTTACGTCTACAAATAAAAAGAACATTTCTATTGGATTATCCAGTTTATGCCATTAACCGTACTATGTTTTTCACGTATGAATGGTTTTTGTTTGAGATTCTGGGATCTTATGTGAAAACGCGGTTATAGCGTTTAACCGATATACAATTAGTGTGAGTAATTTGGATTCATTCTGTGAAGCTGTGTGTGGTTGCAAAGCTATGCAGAGTGAATAAAATAAACAAAGAATTTGCAAAAGTTCGCATAAGTCTAACAAGCAACTGCAACACATTCAGCATGTGGGCTAGAGTGGGAACATGCATATCTGTAAGTACCAGCAAGTCCTGCACATTGTTACGTAAAAGAAAATGTTTTCCATTTAATGCTGCAAAAAAAATTTGAAAAAAACGAGTGTTAGTTGTCATCCGGTTCAATGCAACATTCCTACCTTTGAAGCCTTACTGTGAAAAAATGTGTACCTCTTTCTTGAACGATGCAGAAAGTCTAACATCGTATGGTTGTGCGCCTTGATGCAGTCAGATTGTTTATATTTGTCCTTATTCTTTGAACACAACAACCGCATTTTACTTTGCGACTGAGTGCTTAGACGTTACAGTGTTTGTTTGAGGGCGTACGCATGCCACAATGCTTTCGTACATTACTTGGCCTTGACCAGGATTGGACTCAGTGTCCTACTCTGGATGTAGCGTTGTACCAAGTGTCACAGGTTAACGAACAATAGTGTTAAGAAAGTGTCTGTAACCCTATTGTTCTACTTCAGAACTTGCTATTAATCGTTCTGTTGTGTCTATTTTTATCAATCTGCATTGCGCAGACTGTGTGCTTACTCTATGGACTTCGTGTCTCAAAACAAAACCTTAAAATTAAATAAATTTACCAAGAAATACATTTGCTGTACAAATGATTTGAAGTCAGGAGGGTGTGAAACAAAAGAAATTACCTAAGTGGGGTGCAGTGGAGAAAAGGTTAAGAACCACTGTATTAGTGGATCTACAACAATTTTTAACCACTTTAGCATCCATGCAATTAATTTAATTTGAGAAAATATTTACACATCACTATATCTTAACACTTTGAGAGCCGGCTGGTTTTGGGGATTTTCGGCAAAAAAAACGCCTAAACGCACGTGGCTTTGCGCATGAATATCTCCGCTCCTGTTCGCTCTAGCGACTTGGCGAAAGTCTCAAAAAACGCATACAGTCTAGTAGATTG
>JGI24158J21664_10010072_pt1 | contig 12622 bp, 10 predicted proteins | sample Ectturendosymbi3_FD_21664 | JGI IMG/M metagenome (IMG submission 21664) | reverse complement strand
CCCCCCTGGGGCTGCCGCTGCTCCGGCGTCCCCGTCGTCAGTAACTTTTATCATCACTTACGAACTCTTTGCAGAAATGCGAGTTGTACAAATACAGAGGGCAGCTTTTCGTGCTCCTGCAACACCGGGTTCACTGGCTCAGGCTTGATGTGCAACGATACCGACGAATGCTCAGCTTCTCCAAAGCCATGCAGTCCAACAGGCGCTACCTGCACAAATACTATAGGGTCGTACAGCTGCGCGTGCAACGACGGTTACTCAGGTTTGTATTTGTTCCCTGCAGCTGAAATAGTTGCAAGCAGAGATGCATAAAACACAATGTTTGCCCACAGAACTTTCTTATTTCTGCTGACATCCTATTGTCAAAAATTAAGCAGGTAATCGAATGTCTTTTGCAGTGTCAGTGACCCATTGCTCACGCAAAAATCCCCATGCAGTTGGCATTGATTTCAGGACATGTGGAAGTGATTTTCCATTAATTTCGTCTCTACACATGACCTAGGTAGAAATCGCAATTTTTATACACAGTATATTAATCGAACTAATAAGACTAAACTGTTACGTGATTTCTTTTCTATTTCACCCAAAAGTGTTTTTTTCCTGACTTTGATTGTAATGAAGCCGAATCGCATGCGTTGACAAAAGAAAACTGGTGCCCTTTAAAATTTCGTAAGCCTTCTTAACGTTTTACTACTCGCTAAAACAATGCTGATATATTTAGACGCTCGCTCAGGAATTATTGATCGTCTCTAAATACCTTCCTCTTGTCTTTTTGAAAGCCACCTGTTCGACCTTTTCCTCTTACAAATCTGAAAAGTGGTCGATTGGCATGCAAAACGACGTATAGTTACAGGAAAGGAATTTTTTTACTGACGAAGGGAATAAACGTTGGGCATTTCCTCAGCGTTTGTGTCTCACAAAAAAAGCGAATCGTCTTTTCCTAAACTTCAAGTTGTCAAAAGAAAAAACGGCATGAGAAAATTCTGAGAAAAAACATTTTTGGAGTTCATCATGACAAAAAGAACAAGACACTGAAACTCTTCAAATAAGGAACTGTTGTCGCTGTTTTTGTTGGTTTCAAGAAAAACCGAATCTGAGATAAACAGCATTGCTTCGTAGCAAACAAAATTTAGTGTGTGTAACAAAGGTGGCTTTCTGTTGTGAACTATAAAAATATTTAAATTCATTTTCGTAATCAAGCTTCCTATTTATGCTTACTACGGTCTTACGTGGGGAAAAGGGTGTGTGTTGCAAAACTTCTTTTATTTCGCATCAGCAAAATCATAGGGACTTCTGGCGATTCTTCCAAATGGTTTGGAAAATCTGCGTAAACCCAGAGAATGGCCAACGCCGTTTCTCAAGTATTTCAAATGCAGTTCCCCTTACCCCAGAAATATCCCACTGGCACATTTTCGTTGAATGCGGTTATAGCAGCGACGTCTGTGAAATCATGTTTTGTTAGCAACATTGATGTGTCATGTGGATAACTCCGTTATAAGTAATTCAAAAAAATATTTTAAAAAATGCCAAAGCCACGCTTACAGTAATGTAATGAAAGCAACTGTTTCGTGAAATGCCTATGAGTGTTACTTGTACTTGAATGTTTTCAAGGAAACGGAAGTACGTGTTCGAACATCAACGAATGTGACCTCAACATGGACAACTGCCATGCGAACGCTACTTGCACAGACACGGTTGGAAGCTTCACTTGCAGCTGCGGATCTGGTTTCACTGGGGACGGCCGGACATGTCGACGTAAGTTCTGGATGAGATATTTATTTTGAGGATAATTTCCAGCACCCTGAAAACAAACGATTAAAACGCAGTCATTCCAGCTCGTTGATTTGCAGAATTTCGATAGCTTTCTCTGTGCCCAGAGGGCCACTTGCAGTTGAAGTTGCCACACTGTAATGTCTAGCTGGGCTTTTGCTCCAATTTGTTGCCTTCATTTGTGATAATAAATCTTCTTCTTCTTGCATGTGAGCAGCGGTTCAAACAAAATCCACAAGGTCCTCAAGCCATTTAGTGTCGTTAAAAGTAGGGACGCAGGTCTTCCAGGTAGTTCGGAGGGTGAAGGATGTCACAGGCGAATATTATTTGACTGGCCAATTGCTCCTCAGCGCCACAGATGCATTTGGGTGTGTCTAGCATGCCCCAGCAATACAGGTATGTATCAAAGCGATCGACGCCAGTTCTTAGCCTATTCAGTGCTACCCACAGACTCCGGGGAAGCTCTAAGCCGGGCGGGAGGCAAACGGCAGGGGTAACTACAAACTGGGCCGGTGGTCTGGCACTTACCCATGCCGCTCTCCATGACCCCAGGATATTGAATCCGGAGTTGATCAGCGCCGCAGCATGGCAGCGGAAGGGGTGTCGTGAATGCAGGTGCTGTGTGCCGAGGGTCTGTGCACTATGGACAAAGGCATGAAGGGGGTGGTTAGTATTCAACTGTACCTGGAGCGCCAGCTCAAAAATGGAGTGTTCCCTAGGCAGGTGGGTCGGTGAAATTCCCGTGAGTACAGGTAAAAGCTTCCTGCGGATTGGTTTCAGACACCCAGAGATGATGCGCAATGTGCCGTTCAACGCAACATCTAGCTTCGCAGCGTAGGTGCTGGGGCGGCGTATTCCGCGGCACTGTAGACTGAGGCCAGCGCTGAAGTTCGCAGAACAGAGGCGTGGGCACCCAATGTTGAGCCAGCCAGGAGACTTAAGAGGCAATTCCGGGTTCTGACTTTGCCACAGAGGCCTTCCAAGTGTTGCCTGAAGGTGAGTTGGCGGTCAAGCGTGACCCCAAGGTAAGTGAGATTCTGCGTGTAGGGGATGGTGGTAGCATTGACGGTGACCGCAAGTTTACGGCTGGATTCCCTATTATTCAGGCGGAACGCAGTGCATGTAGTTTTGGCCGTGCTCAACCAGAGCCTCCATGCAGATAGGTAATCAACAATTCTTTGCTTGTCCAAGGAAGGGACTTCTTCCACCTTATTCCAACCCTTGTGAGAAAACAGGAGGGCCAGGTCATCAGCATAGCTATATTGAGTGGACACGGTGTCAGGAATGTCACTGATATAGATGTTAAAAAGCATAGACGCAAGCGTTGACCCTTAAGGCACTCAGTTCTTCAAACGTCGGAGGCGGCTGCATTGCCCATCACTAGTTTTAAGGATGAAGCTGCGGTTTGAGATAATGTTGACAATGAAGCAGGCCAGGTGTCGGTCGTGAATGGCCTGGAGTAGCTTCAGTGACAAACCCTGATGCCAGGCAGTGTCATAGACCGCAGTAAGATGCACAAAAACTCGACCCTATTTACGTCTTCCTTCATAGTTCTCTTCAATATTGCTGGTCAGTTTAAATACCTATTGGACAGCAGAACGACCCCTTCGAAAGCCACCTTGTTGAGTCGGCAGCTGGGGGTCGACAACAGGTTCGAGTCAAAACAGGAGGCGTTCAAGTAGCTTGTACGCAGGGCCGGATTAAATGAGCGCGAGGCCCCGGCCAAAGTCGTGACCGCGAGGCCCCCTAAAGGCTTAGCACAACTGCGTAGCGTTTCACATGATCTCGTTACAGCTTTGCAGAAGCACCGGTTAAAAACGTCAAAACTTACACGATTGGCAGCCTACACTTCAGAGACAATTGGGGGTGACCATGTACGGCGGTTCGTATGTGGGTAATTTGTTCAAAAGGAAAGTTGTAACGCAAAAAAAACGATTTTTTGATACCGTGACATTACACAACAATCTTTTTTGTCATAGACTCTCTGACCATCGTGAATAGCATCAAACGACTTTTATGACAGGCTTCTTTTCACACAGTACAAAAATACGTGGCATGTTAGAAAGAATACGTCTACGCAGACTTGAGGGAATACGTCTTTATCGTTAAGGTTTAGTTCTGACTTTCTTAGTGAGCACTACGGACAAAGCTATATTTTCTATGGCGAGTTTTTGTAATTCATCTGCTCAGTTTTTAAGACTGCGTGGTGTTCTAACTTTAGTAAGTTGTACGATAGTCTTGTCAACATGTTCTACTCCTCATGGCTTGAAACAGTTTGGCTTGCAATTTGAAACAACACGAGAGTTTCTAACCTTCTTGTTTTGTCACAGCTCATGCTGTTCTGGCCGTTGATTATTCTTAAATTATGACTTGTTTGTAGAAAATTCTCAAAACAATGGATGTTAGGCAGGTTATGAAACGAAAAAGCATTTCTGATAGCCGAGAAGTGATTGAGGAGGAAGACTGAGAATTGAGGGTCAACCAGCACAAATTAATGGGGTAGAAAGGGTAAAACGTTTAGTGAACGTCTAGTTGCATTGTATCGTCAGCAACCTGAAAAGGATAGGCAAAATTTCAACGATGCCCTCCCCACTGGAAAATTTCTGCAGACGCCCATGGATACACTGATTTCGATCTATTTCTTGGGTCATAAAGCATGGTGCTGTTTGGTTCAATTCCTTTAAGTCACTCAAAAATGATAAATGCCGATGTTGTCAGTTTCCTTAACGTATATACTAAACGCAGTAACCAAAAAGCTCTATAATTCTGAGGCGTGGTGAACAGTCTAAAATCATGAAAAACCAGCAAAGAGGTGTTTTGTTATGCAAGCGCGAGGCCCCGGGCATTTGCCCGATTTGCCTAATAGTTAATTCGGCCCTGCTTGTACGGGACACAAAGAAGGAAAGTTGGTCGGTAGCCCCTAGATCGTCCATTGGCTTGTTCGGTATTGGGACAGCTATGACAGTCGCTTTTCGTCAGATCTTCGGGATGGCGACACGATTGAGACAACTGTGATAATCAATTATAGACGGTGATCCGCTTCATGATTTATGCGACGAGGTTCTTGTTCAGGACAACAATTCATATTCTAAGCAAGATATTGAATTCATTTCATTTTTCATTTGTTTGGGGCGAATCACATCACATGCCACATACTTGCATGCAGCGTGTTAAAAACTGGTACCGTAAATTATCTTTCTGCGCAGTGATTTTGTAAGCTGATGCATCCGAAAAGGCGTTTAATGAAAATGGTTTGCGGTCTTTGCAGTTTTTGGTTGATAGTAACTTAAGTCCCCGAAGTCCACTAACCAGCAAAACTAACTCAGTAATCTGTGGTAATTTTTGCTGTAAGAAGATATGTTGGTAATCTTAGCCTTGCATTTGTTTACTTCCACTTTTCAATGTAAACTATTGTTTACTTTTGATAATAGCCGCAACGCCAAAATTGCACTTCAAGTTTCTCAATTTGTTTTTGAAAATGTTGGTCTTTTTATGTCAAATGTTAAATTGGCGGTTGCATTAAAAAAACATAGTTTGTTTTTGTAAAAACAGTGTCCAACCAGGCCAGGTTTTCAGTTATTTTTTTCTACTGGTTGCATCAATATCTGTTTCATTTTGCAACTTGCGTTTCGTCACAGCTGTCCCAGTCTTGACATGTGATAACTGCGACGTCAACGCCTTGTGTGATGACACCACCTCACCTGTGACGTGCTCTTGTAATGCGGGCTTCTCCGGCAACGGCACGGACTGCGCCGACATCGACGAGTGCTCAACTTCACAGCCATGCAGTCCAACAGGCGCTACTTGCACAAACACTATCGGGTCGTACAGATGCGCGTGCAACAGTGGCTACACAGGTGTGTGTTTTGTGCCTCAGCATCCAAAGCATTGCAGAATATCGAAGTGCAAATGGAACACACTCTTTATTCCACAGCGTTTTTTTCTGACCACATCCTGTTCGCAAAAGTTACAGGAAGGAGTCCAGTTTTGCCGAACTTGTGTGATTCCCAGCTGGAATTGCAAGACTCGTTACCTTTATTTCAGGGGTTTTCAATTTTTTCAGCTCGTGGCTTCAACTAGGAAAGACTTGTGTGGTGGCCCCTTACAACTAGGAAAGATATTGGTTGTGGCCCAAAGCTTATAATCACATGGATTTAATACTTCTCTGGCTTTATCTTAGCATTAGCTGCTGCGCTATAATGTTTGTAATGCTATACCACAACAATTCTCGTAAATACAGCTTCAGCTGGCATTGTACTCGTATGAGCTCTCACAAACATAACATTCAGGTCGACGTTTTTGCTATTTGCCTGTCTTATTCCATCATAATTACATCATTATAGAAATCTCAATGCTTTTTTTTATGCCAAGCTTTGTGGCCCTCTGGGAAAAATGTCATGATCAACCAATGGGCAATGGCCCACCTGTTGGAAACCACTGGCTCAATTAGATGTGTTGACTGCGATTTACAAACTTAATCTGCATTTTAAGCTCAATTTGCCGCAAGCGAAATACTAAGTTTCGAAGAAGCAACGAGCTGAATGTAAATAGCTTGACCACAACCACGTCATGCTTGGCCCCTGGTCACGCGAACCGACCGAAAAGTCCCAGCACGGTTAGCATTGATCCCAACAGTTGTGAAATTGATTTTCCATTATATTTTCGCTCCGAGGATACTCAGATAGAAATGGCATTTCTTGATACCTGGAAAATTAAATAAACCACCAAGACGAACCCATATTATAATTTTCTGCTTTTCCGCCGTCTACTCACTGAATGCCATGAAACAGGAACTTGCAGTTTTAAACCTTTTTTTCAGTCAAATTCGGTAACTTACTTGACGTTTTGTTTCGCACATAAACGTTGCTGTTGTCTGTAGACATTCAGGCCTCTTGAATCGTTGCTAAACATATTTCCATGATCTTGAAAAAATGATGCTGAATCCCACTGGGTTGTCCTCTTGACCTTTTATTCTCAAAAATGTGGTAGAAATCGGATGATCAGCAAATCAGTTAAGATGAAGTTCAGGCATTCGTTTTATTGAGACAAACAAAAAACTGGTACCAGGCATTTCAGCATCACTTTTGCAGAAAATGTCTACCTTTGTGCGTCGCATGTAAATGAAACCTAATTTTTTGTCCTAAACTTTTATTACCTGCCGTGTTTCAATAATTATCTACAAGATTATCTTTTGGACTTAATGCTCAAGACAAGAGGCATAACTCAAGATTTTACTTTTCGCTGCTGTCACTGCTTTCGGTAGTGGCATCGGCGGTGGGTGCTCCAGTATAGAAACTTGTGGTTGCAAAGCGGTGGATTTTTTGGCAATACCAAAAAGAATTTTTGTTTTTTTTTTGGTTTCTATGCTATCCGCTTACTGGGTTTTAACGTGAGAAACGCGGTCTGTTTACCTCTTTTTTTTCGAATCAGAAAGACCATATTGGCATCATAAAGTTTTTAGACGTACTGCAGTTTTGCTTTGTCGAGTTTCAAAATATATTCAATACTGATTGTAAAACTAGATTTTTGATTGGTACGCGCGGAAATACAATTTTACTTGGGATCTGATGGTCTGTTTAATTCAACCTTGCTGATCCTTGGCGCCAACCATGTATAGAATTATACATGGAACATTATAATCGTTGCATTCATGCGTAGCAGTGATGTGCATAAGCGTAGCCAAAGCGGACAAGTGCCCATGCTCCCTAAAAATAGTATATCTTGTCATTTTCGTGCTTTAGGAGACAGTGTCTTAAACAAAACACTGTTGCTCGCATAAAGTCACACTATTTGGCCCCCTAAAATTTTGAGCCGGCTACGTCACTGATGATGTGTGCAAATGTATGTTTTGTTTACAACCGTCTTATTCCGTCATTGGATTATTTCCTTGCGAGTTGGGAAAAAATTGAGGAACAACAAAATTTTCCGAAGCTTTACGCAGGTTGGATTGTTCTAAAATGAGAACAAATGTTTTGTTCTGCTTTAAATGTTTTTGTTTTGAAGTGACTTGAAGTTGCATGATTCTCTCTCGGTTTGTTCGTTAATTGCCTGAAGAAATAACACACAACTGCTTTTAAGGAAACGGCTCGACGTGTACAAACATCAACGAATGCCAGCTTGGTACAAACAACTGCAGTTCGAACTCTGATTGCACAGACACGGATGGAAGCTTTACTTGCAGCTGCAGATCTGGTTTCAGTGGGAACGGTGTGACGTGTCAACGTAAGTTCTGGTGAAGATTGACACACTGGCCAAAATTATTTCACACCAGTCGCAAGCGATTCAAACAAGCTCATTCCAACTTGTTGGTGGCGTTTCAAGCAATTTAGACAGTTTTCTCGGCGCTGGTAGTATAATTCATGTCCTATACCAGCTTATAAACTCAATTTTTTTGCCTTTCATGCAATTTGTATGCCATCAATAGAAGTGATTTGCATCACAGTGCATGCGATGAGATATTTGTTTCAAACACATTTTCGTTTCTTTTGCAATTTTGAATGTCATTTTTTTCATTAGTTTGTAAGAGAATCACCTCACTTTGTTTCTCTTACTCCTATATTGACTAAAATATGTGCAATGGTATTGCAAGTGTTTTTAAGTACTCTCTGCAGTGTAGAGCTAAAGATTGAAAAAATCTTTAGTCGTAAAGTCAGTTTCACATTTGTTGTCTGAAACAAACTCTGTTAGTTGTCTGAAACAAATTGAGGTTGTCAAAGCACCCTGTGCAGCAAACGTTATGCCTCAGGTTGGTTATGAATAATATAGCATGTGATTCCAAATTCTTTTTGGCAAATGCCTGTGCATTGTCTCCACATTTTCATACCCTTTTTTTCATGGCTATACGTCCTGAGACCTCGTCTTTAATTAATGCAACATGTAAACACGTCAGAAAAATGTTTGTGTTTGATGACTTGAAGGTAAAATTTAAAGTTGATTTAAATATCACTTGCACTTGTCTGCACTTCGAATATTGTTCCACATGGACTGAGTTTTTGTAGCCTGATACTCAAAACAACACCCTGACTATTACTCTCCTATTTTCTCATAGGAAGACTTTCCCGCTTCATTTTGTCTTTTGCTCAATTGTTTTGGCTTCTGAACTTGGTTTCAGGCAATTTTGCGCTGATGCACACTAACAGCAAGACGTGTTTACTAAGTACAGCGTAAAGTAAATGATGTACCAAAGCAAGCATATGAAACAGCACTGTGCAAAATGCGCATGTCAGCGATGTGCAAGCGGTAGCCTTCTGAAGCATACGGAATTTCTAACCTACTCCTGGCAATTGGCGTAGATCGTGTCAGAGAAAAATGTCTGCTGTAGAAACATTTAATCACGTTTTTAATTACTAGAAATTGCAGCCAAGTGCTTTAACTTTCGGTACCAGGTGTTTTCCCGAGAAAACGGGCTGGGTACCGAGCATTTTTTGAGGTTTGGCAGTTTCATAAAGCGCCTTGAGGTCCAAACGAGTGACTCAGTTGTTAGTTCTGTTAATTCTTATCATAGTTTTCATACGTAAGTATACAAACTTTCAAGAGAAAAAGGTTACAGACAGTATCCAACAGAAGTCAGATCCGTATTTGTGCACTGCCCAGTCTCTGTTCTGCACAGACGCGTTTCAAATTCATATCGTTTATCATCATTAAAAGTCTTTCGGTACGGAGCTGATTACCACTAATAGAAATTTTTGTTTATTTACCTTTATCAATTTTTACACAGGTATCGTCATTATAAAGCGTACTCTACTATTCTCATACACCTTCAACAAAGATCTTCTCAACCATACATCAGCTCTATATGTGAACGTTTCTGGCATTGTCAGAACCACTGTCCCAGGCCATTTCCCCAGTTTGCAAACGGAAGTTGGGAGTGTCGATTTTGCCCAAGGAAGCGTCATCGCCATGTAAGTATTGTAGCGGATACGTTTGTCTTCGTTTGCTTGTAATTGCCGAAAAATAACAAGTTGCTTAAGGGGCACTTAGGACTGGTATGCAAAATTTTTGCGTAGATTTTGTTTTTTAACGCTTTGATCTATCAAACACCATCGTCATATTTCATGAAATTGCGGGATTCTTTGTTATTTTCCTTTTGCAGTATCGTCGTCTTAGTTGATGCAAGTATCAGCGAACAACAGGTTGTTGATGCTTATGATCCTCAAGCAGGACGACAAGATGTTTTTGTCCGAGTGCGTCCACAGTTAGGTAAGCCCAATCTAATACAATCATGCAAAATCTTAATTTTTTCTGAATTGGTCAAGCGATTTTTTTTAATTCTTTAGATGAGTGTTATTTATGAAATTTAAATTTTTTGATTTTATTTTGTAGATTTTCTTTGAAATTGTTTAAGTGAACGGTAAGTTTACACAGCGCTAAGGTTTTTGTTCAAAATCACTATAGTGACTGACTGGACCGTTGGAAAAATCTGAAGTTTTCAAAAAGGTGAACAGAAAATATTAGTAGAGCGCCTGTGAGCTGAACACGAAGCACCAACTGAAAGGTTGGGGTTGGAAAAATTACCGTCATCTCAGTATTCATTTTTAATGTCGGGTGTGATGCTGACGGCCAGTCATACGTCATCAACTCTTGCCAATGTCGTTCATAATTTTTCCAGACATGCAACCTCATCTTGTAAAGACAAGTATTATTATGGGAGAAAACATTTAGTTTTCACTAGCACTGCTCAAACGAAATCTCTTCTGTTATGTTTGGATAAATAACTGCAGCAAGATATCCCGCATCTCGGGAAAGATACCAATTCGTGTAATGTTTCTGAAGTTGACAGAGACTCTTCGTTCGTTGAAGCACCTAGTTATTTTGTACGTCACCAATGCAGCATTGTTTATGCTTGAAATTTTTGCAGAAAGTGCAGATAAACCAAAAACAACTGAGCCTCAGTTCATTTTGCCGTATGTTTTCGATTTTAGCCCACTGTCATTGTTAGGATTAAAACGTTTTGGAGTGTGTTTTCAGATATACCTTTTACCTTTCGTGTGTAAAACTCGTTTCATGGTAGAAAAAACGTATTCTGTTTAAACCTTTGATGAGAGTAAAGCCACCATAGTGGGTCGGACTTTGTTTAGTCATAACTACAAAATCATGTAGAATATTATCCAAATTAAGACATTATACAACCCAATCTGTATTGAAAGCTGTGTATAATGTGTTGATACTAGAGATGGCGCTCTCTAGATTCAGCACAATATCACCATTCAGAATGGTGTTAATACTTTTGAAATTACACCAATTTCTGCACGCAGCTTAATGTCGGGAATTGCAGCGCAAATCACACTTAATCGAACGCACCTCGTGTGCAGTTGCTCGATGCGCCCTTTAAGACATACGAATTACGAACTTTGACTCGCGCGGCAATGATGTACGACGTGGAGAGATGTTGAATAATCGTGAGAACCAATATCATCATTTTCATTTTCGAGTTGTCTCAAGTTTTCTGCTTGCATGTTCTGTTTGTATTCGGATTGAAATCCTCCAAGTCGACAAGAAATAAAGATGCGAAATTCAGTGTCAGTGTGAACAAGGATTGTTATCAATACTAAACTTGAGCGAACACCATCGTTGCCTTCAAATACTTCCATCTCCTTCGACTGCGACAAATGGTTCCCACTGTAAACCGCCGTCTCTACAATGGTATGACTGGAATTTTTCCTACGCTACACACAATCATGGGGGTGGGAATTTGAAAATTTCAGCAAAAAAGGTGTTTTTTAGTTTCGAGTGGTAAAAACAAATTTCACCACTTTTGTCCCCCCCCTAAAAGAACTTGGAAAAATCCACTAGTAACCTTCCTGATAAATTCCTTCCGACGCCCATGCACACAATAAGCATGTAGATTTACACCATTTTTGTGAAATATTTTGTTGCATTACACTTTCTGGCAACACTGTTCAACAACACAAGTGCGGTAAGCAAGCCATAGCAGGGTGACAGGCTGTGCACGGTGTATTCTACCAAACAATTACGAAATCCTGCCAAAGTCACTGCCAAATTACAAATAATATTGGCAAAATACTACCAAAATTCCACAATGTTTTCATCAAACGATTTGTTTCAACAAGGGACCCAATGCCAATTTTGTTACTTAAACTACTAGGCAAATGGAAAAGTGGAGGGGCCAGGCCCCCAAGAAATAAAAGTTGGGGACCTAGGCCCATGCGCCCCCCGGTTCCACCACCTATGCCGTCTGGTGGTATTATATTTTTCGAATCTGCCCTCCTTGGAATTTCTTGCATTGTACATTTATGAGTGTGCAACTTATAAGAAACCGCACTGTACTATAAATGTGCTGTATGTCAATTTTTGAGCTTCATTGTGAACCGTGAAAATCAGGAGTTAATCTAAATAAAATTTCGTAAATTCCCAAGTTTCATCAACATCGCAAACAGCACAATGAATGGAATTGTAGGTGTAATATTAGTACGGCCCGCCATACCTTGTAGAGTTTGTTTTTGGCCCGTGACTAGGGAAAGGTTGCCGACCCCTGCCTTAGGAAATTAGTTTATTAAATGGTGTCTGCAAAACCAGTTCCGATTTTCATTTACGTTGATTTGTCCTCTCGTTGCATTAACGCTTGTCTCAATTTCTTCGCAGCCAAACCGGTCTCGGCTTGCCGTGAGTGCCACGTCAATGCGTCGTGCTTCAACGCAAGCATGCGTACTGTGTGCGCTTGCAACCAAGGCTACTCCGGCGTCGGGACGACTTGCGAGGATGTAAACGAGTGCGCAAACACCGCGACTCCAGCGTGTACCGGCGCAAACGAGATGTGCAGCAACACTGCCGGAAGTTTCACGTGCCTGTGCGAACCGGGCTTCACACGAGACACCAACAACGCGNGTGTCGG
>JGI24158J21664_10010070_pt1 | contig 12623 bp, 8 predicted proteins | sample Ectturendosymbi3_FD_21664 | JGI IMG/M metagenome (IMG submission 21664) | reverse complement strand
CTACCGCCATGTATACATCCTGGTCTTCCTTCGTGTACTTGCGTTTTCTTTTCTCTTTACTGCGATGCATGTTAAAAACCTAGCGCTTTGCGTGTGGGAGTTAAGACGTTACACAATACACAATACTTACCTGACATACTGAAAGAGCTTTTGTCGATTGCTGTGATAAACAAGTAATTTCTTCTTCAAGAGAATCGAAGTATAAATCAAAATGGATTCGATGCCGAGGTGCATTACTACATCTGAAACAAAAACAAACGCAGAAGTCAGATCGAGATTTTTCACAATTGTCAGAGCGTTTCCTTCACAAACCCCCCGCTTACTGCGGAATAAAGATTACGAGATAGAACCCCAGCAAGTTGTCGCATCGGTGCGCTCAACACTTGTCGGCGCAACACCAAACAAACGTTTACTTAAATCAGGTCAAAGAGCGGCATTTGTGCTTCCACGTCGCCGCGTCACAGTGCGCGCTCATCGCATCTGTTCATACTGCGGCAAGCAATGCTGTAGTGTGGACAAGAGCGCTCCAGGGGCGCCTTTTCATTTGCGTCAGCACTGTTTTCTTTTCGGTAATCGTTTGCCTTTTGGCAAGCGCTTGTCTTGGCTAAGGACTTGGGTACAACAGCAAGCATGGCATTTTGTAGCCGGCCGGTTGTTTTCTTCCAACCACAAGTTACGTCTAAGCGGCAAGAAGTCGAACACCACTGTGACACGCCGTACCACGAGAAGCATGATATTGCTGCAAAAAGCACAACTGCAGTCTAACAAACACGCGGTCTGAAACGAGGTGCACGGGCACTGAAAAGCACGGTGACGTATCGAGGTATGTCAAGGGAAAGGTTTGTTACTTGAGCAGTTCGGAGGACACTGTTGTGGCCGACTGCACATACGCGCGTTCTTATAAATAAACGTGGGCCTGGCCAATCTCACCACAGAGCTTTCCGTACTTTCTTTTCGACCGCTACCACTGCCACCGAAACAGTGATGATACAAGGCGCGTGGAACACACAAGGTTTGCTGGCACAGCACGCAAAATTGATGACGCTCGGCAAGCGACACAATTTTATACACAATTTCGATCCCTGCCTTTCGATCCCGAAACCTGCTCTGTGGTCAGACAGACGGCGCTTTTTCGTGTCCAAGAACCAATTCAAACAAAAACGAATACACACCTTTTAATGAACCTTCCAGATAGGCTTTGGTCGGACTGTAGTCGCTGATGGCAAATAGTCCATTGCTGTTATTTTTGCATTGTCCCCGTGTGCAGACCTGCAAGTAGTGTTCCAATATTGGCAGCGGGCTGCCTGTAGAGTCATAGAGCTTGGCGAACATCTTCAACAGGACATCGTACTTAGCTGGATTGAAATCAGCCGCAGCAATAACGACGCCAAACTTGGGCACCTGCAAAACAAATCCTTGCTGTGAAGAAAGCGGGGCAGCAACGACCGGAAACCGATCAGAAAAAAAATGAAAGACACTCGGTTCTCGAAACGGTTTGGTGGGGTTGGCAAAAAAGCACAACTTTTACCTTTAGCGCGGCACGTTTCGCATTCCACCACGAACGACGAAATGCTTAGTGTGAGCGACGGCAAGATATCCGTGACAAGCAGCCCTAGCATTCGTCGAACTTTGTCATAAAAGAAACTAAAATTCGAAACAACCGTTGACGTTGCTTTTTCTTAGTGGCAATAGAAAATCTTGCTACCGCACCTCAGGAATTTTGTTCGGGAGGGACGGATCAGTCAATGGCTTCTTCCGAGTTCAATCTTTAGCCATTTTGCACAAAGATCATTTCGACGTTACAGGACAATTTCTGGTCTATTACAACACGATACAATGTCGATACGATATCTTCTAGCAGTCGACATAAAAATTTTTGACAAGCAAATGCTTGCTTCCGTTTATTTTCGAACAGTTGAAATTGATATAAAGCACCAACGAAAAATCTTCGCAACTTTGTTTAGGGGAGGCATGGCCTCTTCGGCCTCATTCTGGCTGCACTACCAACCGCATCAAGTATCATACGCTCCAATTCATCACTACACTCACATACGCATTGCCGCGCTTTTCGACCTAGCTGGCGGTGACAACGATTTAAAGGCTGCGGTGCGGCACGCAGCGAGATACGTACGCCTGTAGCGAGAACGCAGTCGTCTTCTGTTGTTAGAGCGCGCATTGTCCGCCGCCGCACCGCCGGGCGCCAAAGACCACTTAAGCGTGACGTCCGCACAGGATAAAAGCCTTCAGCCGCGTGCGCAGGCGCGCGTACATTTGTTTGTCGCTTGGCCAGAAGCCAGCGCAGTTTTAACCCTTTCACTTTTTGCACACCAATTCGTAAGGTTGTCCACTCCGACGCCATGGAACTAGCGAACCGTCATCAACGCCCACCTACCCCATTCAATTGGGACGATTCTGTCGTTTCTGTGGCGAACAGGTAAAACCAGGATTTGCATAAGTGGCAGCAGGCCACTGAGGGACGTTCTTTGTCTAGGAAGTTATATTTCCTCGCGATCAGGTTTTTCTGAGCGCGTGAAAATGTTGGATAAGACCAAATCCACATCACTTTGCCATCGCTGTCCTCTTCTGCAATACAAAACCCCAAGGTAAGCCAACTTCAGCTTACACGCGCATTTATCGTATGAAAACATTTCATGATTCACATTTGAATTTCCACAAGCCATGACATGGTGTTTTGCAAAACGCAAGTTTCATTGCGGGTGATTTTACAAAAACATATCAAGGATATTCTCCACATTTCTTTTACAAATAACACGTTTCAGCAAAACTACATAGTGTTGTTTGCCAAGTAAGGTTCATAAAATCTTTAAAGTGTGTGTTCCTTCTTCATTGAAGTCAATCATAAATGTTTGCCCAAAGCGGGGAATTGTAGATCATTACACAAATCAATGTAGCAAAGGTGTATTGTCATTGCAGTTTCACAAAACTGCTTTCATACAGAAACCACATATTTTCCACGTTGAAGAGAAAGATGTGAGTCCAATACTGGTAATTAAGATGTAAGGCAACTGAGGAAAACAACAAACTCATACTGTATTGAAACAATCAACTCCGTGATCGCAACTAGGTAGCTTGTTTGCGCTAACGAACAACTGACCTTCTGCTAAACTGGTAAGTTTCTGTGGCTTGGGTTACAGCCCATAAAGGCTTTCCTGTCTTCAAATTACAATACAGCAACAGGTAAAAATTGAATAAGAAAGCATTCATGCTCACCAAGAATTCCAGCTGCTTGCAGCATTGACAAAGCCATTTTCTCAGAAATGTTTCAGCAATACCATGTTTTTATCATCTTATTTAAACCTTCTATATTAAACGAAATAAAGAATGAACACACATGTAATGCAAAAATTGAACAAAATGTATTTCAAACTATTCGAAACACATAAAACAAGAACACCAGAAAGGCAGGAAAACAGATGCATGCTGTAATAAACTTGCATTGTGCACTTCACAAAAACATTGGCACCATACTTTGGAAAGAGAAGCAACTTCCCAATGAACTAACAAGGTAATAAGAGGTTCTTTCTGCTTTATGGTGCACAAAATACAAAAGTCATTAAAAAACGAGGCAAATAGGCATTAAAACAAAACATTGGGAAATGGCCTAAAATATGCAGAACACTAGCTAGGATTGACAATATTCAGTAAAATTAGTATCAACCTGTGCAGATTTAGGCACAAATAATATTAGCTAAAATACAAACACATTAATAACAACAAATTAAAGTTTTGACACGATTCAAATGCAGAATGACAACAACTTCATTTAATGGATAAAATTTAAAGCTTTGTTTGTAATACTTTGCAGAAGCAACTGTTGCAAGCTACCCCAAGACAGAAAATGTTAATGTCAAACTTCACAGAAAAGCGCATACTACCAAACAGGATATAGTTACCAGGTTCGCTGCAACCATTGTTCAACAAGCCTCGTGTTTACGAAAAATACATTGCAGTTCATATTTACCATGAGGTAAGTTTAAATATGTATGTTTATTAACCTTAAGTTTCCTTGCGTTTGTAAATTCCAACAACATTGTTGTCTGAAGCAACCACGATATACTTAAAATCAAAGCTGCAAGTGATATCATTGTAAATAGTTCCTCCTTGCAAATCAGATATTTCAGAACCATTGGCAGCAGCACAGAGTGGAAATGGGATGATATTTTCTGGTTCCACAAGAGCAAATGACTTGGATTTGTTTCCATGCGCATAGGAAGCATTGTACAACCAAAGTCTTCCTTTATCATCACCAGCAGCGACTACGCTACACGAATGACAAGCAGCAACATTCAGATAGCTTTGCTTTGTAAGTGACCATCTCAACTTAGCAATTATGTCAACTGAAACCTTTTTTGAGCTAGAAATCTTTGTTTTCGTGTTATCAAAGTCCCAAAGTACAATAGAACCTTGCTGGGCACACTTCATGACAATGACACCGTTATCAAGCATGGTCAGTGCATCAACAATAGGTTCATCACTACCAACAAATGGAAATGTGAGCTCAGAAATAGAAGTTACAGTTTTCGGACACTGCTTGCTCACAAAGCCAGCTGTTTTCCAGCAAAACAAACCACCTTCTGTGGCGCAGAGCAAGTGCTTTCCTTCATCTGGTACAAGCAATTTTAAAGGAGTAGCACATGCCCCCTTAAATGAGAGCAACTTCTTCCATGAAAATTTGTACTCAGGCAAAGTTGGTGTGTCAATGTCAATCAAATAAATGTTACCTTTTTTGTCAGCAGTTAGCAGGTGAGTGGGTGATGTTGGTGAGAAAAGAAGAGTTTGTATGGGTGAGGAATGAGCTTTAATTCTACCATAGCAGGTGTCTTGGTCTGGATGAATCAAGTGAACAAATCCAAGACATCCAGCACACACAAGCACATTAGTCTTATGGCTACCCAGTGAAAGAGTTGTCCAGGCAACAGCATAAAACTCTTCATTTCGTTGACAAAATCTTGCATGCACTTTTGTGGTTTCACAATTAATAATGCATACAGTATTTCCACCACATGTTGCAACACTGCTTGTTGTTCTGGTGCTGTCATTCTTGTCTGGTTCAAAGACACACGACCACACTTGGGTTGAAAAGTCATTGGAACCAGTAGACTTGCTATGACACTGTAGAAAAACTTGAGCCCGAAAGTCAAATGTTGGAGAAATTTCAGTCTTTGCCACCTTGGAAATGACTTCAACAGAATTAATATCATTACTACGTTTCTGACCAACAGTTTTAGGCAGCATTATAAAATCTGTGGTCTTTCTGCAAACCAATGCAAAATGAATTCAGTTTGGAAAACACAGCTAAAAACTAAGACTTAATGTAAATAAAAAAAACATGCAATGAGCAAATTAACACATTTGGTAGCTGTTGAACATGGTACATCAAGAAGCCTGTTAGCTATTACAATATATATCAGTTTAGGTCAGACATGTATAGTTGAATAATATAAGAAACACATCTGGCTATTCTATAAGTGGAATAGGCTGTTCAACACCTATGCATTTCATGCTTGGAAAACTAGCATTACCTTGCATAACAAACAATATCAATTCTAAAACAACTTTATTCAGACAAAAACAGAAGAGAATTCTGTTGTAACTATAAGTTAATAAATTCATTTCAGTTTCCTGTAAGTAATTTTCCAGAAACATTAGCAGCTTATGTTGAAGCATACAACAAGTTTAGAAGCTAAAACAATGGAAGTAATCATGGTCTTGGAACATCAAGATATGTACCAATAAAATTTGTTTCATAGGAAGAAAATAGTATAGTTCCAGTTGACAGTGCCATCATGAATATATCTTTGAGGATTTACAACAAAATCATCACAGTGATGATTATTGATGATCTCTATAACTGAAAGGTTTTTATATGCAATTAAAAACTTGTAGGTTTTTTATAAGCTTTCAGGGAATCAGCCAGCTAGGCTCTGCTTTCATCTTTTCACGATTATTTAAACTTGCACATACCATATTTTTCGAACCATAGCACATTTAAAACCTTTTAATTTTCTCAAATCAAAAGTTCACCTTATAGCATGGTGCGCCTTATGTTTGAATCTGGTTGTGCTTTCCCACCTAGGACCAATTTTATGTGGTAAACAGTGCTATTTGTTTAATTGCAAGTTACAATTTTTTTGTAAACACACCATGGTGTTATGTGATAAACCAGCAACAATTGCAATGAGCAGCGCATGTGATTCCCTTAATAGCTAGCACATACATACATACTTCAATCTTGAAGGACAGATTATATTACTCTGCAAGGCTACTGCGCACAGAGCTATATGTATCACTTTGCAAGGCTCCTGACTACATCAGCACCCACTGGATCAAACAAGCACACAGCTTTGTCCCGATTCATAAAGGCGGTCAAATAGATGTATGTACAAATTAAAGATCAATATCCCTGCTCTCATCAATTAATAAAATTTTTGAAAAACTTATCCATAATCACTTGTACTCGTATATAGAACAGAACAAACTGTTTTCCAAAGATCTGTATGGTTTCAGAAGTGGGATGTCTACTTCCTTGGCAGTATATGACATGCATGAAAACCTGTTGCAGAGTGCTAAAGATGGTCCAACAACCTGTGCTGTGTTTTCTGTGATTTGTCAAAAGCATTTGATACCATAGATGAAGGGTGGCTAAACCTGCTCTATGTATGAGCCGCATATAGTAAAACCCAAGTTACAAAGAGCCACAACATAAAAATCTAAAAACACGAATTTATTTGCAATCTACGCTTCCGTGACATAATTCTTTTTTGAACGACTTGCAAAAGTAATACTGTACGGCATGCTAGTGTTGCAACCTCTCCACTTGTGCTGAATGTGTGGTTCACCACGAACGGAATGTGCACGAAGAACAACACTACATATATGTGGTATGAACAAGTAATAATGGAGTGATCATGGCATGTTAACTCTATTGTTGCTTGCTGCCGCAGTGCGAAGCTTTGTGCACACACGGCTCATTCTTTTGGGTCATAACAAAATGGTGCTGTGACCAAGATGTGAAGGTCGTGCTGTGTGAAACCTTCACGAAAAGAATGTGCGATCGGTGTGGTTCGTTGTAAAAAGGAGGGGATGTTTTTGCAACCCCTTCGCTGGCATTGTGCTGAATGCACGGTTCACCACAAACGAAATGTGTGCGATCAAGCAATAATAGAGTGATCATGGCATGTGAACTCTATTGTTGTTTGCTGCCATAGTGCGAAGCTTTTCGGATCGCAACACTAGCTACCACACTACCACTTTACAATATTTCTACACTTTGCAGTAGAAATAAAGAATGATAAACAAATACATAATTTTTCAGGGATAATTTTTCGGGATTAGAGGCTTACTCCTTAAACTATTGGCTAGTTACTTGCAGGGCATCAGCAGTACACCGTAGTTGGGAGCTATAGATCATCTCTGCTTGAAATAACCCAGGGGGTACACCAGGAGTTATCACTTGGACCCTTGCTTTTTGCTCTACATGTAAATGATTCACCAAAAGCATCTGCATTCAACTCTACTCTTTTTGTTTCAAGAGGAAATTGTATCAAATTGCACAAAGCAGTTAATACTGAGTTACAGAAAGTAGATGGATGGATGTGCTTTAACAAGTTGTCTCTAAATTATTCAAAAACCTCTTACATGCTTGTAGGTCCCAGTGGCAAGCGACTTCATGACTTTACTATAAAAACTAATAACAATACTATAACCCAAGCAAGCTCCACTAAATGCCTGGGGGTACACATTGATGATAAACTTACTTGGTCACACCACATTACCAACCTTGAGAAAACTATCTCGCACAGTGTTGGAATTTTCTACAGAATTAGACACTATCTAAATGAAAAAGCACTCAAATCCCTGTATTTCAGCATCGTCTATAGTCATTTGTAATATGCAATTGGAGATAAGGGTGGCATCGGGAAGACACGCCTTCGACAGTTGCATGTATTGCACAACAAAATAATAAGAGCTATGACTTATAGCTCCTCCAGATCCAAGTCCAAGTATCTTAACCTCCTTAAAGTGGACGACATATATGTTCTAGAGCAAGGCTGCCCAACCCGTGGCCTGCGATTTAATAAGTTCGTAAGCAGACTTTTTAAAGTTTTAGTATTATTTTTATAGGCTTAAGTATATTTGCCATCAAACCACACCAAAATTATACCTGTTGTTTCTGTTATGGGCCCACCACCCAAAAACTTGTATAACAAACGCTTCGAAAATATGTCAACTTTTTAGATTTGGTTTACATCCATACAAGCTGGCAACACTGCGTGCAACCATAGAACTCTTTTTCACCTCGTGTTATCGCATAAAGCTAATCAAAATCAAGGGATTTGTTACGTCACAATAGCTTATTGTTACTCAGTGCTTTTGTGCCTTCAAAAAAGGTAGTAAAAAGCGTACCAGCACATTCACTGTCATGATATCAATCCCTTCCAACCTTGCTTCCTGACTCTTTCTTTGCAGAAGGGTTCTGATTTAATCATAATTCTTGAAAGAAGATTGAATATCACATGACTGCTTGAGACCTTGTGACAAGCTATTCTTCAAGCCTGTTTTTTTTTAAACAAGCCACAATTGCTTTTACTCTTTGAGACATATGGATGGAAGGTGAAAGGCATACCCACCCACTGTGTTTGTGGAGAGACAAACTCTGTGGATCACAGCCTCATATGTAAACTGGGTGGCTACACTTCAATGAGGCACAACTCAGTGAGAGACTCTGAGGCACAAATGAGAGGGGTTTATAGGGATGTTCTGACCGAACCCACACTTTTGCCAATCAATGAAAATGACCATCAAAGAAAAGTCAACACTGCTGACTGTGCAAGGCTAGATATCTCAATGAGAGGACTGTGGATTAGCTGTGAGAAAACTTTCTTTGACATAAGGATTACACATCCTACCTCACAGCCATAGAAATCTACCAACAGCATGAAAAAGAGAAGGATAAGTACAGCCAAAGAGTGATTCACACTGAGAAGTCTTCATTCAATGCCCTTGTCTTTACAACAAGTGGAGGGATGGCACCAGAATGCAACAGAGTCAACAAAAGACTGGAAGATAAAATAGCTAAAAAACGCAGGAGCCATATGCATCTGTCATGACATACATAAGGACAAAGCTCAAATTTGCTAGTTTGAGAAGCACCCTTGCTGCAATATGAGGATTTCGAGGCAAACGAAGTGATGTCAACCTTGAGGACCTCACGGACATTGACTTCAGCTTAATTCCTAGGCCCACAATCATACAAAGCTGCACAAATGGTGTCAATGACATGACACAGTTATATCTGTGAAATTAGTGGCTAGTTCACATAAGTCATTACTTTTGTGGTGAAACCCTACCTTACAACTAACTACTTCTCTCACTTACTAAAAATACTTTGTTTTTCATATACCTAACACTTATTGGAATAATGTTTGCTGCTAATAATACTGTAATCTGACCATACTCTTGCCTCTTCAACTTCATTCATTTGGTGATACCATGCATTTGGTTGGAAACAACTCATCCAAGGAGCTCCCCCCACTACAATCCGTGGGTAAATTTCTATTTCTTGTTGATGTCTAATGTGTTTCTGTCTTTTTTGTTATTTTGTGTTTTTTAAGTTTGAATTGTTGCCATGCCGACTCTTGGCACACAATCTTTTATAGATCTAACACGTTCCATGTCCAAGTCACGTTCTTCCATTGGCATTAACTGATCTACTTAATTTGTCTAACTGGAATGTGTGTTTTATAATAGCTCCAATCACATGACATGCACATGCATGGTTGGCATGTAAAATTCGACAGAGCAACTTTGAAATTAGCACCTTGGTCCATGACAAAGCAACTATTTTCAACAAGCTTTTCTACAGGCAATCCTAAGCTGGACCATGCATTCTCAATACATTGCTTTATGCTGGCTCCTGTTTTTTGCTGCATTGGAAACTTGTAAACTGTCAGGATGCGAACATGTAACTAGCTTTGAGAAACATAGTGCACTGTTAAACTGAAAAAATGACGCATTTTCGTATAAACAAAATACAGTAAACCTCGGTTAATCCGCATTTGATTTGAGCGATGACTTTATTCGGTTTAGGCGAAGATCCGGATTAACCGAAGATGGCTGTTTCTAGCCTGACGTTATCTAGGTACTGAGATATTGGTGAAAATTACTTAAATTGAACACATTTACAACCCGACAGCAGACTTTCGCAGAAGCAAAATGAATCTACTAATGAATTTATAGTGGTAAATCAGACTAGCAACTATCATATCCAGATAGTTATGAACAATCTTTTATGATATTAGATTATGTGGCTACAAAGAAATCCGGGATATTATTTGGGCTGACGCAGAGATTTCTGTGACTGGTCCATAAGCAGTCCCTCTATTTGGAAGGTAATGCCCTCACGAGTACAATACACTCAGAGTTAATACTCTACATATGCAAACTCGATATTGACCAATAGTCTGTAAATCGTGGTGCAGCGGCGTGTCCCAAGTGTTATGTTCAAGTTCAACGTGATATGTCATGCCTGTGTGTAACAGAATAAGTCTACACGATTAGTCAAATGTTGCACACAGTTGCGGCTGTTGTTATGATGATTCTACATACGCTCGTTGGGTGATCGTGAGCACGCTTGCGCTGCGTCTGAAAGCAGCTGAATCTTTCCTAGAGACCAGTCAGTGCAATTAAGAACACAACAGCGTGAAAGTGGAGAAAAATCCGGATTACGCGATGTGAAAAGAGCAGATATTATCCGGTGTTGATGAAGATCCGGATTAAAAAATCCAGATAAACCGAAGATTTGTTAAAGAAAAACGTTAGAAATCATTCATACTACCATGGCACCAGTTTTGATAAAATTTAAACCACTTGAAAACACCATCAGAGAGCAATTGATTCCTGCTCTTGTCGGATGAGAAGTTAGTGATGCCGAAAGACAAATACTCGCTCTTCCTCTCAGGCATGGTGGGCTAGGTCTGACAGATCCTCGGGAAACTGCCAAAACGGAATACGAGCACTCCATTCAGATCACTAATAAACTAACAGCCAAAATCTACACTCAAAAGCTCGATCTTGACTACAACCACTCAGACCAACAGTTCACCAGACACATAAAAAACAGAATTGAATACGACAAGAGAAAAATGCAAAATGCAAAAACATCCGTTAGTCACAACAACTAATAAAAGGAGCATCTGCTTGGCTGTCAGCCTTGCTAATCAAAGCGATTGGATATGCACTGAATAAACAAGAATTCACAGATGCAATCTGCATGACATATGGATGGAAGGTTAAAGGCATACCCACTCACTGTGCTTGTGGAGAGACAAATTCTGTGGATCACAGCCTCATATACAAACTAGGTGACTACACTTCAATGAGGCACAACTCAGTGAGAGACTCTGAGGCACAGATAATGAGAGAGGTCTGTAGGGATGTTCTGACCGAACCCACACTTTTGCCAATCAATGAAAATGACCATCAAAAAAAAGTCAACACTGCTGACAATGCAAGGTTGGATATCCCTGCGAGAGGACTGTGGAATAGCTGTGAGAAAACTTTCTTTGACATAACGATCACACATCCTACCTCACAGTCATATTCAGGGAAGTCCCTGGCAGAGGTCTACCAACAACATGAAAAGGAGAAGGATAAATACAATCAACGAGTGATTGACATAGAGAAGTCTTCATTCAATCCTCTTGTCTTCACAACAACTGGAGGGATGGCACCAGAATGCAACAAAGTAAACAAAAGACTGGCAGAAAAAATAGCTGAAAAACGCAGGGAGCCATATGCATCTGTCATAACGTACATAAGGACAAAGCTCAGGTTTACTCTTTTGAGGAGCACCCTTGCTGCAATACAAGGATTTCGAGGCAAACGAAGTGATGTTCACCTCCAAGACCTCACGGACATTGACTTCAGCTTATTAATTCCTAGGCCCACAGTTAAATAAAGCTGAACGACGGTGTCAATGACATGACACCAGTTACATTTGTGAAATAAATGGGTAGTTTGCATAGATAAAGTATGGCTTTTTGTGAAACTATACCTTAGAATTAATTAATTCTCTAACCTACTAAATGTATTTTTTTTTTGTTTTGTTTTGTTTTTCATGTACCTAATACTTATTGCAATCAATAATCAATAATGATTATATATTGCTAATGATACTGTAACCTGGTCACATCCTTTACTCTTCAACTTCATTCGGTGACACCATGCATCTGGTTCGAAACAACTCATACATGCAACCCACCCCACTATTAGTCACTATGGTCTATGGGTAAATTTATATTTCTTCACGATTTGTTTTTTAAACATTGTTTTCTGTCCTTGCTGCTTGTTTTTGTAATGAAATATTGTGTTAAAATACATTGCTCTCTGCCTAATCACCTTATTACTGCTTGCATCCTTCACCTGCATGCTTTCTTCACCTGCGAACCAGAAGAGAAAAGGCCAAGGGTATGGACAGTTTACAGTAAAATTAGCAGCAAACATTATTCCAGTAAGTGTTAGGTACTGTACATGATGAAAAACAAAATATGTTTAGTCAGTAAGAAGTCTTTCGTTTTAAGATAGAGTTTCACAAAAAGTCA
>JGI24158J21664_10010069_pt1 | contig 12623 bp, 5 predicted proteins | sample Ectturendosymbi3_FD_21664 | JGI IMG/M metagenome (IMG submission 21664) | reverse complement strand
CAAACGCTGTCAAAATTACTGTATTGCCCAGTCACCTAAGAAACAATTATGCTTTTATTGTAGGATACTGCTGGTAGCTCTACACATAGCTCTTATCTGCAATAAGGTTTGAGCCAGGGAGAAACTTGGCTGAAGGGAGCCCACTGGCCAACACTCGGAAAATAATGAAGAAACAATAACAAGTTCGGTATTGAACGGCTATACAAAAACCCGAAATCACTGGAAAACAATCCGAAAAACGCAAAAAAGCAACAATCTACTAAAATCAAAATAATATCAAATACCAAAATACAAGCTAAGCAGGAGCGAAGTGTTTACATTTCGTTTGGCAGGGAGGCTGTGCGGTTCGCACCCTTGCCTCTCGTCAGTTATGCCACTGATCAGGTGCATTTCAAATATAAACATCCGCAAGTTTTTTTCATAGAGTCAAACGTAGCAATCGGTATGACTCAACAAACGCAGGACGCAGCCAGTGTGCTTTGAGTATATCGACACAGTAGATGGCATGCGGCTTGACCAACGGTCATACTGAGATTTCATGGAAACTCGTTGGACGACTCTGGCGTTATCATCACCAAAGATGAATAAAACCAAATTTCGTTAGTAACAATTAAGACGTAAATTTTTGACGAAGTTTAATCTAAATGATCATATACCGGACATTGACTCTATGCGTACCGCAGTTTGTTGGAGGCCCCCTTGGATCTTGATGCCCTAGGCTTAAGCCTATATAGCCTATAGGTAAATCCGGCACTGCACTTCGGACCAACACCACTCAGGACAATTGTCACCCATACAACTGCAACCTAGGACAACTGCTATCTACGATAATTGTCACCCAGAATAATTGTCACCCAGAATAACTGCCACCAGGACAACTGTCACCTAGGACAAATGTCACCCAGGATAGCTGCCACCCGGATAATTGCCACCTAGGAATATTGAGTACTCCACATCACATACAAATTATTGAACTCAGTTTGGAATATCGCGTTGCGGCACTTGTACGAAATCTTGCGGCACGGAGGTTTACAGCCACTGTGCTACGGTATTTTTGTTTCAACATAATGCAGCAAAAGTTTAGTTGCCCTTCCATGTAGCTCATAAATCAAAAGCTGAGCTGAAAGAATACATCTAGCTTAAAATGTACGGAGGAAAACGGGTTTGATAAGTGCGTGGATGGAATACGATGCGATAATGTGCATTAGGGAGTTGCTGAAAAATTTTTAAAAAGATCGTTAAAATTTTTTACAATGACTTAAGAATGTTTATGAAGATGTACTGACGTCGATACGACATTCTTCACCCAGAATTATTAATGCTGAAGTAATGCTTCTTTGAAAGGGTTAGAGCAGGGGTTCCCAACCTTTCTCTGACCACGTACCCCTTCAGCATTCTGACAGATGAGCATGTACTCCTAAAAGTTCTTATGACAAAATATTTTATTACGATTAATCACATATACAGTATATTAAAAAATAAGCATACAACGGATTTTTAAAATAATATTCACTGTTATATGTATAAATATTTGGAAATCAAAGATACGTAAATATCTATTTCTTTTCTATTGCTAACCTTAAATGTACCCCTTTGGATAGGCAAATGTACCCCTAGGGGTACATGTACCCCAGGCTGGGAACCTCTGGGTTAGAGGATGAAGAAACTTTATTATACACCAGCACCGAGTTGAGATGAAACGGCATTTGATGGCAATAATTGCAAATAACTCAATATGGCTTCGGTGGCAGTTGCCCGGGTGGCGATTATCCTACGTAGCATGGGCGTCCGCAAAAATTTTCCAAGGTGGGCAACGTCGAAATTTATCTTATCCTTTTCAAGTTGTTGATGATGCAATGTAAATGGACGTTCACAAAACGCTTTACCTCTTCTACCCCATTAGTTTGTGTTGGTTGAACCTCAATTCTCAATCTTTTGTCTGATATGTTTTCTACACTTCGGCTATCAGAAATGCTTTTTCTTTTCATAAACTTCCTAATATCTATTTTCTCGTGCACTTTCTGCGCATAAGTCATAATTTAAGAATAATCAACGGCCAGAACAACATGAGCGGTGAAAAAACAAGAAAGTTATACACTATTGCAAAACTGTTTCAAGCAATGAGAAGTAGAACTGCATGTCGACAAGACTATTGCACAACTTACTAAAAGCTAGAACGCCATGCAGGCTTAAGAAAAACTGAGCAGATGAATTACGAAAACTCGCCACAGCAAATATAGCTTTCCACTTAGTACTCACTAAGAAGTCAGAACTCAACCTTAAAGATAAAGACGTATTCCCACAAGTCTGCATAGACGTATTCTAACAAGCCACGTGTTTTTATACTGTGTGAAACGAAGCCTGCGTAAGAGTGGTTTGAGTGCTTTAAGCTATTAGGTTAGGCGTGTTGATCACAGTTTCACACCAACAATGGATATTTCAAACTTGTGGAAGCACCGGTACGGATTTACTCATGCTTCTTTTCACACACTATAAAACTATACGTGGCTTACCACTGTCAGCAGTGTCACTGTCCCGCTGCATTACCTGCCAAGATGTCTGTGTTCAATAGTCATATGCAGGGCTCCCATTCAGTGATTTGAAACAAACCCAGATTGTACACCAAAAAGCCATAGACCTATTCGTACAATAAAAACCCAGAAAGCTTGAGTTTCGAACAAAAGCATGTGAGTGTGCTTATTTGAATTAAAACGACAATCAAACACTGATTTAATTATAGCCCCTCTTCCTAATTTTCTTCTGCAGCCGAAACATTTACATTTGGACGACCTTTTTGCTGCTCAAGACGTTTTTCATAACACTGGTAACATACTCCGTTGATCATATCTGCCATTAATTGTAGGAGTGCATTTGTTATTTAAACTAGGTAATTTTGTACAATCTTAAACTGCAGCGGGATCTAAAATCCCACAAAAATATAATCCCAATGCCTTCTTCCACTAACTGAAATTTTTTTAAATTTGTATGCATAGCGAAACAACGAAATTTAAACAATCAGTCCAAACCCTTGTTTCACCAGTTTCTTCAATTGGCGTTAGAGACATTAACATTATGTATATAACCCCGACAATGATCTTAAATGAGGATATGAAACCGATTGAACACGTTCTGCATCATCAGATAGGCTATGCGTACTTTCTCACCTGATGTGCGCATGCAAACACTGTAATATAAAGTTATTTATATATTATTGAACACATTGAAATTGCTGATGGATTTATCACTTCAAATGAATTTATCACGCCATTTTTCATAATTAAACCTAGACACCCAGGTCGACTAAAAATTCAGATCTGGGTGGAAAACACCCGCAGTGGAAGCCCGGGTCACACGCGGCAAAACGCCTACTACCGTAACTTGAAGTGAACGTTTGAAAATTTATTACCGTGTCGTTGTTACGCAATAAAGACCAACAGCTTAACAATCCGCCAGAAAATTTCGCAACCTGCCTCTGCAGGCAAAGGAGTGGACATGAGCGAAGTGCAATCTCATCATTGCATGACACCAGATCAGTGAATCCGTCTCTTGTGCAGTGTCAGCGTCATATCGGCAAATAAACTGTCATTTCAAAAATTAAATGAATTAATCGGAATTTAGCTGCTAACTTCAGGTTTTCTAGAAATTTTTGGTTCTTAGTCCCAATTTCCAGGGGGCAAATGCCCGTTTTGCCCCCCTCCGAACACCCATAGTAGCAGTTGTCCGGGTCGCGATTGTCCTAGGTGACAGTTGTCCAGTTGACAGTTGTATTAAGTTGCAGCTGTCTTAAGTGGCAGTTGTCCTAAGTGTCAATTGTCATGGGTGGTAATTGTCCTAGGTGGCAGTTTTCCTAGGTGGAAATTGTCCCAGGTGGCAGTTGATCAGGTGGCTGTAGTCCTTGAACCCACCGGTGTCAGACCTGTGTGAGGGATTTCCACATCCGTATCGGCCTCATATCCCACCTACGGACATATAAACCCCTGGTTGCCGTGGTCGTATTCGAATACGAATCGACGAATAACAGACCTAGAACCAGGGCTGTGGAGCCGGAACCCGGAGTCCAAGCACTTTTTGATGTCCGGAACAAGAGACAAAAACTTTTAGATGGTGGAGCCGGAGCTGGAGCCTCAATTTCGGGTTTCGGTTCCGCAGCCATAGTTTGTGGGATAAGCGAGTTGCATAAGTAATATAAGAATTTTCAGTTATCTATGGAACAAATCATTCCGGAGCCGAAGCCGAAGGCAAAAACTTCTAAATGTTGGAGCCGGAGCTTGAGCCAAAATAATAGTTGCCTGGAGCTGGAGCCTGAAATTTGAGTCCCGGCTTCAAAACCCCGCCTAGAACCCAAACTAAGATTTAACAAATAAAATCCCAAATTTAAAAAACAATTCACCCCGACAAAAACTACACTGTAACGGCGACCAGCGACTTAATTGTTTAATGATTTCAAGCTGTTCATCCTTTGACCAATATTTTAATAAGTGCAAGTCTCTAGGTTCAGAAGGCATGATTTACTTCTACGCCGCCTTAAGCTCTAACATTAATGGACAGCTTTTGACGGATAGCACTGCCATGTCTAAAGTAGCTACCGTTTCGCAATTCACTGGTGTGGGTCATCAGAGGCCTCGAACTGAGTTGAGTAATAATCTATTTTCTCCTACCTCGACGAATTGCGTCTGCTAACAGGATGCCAACACAACGTGCATCAGTTTTCGTAGTCTCGGACAGTTATGATAAAGAAGCTGAGAAATTGTTTTTCTTTTTGGCCTCCCCTAACTCGCGATAAAAGTGCAGTTCGGTTCAACTCGAACTTTAGTGACATTTCGGCCCTCATGCGAATAGAACAAATTCTGCTGACCGAAACAGCGAGTTTTCTCATAAACTTAAAGACCAAAATCTGAGCTGTGGAGCGCACACCGTTTTGGTAAGTAAATTCATTATATGTCTCTTTTGGAGAATTTAGCGCGCAGTTGCAGCTTGCCAATCGGCACTGAAGTTCCACATTGATTGCAATCAGGCGTTTGAGATGCATGTTTGAATTTACTGTAAATAACCGCGTTATGTGCTTGACCAAGCGTTAAAATTGTCTGTCGCGCGCTCAGCTAATCAGTTGTGAAGTTTGCTTGGACTGTTTAGAAGCGCTGGTAGAATGCCTTTAGTTTGTTTCTGTTGTGTTTCAGAAACCATATCCATCGATCAATCGCTGTTGAACTTATTTCTTGATTTGTAACAACAAGGGTTTGCGCTGACTGTCTCCCGCCCCATTTGCAATTGCTGCAGGAAACAGAAGTCTACAGTTCTTCGAAAAATGCTGTTCTTTTTGCTACTCATGTTGTTTCAACGGACTTCGTGAGGGACTTCGTGAGCTATCAGCTCAGCGAGGTCGTTGCGTACGCGTTTCAAACCTTCTGTGAGTGTTAGCTCACCCACGGCTCGTAGTTACGGCTGACGTCGCAACATGCACAATCCGATGTTTTCACAAAAATACACGTACTTGCAACAAAAATCGAGCCTCGCCGATTTCTGATTCGATTCTTTGATGTTTGTGGTGCACTGGAATGGTTCCGTTTCAAACGTGTCGGTTGGAGTATTGTAGCAGACAGAGAGCTGTGCCACGCCCACGCCGACACCACTGGCAGCGATGACGACGTCACCATTCGAAGGTGGAAACTGTTCAAAAAAAGGGGTGTTGGGTTATAGGAAAGGTCTCGACGGTTGCAGTAAATCTTACTCGTGATATGAACAACACTGTAAAATGTGGCAAGCGTGAGATTAATTATCACAAAATGCCGTTTTATTTCCTAATAAAGCAACAACAAAAGTCACGTGACAAATCTAGCCCCAAATCACAAAAACTCCTCCGAATTACTGCATTGATACGACATGCGTTCAACTTGTTTTGAAGAAAAACTATTTCCAATGGTATGTTCAACAAGCCCGCATCCACGGGGTTCATTCGGGGGTAGTGCCCAACCAAATTTTTTTGTGCCCAGAAAATTTTGTTTTAAACACATATTAAAGACAAGAATCTCTCCCGCCTAAAAATGCATTTTATCCCACTGAACTCTAAAACCTGGCTACGGGCATAAATACAAGTTTATAATGTTTTTATCAAAGGTCGCATGTGGCGGTTAATTATATGTTGAAAACGATTTTTTGCTGAGTCAGCGCCCTGAACGAGCCAATGCGTTGGCCACGTCGACAAGAAGACGTCTCGTTATGAAGTGTATGTGGTCTCATTCGCGCGGTGCGAGCAGTCAGTGCCAGTGTTCTGATGTGTTAACCTCAGATCTGATTTTTTTCAGAGAAATATTTGATGTTTTGGCGACAAATCTGATGTTGACTGAGTTGTTTTTGTTCTCCACATTTACTCTCCTATTAAGATGAAAATAAATTAGATTCATACTTTTTAGGTTTGTTTCATCAAACTCTTACATGGATGTGTGCATGTGCGTTTGGTTATCGTTCCAAACTGAAGAAGTTCGCTTCGCTGGGTTTTTGCGTTGAGAGTAAAATTTCACGATACGACACTTCGCTTTATTTCAGATTCAGTGAGGTTCAATTGCGCTTTGTTACGTAATGGTAATGGAAGCATTTAATTTATATGAAACTTTAAAGCACAAATCTGGTGTAGAAAATGGCAACAGCCTGATGTTAACAAGACTGACTCCAGTGTCAACACTAGTCAGTCACTAGATAAGATATGAGTATATCATTTTGCTAACTTTGTGTGCGTTGCGTTTAGTGTTAGAAGTGTAATACCAACATAATCAGCGTGCAGTCGACTTGGCACGTCGATGAGGATGGGTAGTTTTACAGTAGAAAGCAATTTAGGTATTGTTACTGCAATGTTAAGACTAGCGTTTTTGAAGCTATGCATTCACCCATTGTGTGTTGCACAAACCATATTAAATCAGGCCTGCTAATATCAAGAAAATTTCCTGCAAAAAAATTAGGAAACTGGCATCAATGCTGATAGTAGTAAAAGACAAATAATTCCCATTTCACTCACTAATTTCAACAGTTCCTTGAAAAAATATCATAGGATATNTTAATATTTTATCATGGTTGCGGAGCCGGAGTCGGAGGCAGAGTCGGAGCCGAAAGGAGTCGGAGGTTTTTGGGTGGAGTCGGACTCCTAACAACAATTGGAGTGGGAATGGAAATTTTTGGCCGACTCCGGATGTCCAAATGGATCATTTTTTACATCACACTCCCAAATTGGAAATTTCTGTTGAAATGGATCAATTTCTTTTGAAATTTTTGTTGAAACAGATATTTCTTGCTGTGCACCACGATTTCCATTGATTTTAACAGCCAAACTTCATTCTCTTTATGTTAAGGAGTCGGGGTCGGAAATTTTGGAAAGGCTGGAGTCGGAAATTTTGGAAAGTCGGAGTTGGGAGTCGGAAATTTTGGAAAGGTCAGCGTTGGAGTCGGAGTCGGATATTTTACCTCCGACTCCGCAACCTTGTATTTTATAACAAAGGCCATATGTTTTGTATTCATCATGTGACATTAGGCAATATGTTTGAATATCAGTGCAAATTATATTGATGTGTCACGAAAAACTCCACCTAGGCACTTGCAGATATATGCAGTGTTATTTGATACTCCCCAAAATGTTTTTCAGCACTGGGCTTAGGAGTCCGGTTTGAAATTTTGTATGCTAGTAACCTTGCACATGTGACAACAACGTATGCTGTAAGTGTCATTGCACGTCTGTTGTGGATGTATTCCACAGTGTGCAGCACGATCCATATTTGCGCAGCATAGCCAACTTCATGAGAGTTGTGCATAGCAATAGCCACAATCGTGAAATCTGTACATCAGTACACATGCTTTCCAACTCCATGCAACCCTTGGCTCACTAACCTTCACAGCTGAGCAGATGTTTACCGAAGCACCGTCCCTTGACGTACACATGTACTATATGAGTTGCTAATCTCAGTGCCGGTGCTAGGTGGTTTGAGCCCCCCAAGCCTGGACTTTGGGGCCCCCAATATACAATGTATTGAATTTAACACATAATATTTATATAAACAGAAATGTCGATTTAATTTACCAAATGTTTATAAAAGCATGTTTCAATGTATCTGTATACCAATGACATAAGAATGACTGCATAATACCTAAAGCAATAAATCGGAAGATCTGACGAACATATTGTGTGTTTGCCACCAGGCATTCTTCAATCAAACTTTTTGCTCTTCTGGTGTGAATTAGGAAAATATCCTACCGTTTTGGCGTATCATACAACAGGTCATTTTCAAAGGACAAGCAAAAATGGGTACGAATTATCGATAAAGATTGCAAAACTACGCATAAGTGAAAAAGGTGCTTTTGAAAAGCAGCGACCTGACCAAAGAATACAACATTTATGGTAGTACTGTCAATCAAACTTTTGGGGTAGGCTTGCCATTAAATATCAAAAAGCCAAAACCGATAGAAACTANCAGAGCGCAAGTTTAATAAAAATGATTAAACAAATAAAATTTCATTGTACAAGCACGAAAAGGTATCGTTGCCTTTATTATTTGAAAGAATTGCTTGACTGTATCATTTAGGAACTACTTCATTATTTAACGTTAGGTTGTTTTCCTAAATTTACACCAGAAAAACAAAGATTCGTTGATCTACCGAAGAGTCATAATACGATTCTCGCAACCAGCATAACAGCAGTAAAACTTCCATTACAAGACCACATAGACAAACACGACGATGAAAACAATACCACACAAGGAATATAATGTTTTTCTGTATTGCTATCTCGAACATAAACAAAAAGCCTTACCTCTTTACGGAAAACAGTGAAACGTTTGTAGACAAACACATAATGTTAATTTTCACAATGTGAATAAATTAGCGCCATCTTTCAAAAAAGGCTTCTAAACACTGTTGTAAAACGATTGTTCATTGGCTGAAATAACTGCACTATCATGAAAGATGTAGTGCTATTGGTTAAATAACTGGATTTCTAATTGATGTAAAGTGTTGAGTTTTCATTGGACAACTCTGATGCAAGATAAACTGGATATTACAGGCGCGGACCACGAATACGATATTACCTGATTGCAGGGTTGTCGCCAGCGGAGGGGGGTGCAGTGGTGTCCGGACACCGCATTTGAAATCGGTACTCCCCATTTCACGTTTGGCCCCCCGGTTGCTACATACATCCAATACTGTATTTTAAAAATGTGCACCCCTCTTCTGTTTTTTGGCCCCTCCTTCTGGTTTTTGGGCCCCCCTGCTGCTAAATCCTGGCGACGGGCCTGCCTGATTGTATACCTTGGAGACCGGCTATTCTATTCTTGTAGAGCGAAAGGATACAACACATGTTTACAACATAATTTTCCTGAATAATTCCTTGCTACACTATACTAAAAATGAAACAATCAACGTGGATTCAGCAACGTTACCTACACAACTGCCACTTTACCAAGGCAAATGCTGAGAACCAAACTACTCACAATGCACTTCGCAATGAAGAATGATTCATTGGCTAATTCAGATAACAGGAAACTATGGGTCGTGGAAAGATTAATTTTTGTGACGTATTAAATAAATGTGAATGTTGGGTAGGGAATTGCGTGAAATCAAATCTTGGTGAGTTTAGTGCTGGTGTGTCTATGAAATTCTATATGCCCTAACAAAGTCCTTAGTCAGATTTGACGGCCCCTTTTTACGGGGACCTCGGTCGGGGGATACGGGGGAACCTTACTCCGGCTCTGACTAATCTGGACAACCCCAAAACAACTAGTACTAGACCACCACAATATATCAACACTCTCCCAACCTCAGCAACGTCATATCAATGCGCAGAAAAAAAGAGTTGCGTAGAATCGCTCGTTTTTCACGGTTTGAGTTTGATTTTTCCTTAATAACGTTGAATAAAAACCCACGTCGTCTATTTGGTTGAAGATCATCAAGTTAATTGAGGTGATATGGATTGATCTTGAAAACTTTTTGTCCGCCCAGTGAGTGGCAGTGATGGTCAAGTCCTGAGTTCGATCCACCAGCAAACCAGCCGCACTTGACATGGCTTGCGTGGCGATGACTGTGTCCTGCAAAAAATCAGTTGTAATAAAGCAACAGCTTCTGTGCACTACAGATACAGGCCAAAAAATTCCGCATGAGACCAACTATCTAAAAACAGCAGAGAATGGCTGAGAAAAGCATTATCAATGATGAAAAATACCACTGGGCCCATGGACGTCCGCAGGAGGGAAAAACGGGCATTTTGCCCCCCTGGAAATTGGGAGTAAACAGCGCAAATTTCTAGAAAACGTCAAATAAACAGTTTGTTCCGATTAGTAGGGTTAATTCTTGCAATAACACTTTGTTTGCCGATGTGACACTCACATGGAACAAGAGTAAGTTCACTGTTCTGCTATAATGCCGTCATGAAACTGCAGCTCACTTAATGTGTTCCTTTGCTGTAAATGCAGGTTGCGAAACTCTGGAGCGAATTGTTCTGCTATTAGGCTTTGTTGCGTCACAATAACATGGCAACATACCTTCAACGGTGCGCTTCAAGTTACAGTAGTAGCCGTTTTGCCGCATGTAACTGATGAACGCAGACATCTCGGCAGGTAATGCGGCCACTGTTGACAACGGTAAACCACGTAGTTTTATACCAACGGTGGGCGAACTGCGACTCGCCGACATATTTTGTGCGGCTCTTCTAGATATGTAGCAATATCTCAAATTGATATAGAGTTGTTACCTCATATTTAACTTTGTTTCATTTGTCAGTGGGTTTACGCGAGCTCTTAAGGTTAGTTACCAAGGAGTCAACGCGATTAGATAACAAAGGTAGTGAACCTAAAGCTCAAGTAGAGCTTACTGTGATAATGATACCAAAGTAATGTGCGTTGCCAACGTGATTTTCGGGCAAGAACGCCTAACCGAGCAGTTCCTTTCGATGTGCTTTTTCTATGACAGCGTAATTCTCTTTACAAAACGGTGCTCGTCTCCAAGCGAGCACTTCGCTTTCAACGCGCCCTTTCTGTGAGAGCATTCTCTTTGTGCACCTAAAGGCGCGGAGAGGCGGTGAGCTGCGCCTGGTGAGAACAGTTGGAATGGTCAGACTTGACGAGATCCTCTTTGAAATATTAAACAAAACATGGCACTAACACTGAGACCACCACCTCAAGTTTACTGTAGCCCATCGTCTGCACAAACCAATGTTATTATCAGAGCAGCATAACTTAGACATGAAACCACCTAGCTTTATATGACTCCTGGGAATTCATGCCTTGCAGTAGCCTAGCTTTTGTCTGGATTATTGAAACAGAACACAAAGTTTTTCTTCAGACAGGATACGATGTCTTCCTCCGACATGCTTCAGCGTTGTATATGCATGCAGATTTAGCTATATCTGTGCAGGGATAGCTATCTCTGTGCAGAGATAGCTAAATCCACGCAGAGATAGTTATCTCTGGACAGACATAGCTAAATGCGCGCAGAGATAGCTATCTCTGCGCAGATATAGCTAAATGTGCGCAGAGATAGCTATCTCTGCGCAGGGATAGCTAAATGCGCGCAGAGATAGCTATCTCTGTGCAGATATATCTGAATGCGCGCATAGAGAGCTATCTCTGCACAGTGATAGCTAAATGCGCACAGAGATAGCTATCCCTGCGCAGAGATACCTAAATGCGTGCAGATATGGCTATCTCTGCACAGAGATAGCTAAATGCGCGCAGAGATAGCTATCTCTGTGCAGAGATAGCTAAATGCGTGAAGAGATAGCAGTTTTTGTGCTTAATCTGTCAGATATAATATTTTTACGAACGGCGCCCCATACGAATGAGGATTTATGAAGTTACACGAGGGCCGCATTATGACGCTGATGCAACAATGACGGTACCTGAAACTTACTAAAAACAGCTTTTACATCCTATTACTTTCGAAAGGGATGGTGAGTTATAGGAAAATCATTTCTAGTNGTCGCTGAGTTCCTTTGAAAGGAACTTATTCACTCGCTGGCTGAGCACTTTCAGACACCGGTGAGTAAACTACATAAATTAAACGTTAATCATTTGAAAATTCTCAAAAATATCGCGGGTCGCACAAAACTCCCTCGCGGGCCACATGTGGCTGGCGGGCCTCCATATTTGAGACCCTGCTCTAAAGTTTGCAACTTCGCAGTACCACTAGACCATTTGCTCAGTGAAATCTCATATCGCGCACTTGCAACGTTCCAAAACATTGGAGAAACACGAAAGCAAGAATACTATTTAAATTAATTGTGTATTTTTTTCGTATTTTTATGAAATTTTATACTTATTCTAATGATTCGCAAAGTTTGTAATTGATTTAGAACTCTGCTAATCAGTCTTGAAATATCCATGCTCACTAAACCAATCATTAGTTTAGTGTAAATGTTTCTTTGAGGGACAACACTAGCTATGCGACTGTTGCCATAACATTGGGCATTTTCTTTGTGGTGTAGAAAGGTTGAAGCGTTTTGTATACGTCTATTTGCGTTGCATCGTCAACTACCTGAAAAGGATAAGCAAACTGTCGTCTTTGCCCACCCTGGAAAAATTACTGCGGACGCCCATGACTGGGACACATGTCAAAAACTACTACAGAAGTCATCCTATGTTTTTCTTGAAAAA
>JGI24158J21664_10010068_pt1 | contig 12624 bp, 7 predicted proteins | sample Ectturendosymbi3_FD_21664 | JGI IMG/M metagenome (IMG submission 21664) | reverse complement strand
TCAGGCTTCGTAATTCCATAAGAATTAAGTACCCTAGAAACATCTCCGATTAAACTGGTTTCTAAAAAACTGAACATTGAAGTTCCTTGCCTCTGACCATGACCACTCTGAGTCAAACTCACCAAACGTTATGAAACTGGATCTGCTTGTGGTCTTGCACAGAACAACAGTCATTTCTGAAGATCAGGTAACTGATTAATTACTCGAGGTTCTGGTTCAGCAGCTTGCGGCCGCTTGGTGCAAAGTTGATGAAATTGTGCTTGTGGCTCCTCCTGGACAAAAATCAAAAATGCTTTGTTTTATCTCAAGACCAGCGCAGGGATACGACTTACTCTGCATGTGTTGTAATGCAGGAGGAGCTTTTCCAGGTGCTGCTGGAGTTTCTGTAGAAAGAAAATTCCATGTACAACGTTCTATTTTTGCACGCAAAAAATTTTGTTTGCAGCAAACAAATTTTGCCAAACTAAAATGTAAAGACTCATCATCTAATTTGTGGAAAACGTTTGGCAGCGCAGAATTAAGAATTAAAATTCAAGTCGTGCCCTTACATTGCAACATTTCCTGTTGTTCAAACAATACCTTATGTCTTGGTTTTGTAGCTGTTGGAAGTTAGAACCCCATTACAACCTTAACATGTGAACCTTCGTTTGCACTCTTAATTCAGTCTAGTTTCAAAAATAGAACATCACCACCCATATAGTTACCCATGTTTATATTACCCTTCACAACGTTAGGATTTGAATTAGGCGTTCCCTGGTAGAGTAAATCCGCCAACATTTACGAACGCATCCGTGTTTACGCAGAACGCATTCTCTCAATGCTCTGTTTGAGTCACAGCGGTGTAATTGTCTTAATGTGGGTCTGTTGCTTTGTATGAACTTGCCTGGTACAGTTTTCTACAGTAGTTTTAGCAAAAAGTATTACTTGGCGACCACGCAATGTCCAGTTTTTTTTGCACTTTCCGCAGCTTGTGTTTTGTGTTATTCATTTAAGTCTTGACTTTGCTTCCTTTTATCTGCTCTTTCCTGTAACTTTTCGACTTTTCACCGGTAAGCATTGTTTTCATAACAAAGGCTGAGGAGGCGCAGTGCTGCGTAAAATCGTGCTACTATAAAAAAAATTTGCTGATCTATTCAACTCCATCGCATTGCGGAGACTAGCTACTATTTCCGAAAAATATGTGCACGAATGTAAATGTAGCCTACCAGATAGCTTCGAACTGTAACTGGCCATTACTTCTTTACTTGCGCATTGGATTGCGGATTTAGGAAGAATTAGCCTGAGCAAACTTCATGAATTGACAAAATGTGAAAGTCAAACTACTCTATACAGAAAGAGTTCGATTTCGATGAATGTGCTTTAAATGTAAAAGCCTTGTCTGCTTCATTGCAAATTGATTTTGAATTTGTTTCACTCTGTGTTCCAAGATACGAAAAGTTCATCTCGAGCTAAATACTGTATTTGATTAGAAATGTTCACTTACATTCAGTGATCACTTCAACCTTCACAAACGGTTGGCATACGTTTTACACGAAGCCACTTTGATGAATTTGTTTATATGTGATTACGACATCATACGTTCGCAAGAAGGAGCTTTGTTTCAGCAACGCAGCAATAAAACATGAAAAATATCATTACTTCGTAACTGCTACTCTTAGAAAACATTACATCCTGCTGTTTGCCCAAAGCAGAGGTCCACGGCTTTTTGTATGGTGTGTCATTGCTCAAACGATACATGACTCAATCATTCATGTGGCACTTTGACGTTCTGTCAGGAACTGAGCAGAACATGCTGGGCTTACTTGGAAGGAAGTGAGACAGAAGAGGTTTGGTCGTGTCTGGCTATTGTCTGAAAAAAATGACCTTTTCTTTTGTAAATATCATAACGTGACTGAACATTAACTTAACAATATGCAAGTGAAACAGTATAAAACAGCTTTAAAAGTTAGTTTCTACTTGTTTCAACATGTCTTATCAATAAAATGTAACCCCCGAAACGGATTAGAGAGATTTTCCCCGCAGTTTCCTTTACAATATACGCCAGGCAAAATGGCTACTGTACCAATTTACAAGGTCCTAGAGTTGAACCCCTACCAGCACGGAAGGGGACGCACTACTTNCTAGTCAGGGCAATTGGTGTCAACCTACGTTAGCGAAAGTGTTGTTGATGACAGAAAAAAAGATCATTGCAAAATTTCTAAAGCAATCCTGGCAAAAGACTACAGCCACTGAGTTGGTCAGTCATCAGCAGATTGCGCTTTGCGCCTTGCAGATTGTCCCAAAGACAGGAGTGGCATTTCGTTGAGGCCGAGTTAAGCTGCAGGGGCGTCCAGAATCGAGATATATTTTGTAACTGATTGCCGATTCACCATACTCAGACCGATTGCCCTACATGTAAGGCTGAATGTCTGAAGACCTTCCTTCAATTTGGCAATTAATCCACTGCTGAAGCCTTGTGAGGCGTCACTACTCCGGGACAGAATGTATCTGGGAATACCTATGGCTAAAGCATATTCCAGTTAAACAAACAAAAAAATACAGAACTCGTGAACTGCAGCCCTATGAATAATTGCAGTTTAGCGTAAATCCCATGAATCAAAAGCTTGAGTGTAGAAAACGGCGACAATGAATAAAACGGTTGCCAAATGACTGAGACCAATTGATTTGAAACCATTAATTTGAGACCACTTCATTCGAGACCACATTCAGTTGAGACCACGACATTTGATTACTCTTCATTGGTGAACACATTCACATGAGACTTTTTCATTTGAGAATTTTTCATTTGAAACTTTTTCATTTGAGACATATTCCTTTGAGACCTATTCGTGTGAGACCACGTTCACTTGAAACCACAACACTTGATACTAGTTCATTTGAGACCACATTCACATGAGACCATTTCATATGAGACCACATTCATTTGAGACCTACACATTTGCGACCACATTCATTTGAGACCACGTTCGTATGAGACCACATTNATTTTACATCACAATTATTTTACGCCGCGTTAAAGTGAAGCTGTTTTAATTTACCATGGATCACATTTTTATGATCTACCTTCCACTTCTTTGCGGGAGACCTGAAGTTTTGCAAGGTATCTCTTCATTTGGAGTTCTGCAAGCTTACGACCTTCCGTGTCAAAGGTGACCCAAGCTGGGTTGTAGAAGCACTCGCACTTCCAAACACCGCAGAGGCCTGAAAACACTTTATAATCCGGGTTTGGAAGAGAGCGTTTTATCTCTGAAATGGCATTTTGTTAGACCAAGTCAATGATTTAGGTGCTTTGCGTTCCTGCCGGTTTCTTCATCGAGTCGCCACAATATTTTAGGTTTTTGACTGAAAAATGAAAGATGATAAACGAAAAATGCCTTTTCCCATTGGTTAAAACAGTCACAAAGGAAAATCAAATTTCGTGGGGTTTGAAAAGAGAAACGCAACTGCGTATGAGCAAAACGTCTGACCCGTAATCACTACAATCACTGTACTACTGTTTTAGCAGATAACGTTTTAGCAGATAACTACTACTGTTTTAGCAGATAACGTTTTAGCAGATAACTACTACTGTTTTAGCAGATAACGTTTTAGCAGATAACTACTACTGTTTTAGCAGATAACTACAAATATTGTACTACTGTTTTTGCAGATTAATTCCAATGAATAGCAGAATTCGCTAAAAAGTTTCAAATGACGATCAACTTGAAACATATTTAGTAAAAATGAAGAAGTCCCCGCATCTTCATTTTCTTCAAAACGTTCGTGCGAGAAACATGTTCTCATTATTTGACCCAAGACCAATTTGGTATTTCAGACATTGCGAGATTTTCTTCGGAATGAAAGTAGTCTCAAATCAACAGGTCTCAAAAAAACGTGGCCTCAAAAGAAGGGGTCTCAAACGTCATGGCCTCAATGGGACGTTGTCTCAGATAAATGGTCTCAAATGAATGGTCTCAAATGAATGGTCTCAAATGAATGGTCTCAAATGAATGGTCTCAAATGAATTGGTCTCAGTAGTTACCGGACCGAATAAAAAAGTTTATCTGCAATTTTGGAAACGAGGCATCGTTTTGATTTTATTTACTCTTAGAAAAATATTGCAAAATACAATGTCATTTCAAAGAACGTCAATATTTTTATGCTCTAATTGCAACACAGAAAGGCCTGCATATTTTGATGTATTTGTTTTGGATTTTCAGCAAAGGGATGGTGCAATAATTCCTGTAAAATGGTTTTACAAATGCCAGTCACTTGAATTCGTTTCAAACATACTAAAACAGAAAGAAAATTTGCTGACAACGCAGAACATTCTGAACGTTCTGTGGCGCCTTGAAGCACTAACAGAAGACCCAAAGCACTTAAAAACGCGTCGCGATCTCTGTCTACGTGCGCCTACTGTTTCGTGGCGGTTAATATGTGAAGATGTTCAAACAACATCAAACATTCAGAGTGGATGAAAATCGATTCCGATGAGAAAATTGTGAGAAATTTTATGAATTTTTTTTCGTTACGTTCAGTGACACGCTAAAGTGCATTACGTTCAGTTTGAGGAAAACTCCTGTGAAAATATGATATTCATTGAAATTTGTCATCTTTCACATTTTCTTTGTTTCGCCTTCGCTGTAGTTTCGGGTACGTGTGTGTAAAATGGCATTGGCAATCCTTCCTGAGCTGAACTGGAGTAGTAACAAGAAAACGAGTGGAGAAGAAAGTGGCATGTTACAGAATATGAGAACCACTATTCATCGGTCTACTGCCTTTATGCCCACACGTCCACCTCCAAAAACCGCACCGTTTGTTGTGTTGTATAAGACAACCACCCAAGTTCTTACCCCACATTCCAATACTGAATCGGGCGTTATTCCTGCAAAGAATGAAAGTGCTTCCTCTGCCGACAATGCAACAATTTTGAATAAAACTACCAACCTGCTGCTGAAAAATGTGTCTGATCATAATGGTTCCTTCGCTTTACCACTCTTCGGTTTTCCCAGCTTTTGTTCACCTGAAGCGAGAAACACATGTGATAGCACACCATTACGCAACTGTGTTGCATGCGACATGCGTCCTGCTGCCGTGTTCATAGTCTTGATGGCTGTCCTCGGATCACTCATTATTGCAGGAAACGTGCTTGTGATCTGGTTCACTATTAAACGAAGACAAGGTTTCACAGGAAACAACGGAAAAATCAAAGCTTCTCTTGCTGTTGCGGACATGCTAACAGGTGTCTTGGCTTTTGATTAATTGTTTTTGAAAAGACAAAATCTTAAAGTCAGTTTAATTTATCTTACGTTTTCGCCCATTGTTCATATCAAGCTTTTTTCGGCTGACTTTATGCTCATCATTGTTAGGGAAAGCACGGAAAAGTCCAAGTAAAAAAAAATAGGCTTTTGGTAAAATTCATTGCACACAAAACAATACCTCATGTAAAATAAAATTTGGAATTATTTGCAACACCGCGCGACAGTCGGCTAGTGAAATCCCTAGAAAACAAAACCAAAGCAAAGATGTTGGTCCTGATTGTTTCAACCACAACAATATAATTTAGATTTGTCAGGCCCAAACGTTTAGTTTAACATCACGTGTTCGTTTTTTTACAATTGAAAAAGTGCTTTAGAATGGTTTTCATTTGCTTGCAAATGAAAGTTATTGCTGACTTTGGCAAAAACACAACAGTGAATATCCTAGCTTTCAGGATGCAGCTTACTCTTTTCAAATTGCTGAAAACAGATGTTCAATAGCTCTCTCGAAACGCAATGCAATTNCAACCACTAGAATAAGGAGTTTCGTGNTTTTCTCTAATACGCTTTATTACGTTTTCTGCAAATTTACTCAAACTTGCATATGGTGCATTTTCAGGATTCAAACCGAAACAATTGAATAGTGCTGACGAACGTTTGCAGACATTTTGTGAAAGGTTTAAGTTAACTTTGGCAATCAATCGAAGGTTAGCGATGTTAAGTCATCCACTATTTGTTGATTGAAGTTTCAGAAAGCAACACAACACCTTGTAAATTGCCTAAACTTGTACGTAATGCACTTTTGCTTATATTTACTGTTGTCTGCTGTTGTTCACACGGTAGTATTGAGAGTGTTTGGAAAACAACGTAGTTTTACCCAAGTTAAATGTAGGGTTCATAATGTGCATTGCACACATTTCACGTAGCAAGGATTTTGAAGTTGCCTGCAACTAGGCTCATCGGACAGTTCTCCTGCAATACATACACTAATTGCTAAGACAAAAACAGGTTGACTGCGTCAGCACACAACGAAAGAAAATGTTATAACCACATAAATGGGTTAACTGCTTAAATAAACAAACGTATTGCTTGTCATTTCCTACGTGTATGCTATTATTATGTTTTCAGAGTACTTCGTTCACATTTGCAACATGAACTACCGTTTGTCGCATATAGACACTACCATGTAGGTTTATCTTATAAGATGATAGATTTCGCATTTCGTTTGGGAAATCCCGCCTTCACAATGTCAACTAACCTCCTCGTCTGCTCCACAAATGTCTGCAACCATAGCATCCAACAGTGTTAGATGTTTTAATTTCCCATGGTCTCTACNTTTTCTTAACTACACCGTTATCTCTTGTTTGTGGGTTGTTGCTAGTTTTCTCAGTTCTAGCACTTTGCACTGAGAGCAGTTTCTTCTGACTGCTTGTGTTTGTGTTTTTCGATAAGACTTTGTGAACACCAATGCCATTAGCACAAGTCCTATGGCGAATGTCACATGAAATTAAATTGTTTGGTGCATAAAATCTGCCAACAACATTTCAAGAAACCATATGTTGAAGAAAAACATTCACATCAGGGAAAACATTGTCATTTTCTACAAAGCGAACGCGACTTTGGCATTAGACTTCTTCATATTTCTGCTATAATAAAAGATTAACCATAAAAATGGTGCCTTTTGTTATGAAGGGATCCAGATCTTTTTCGTCACGATGTACAACGTGAGTTGGTCAATCAATTCAACCTCTGCCGAAATTATTGGAGCTGTCGAAACACTGAAATCTTCTTGGCAGGCTTATTTGGGAGGAATGCTTTACATCCTAGGATTTTCAGCATCGATGAACCACCTGATATATTTGGGCTTGCAGCGTCTGTACGCTATACGATGGCCAATCAATTACAAGCATCAAAGCTCCAATAGTCTCTATGTTGGCTTGGGAATGACTTGGTTTTTCTCATTGCTTGTACCAGTTGTTCCTAGTGAGTGATTCTCATTTTGCTATTACGATAGAGATTGAACTAACCTGCTACAGTACTTGCTCTCAACCGTGTGAAGCACGTTCTAGCTTTTGCAAAAAGTCTAAGTTTCCTAACATATCACGAATGAAAGAGCGCATGAGGAATTGTTGTGGAATGCAATGTCACTAAAGGTTGAAACGCTAATGAAGAACGTTTCATTTCTTTCGAAAGAGATCTTTTGGCGTACATTCGCTGGCGAAATAAAAATATGTGGTTAAATGCCATGATGCATCTTTGAAATTTATAAAGAAAAGTAGGTTTTCCGTGTAGTTTTTTCGACCTTTAAGCCCTCTTGTTGAAATGTAATGAATTACAAAAATGTACGTTATTAACATCCTCATACTTTGCATTGCTGTACCATGATCGCTTTTGCTGAATTAAACTGATGACGAATACACAGATTTGCAAGAAACGTATTTTACATTTTCCAAATTGACCTAAAAGCATTCCTGGCGTCAAATGCAATCACGGCACTGCTTGCCTTTAACTTGGTGAAGAAGATCAATTCCTTGAAAAGCGAATACAACAAACTCAGCGTTTCAAATCTTTCACAATTTATGAAACGAAATCAACTGTCTATTGATAAGCACCAAAATGAAAGAGGTTTGCAAATTTTCAACAACTTTTTTTCAGAAAATGCTTTTCCTTCGCATTGGATCACATGAAGACAATTTACTGCAAAAAAGCAGGTTTTTGTTGTAACTACTCAAAATTTCGACCTGTACAATTTTTTTAGGACAGGTTCAACAAAATTAAAAAATCTAATGGCAAAATCTGCTTCAAAATATTCCTCTTATTCTTGCATAAATAGATGTTTGTCAGTACAAATGTTTTCGTTTCTGGACTCATTGCAGTTCCAACATCCCATTTTTATTTTGTTACACTTTAGCCTGTTTACCCGTAATTTTGTGTTCACATGAAGCTTTGTGTCCCAACGTATAGACACCTTTTTATTTTTCAGCTTGGTTTCCGGATGTGTTCATCTTTGCTTACTCACACATGATCTTCCTTTACAATCTCACCGTAGTGCATCCAGACCAAGTATCTGCACTGTTCGTGATGATCGTTGTCGTGTTTATTGTTCCATTCTCGGTGATGGTGAGGACCTTAATCAAATCTGCTCTTGAGTAAATATGAACACTGAGAAAAACTGTAATTTTATTATTTTGAATTAAGAACTGTGGTTAAAGTCTCTGGCGGTTGTCGTGTTTGGAGACAGCATTGGCAGTAGTTGGGCGACCGAGAACCTGTGAAGCAACAATAAAAGTAAAAAAACTCTATGTGCAATACAGAACGGAATACAACCGTGATAACCGCACGGAATAAACAGTTGGACTGTGACAAGGTTAAAGTGAAGGTCATTGCTGAACAGCACTAAGAAAGCTGGCAAGATTGTCCTAACTGAAAATGCTTAACTCGTAACCATCACTAGTTACTGAACAGGAAATGATGTCGCAACTCAAGCTGCAAACTTATAGCACTATTACATCTCTTTCCAATGTAAACACACCGGGTCGCTTGTCTGATACTTACTGTAATGTCGAACATCCTGGTGCTGTCAAACAGTTGAAAACGGCAAAGTTTGGGAACGGTTTCATAAAACGGAAGCATTTACCTGACTAAACACGTCGGCCCGACAATAAAATCATGGTTGATATACTCTGCTTGACAAGTTTCACAATACCCGAGATTTAGTGACAATCCAAACTGTTCTCCATTCTCAAGCGAGGTCAAACTCCTGAAAACGTAATTAGCTACAGGTCCAGCAATATTTGCAAAGCCACAACAGTGACCCACACCAAGCGAATCGATCGCAATTTATTGCGTAAGGAAGCTAGTTTCGTGTGTTACACATCTTCAGTCCTGCTCAAAAGTCGACATATGAAACAAAAGAAAAAATTATGCACTGTTNCTAAGATCAAAACTCAAGATTACNAAAATTGAAGATTACAAAATTTGAGCACAATTGTAACTNCTCCACTAAACACAGCTACAACACTGTTCAACGAACACAGATCGCAACGNCCATTNNNCACTTCTTACTGACAAAACATACTCTCCGCGTTTAGTGTGGTTTCTGTCTCAGACGATCACGTGGTTTGCAACAGACCGTAACATGCAGCGGAAAAAGTCAAGCATGCCAAGTCTAGTTAGTTCGGGCGGTACAGTGAAAATGTTTACATTACAGTTGCAGTACAATAAACTATTCAGTTTTTTCATGCTAAAAATTTCAAGCAACAATTCATAAGTCATTCCTTGTCTCTCAAAGTTTTTCAATTAATGTCCACTTCATGTCAGTGGGAAGCACCAGCGGCAATGCTGTTGGTGTCATGTGTGAGACAGCAGCACTTTGCGATCATGCACGTGAAACAGCAATGCCATTAGTAATATGTCTGCAAGACAACAACATACGTGTGAGACAGCAGTGCTCATGATAATGCACACAAGACACTAGACGGCAGTGTTCATGATAACATGCAATCAATTCAGTGGTATGCAGCATGCCTTTGTTGAAACACAACCTCATGTATATAGTCACACCCTTGTGCATAAGTCACACCCCAACTCTTTGGTAAATATTTGATGCAAAATTTTTTGTCTTATACGCACATAAAATGGTAATTCAGTGGTGCTAGGTGAAGAGCACACTTTTTGTTGTGCAAACACAAATTTGTGCTTTCCAGATTGACTTTAAAATAAATTGAAAATGAACTTGTCACCAGTCAAAACATGGTTTGGTGTTATGCTGCTAAATTAAAAAACGAAGTATTTGGAATGTTTATGCAGTTCTTTGAAGTGTATATTATATGTTACACAAACACATTGTTAGTACTAACTGGAGGTGCAATGCCCTTGTAGAACAATTGTAGCTAGATATAACTTTTGTACTTTGAGCCTTGGTGTCAGCTGAAAAGTATTTAACTATTGTTAATTTTGCTTATGTAGCAGTTGACATTTTAAATTTAAAGAGGGCTCCTGTTTTATGCAAGTTGAACAATGAATATGCCATGAACTTTCTGTGATGGCATGCATGCTGTGAAACTTTTATGCAAAAGTACTCTAATCTTTGTTGCTTTGTGATGATGCTATGTTTATTGGATATATTTTTGATTATTTACAATTATTTAATTTTGTTTGTATACAGAGTATAGTATGGAAGAGGTACAGTGATTTCAAAAATTTGCATCGTTCATTGTTTGTTACTCATCGAGACCTGTATCTTCCAGGAAAATTTCCTGCATTCATTAAGCCCAAGGTTTTTGGTAAGTTTTTACATATGTCAGTGCAGAGCTCTTCAAGTATGCACGATGTGTTATTGTCAAGCAGTACGCACAAGCTTTGTCAGAATGTGACATTTTAGGAAGTGTGTTTTCTTGCAAAATTTGTTTGCTTTGCTACTGGACAGGTACTGTAAGCAGCGGATATTTTTCTTATTGCAATAAAATACTATGACATACAAATTTATCACATTTTATGTTTGTAAATTAAGACTTCCAATTCCAAATAAAATGCATGAGCGTCAGTTATTATGGGGTAGCTTAGCATGGTTATTATGTCAATAACTATAAGAAGAGTTATAATTATAAGAAGACCTGTGAGTTAGGAACAACACATAAGGGTTGCAGAGTCGAAGTTGTAAGGAGTCGGAGGTTTTTGGGTGGAGTCGGAGTTGGATTTTTTTTGTCAGACTCCTACTCAGAAGTCCAATTGGATCATTTTTTACATCACACTACTAAATTGGGAATTCCTGTTGAAATGGTACAACTTCTTTTGAAACTTTTATTGAAACAGATTTCTTGCTGTGCCCTATGATTTCCATTGATTTTAACAGCCAAATTTCATTACCTTTATGTTAAGGAGTCATATATGGAAATTTTGGAGAAGTCGGAGCTGGAAAATTTAGAAAGGTCAGATATTTTACCTCCGACTCCGCAACTGTGCAACATCTCATTGACTGTTGTTTCTACCCATTAATTGCTCCAGCATACTTAAAACTTTGGCGTCCAGCTGCTTTTGGGGATTTTCGAAAAAAAGTGCCTAAACGCATGTGGCTTTGCGTGGAAATATCTCCGCTCCTGTATGGGTTACGGACCTGGTTGAAGCGTCAAAAGATGTGGCAAGTCTTCTAGTCTGCACTGGAAAAAAATTTTTTTGCTTGGGGTTTGTGGATTTTTTGTGAGTGACGTCATAAGTGGAGGACTTTTAGGCAACCTTGGTCCACTTTGCTTGGCCCTAGGCGCCAATCGTTAGGTGGTAGTATTTCGCTAAAGTTTTTACTGGAAACTACGCTGCAATCCAAGTCTTTTGATACTTTGGACGACCTGCTGGGGTTTCGGGTTCAAAAATTATGATGTAAGTTAGTAAAAATATTCGACTAATTAGATTTGTTTATTTTAGATCATAACTTTTGAACCAGAAACGCTAGAAAGTCGATCAAAGGCTCAAAAGAGTCGGACTCGAGCCTAGTTTGCAATGAAAGCTTCAGCGAAACACTTTGGCCTAGCGGTTGGGCCCTAGGCCAGGCAACATGAGCCAAAATGACCCCAAAACTACTTCACTTATGACGTCACTCACAAAAAACTGCACCCCACAACCAACAAAATTTTTTTCAAGTGCAATCTACTAGACTGGCTGATCCATTTGAGCCCTTGAACAGCTCTCTAGCGCAATCGGCAAAGGAGCTATGGCGTTGGTAAGGCAACCGAAAACTGCTGTTTTTTAGGCCGAAATCAAAGTACGAATATATCGTACATCGGCTCTCAAAGTGTTAACGCTTCACACAGTATAACAAATTGCTCATTAATGTTTTTTACTGTTTAGTGTTTATATGTACTAGTTAAAGATAGTTTGAAAGATATTTTACATGTAAAATTTGGCTCATTTGATAAAACCATATGCAAATAATTTTTCATACAATTTGAATTTTTACAATTTTGTTTTTTTTTGTGCAATTTTTTTTACAGTTTATTTTTTTCAATTTATTTTACAATTTTTTTGTAATTTGTAATTTTTTATGCAATTTTACATGTAATTTATTTTTTCGCTTTAGGGAGGTTTGATAATGCTGTGATAAAAGAACGGGTCAAGTGTATTTGTGATTTGCTTGACTTTGCAAGTCAGCACAAAGCACTGTATGGATCAAGAGTGTTTCAAGAGTTTTTCAAGGTATGTCTGTTAACAACATGCATCATTGTCCGGAAAGAAATGGCTCTCTGTTATGTTATTGGTTGTTATTTGTAAAAAAATGTACACAGTAACTGAGCCTGACATATACAGGTTGTCCATAAAGTCCTGCACACATTTGAAAATGTAATTGCGAAGTAACTAAAGTAGATAAAATCATACAGTTTTTTGCAAAGTGAAG